>ERZ1740059.1510-NODE-1510-length-11678-cov-3.852018_pt1 | contig 11678 bp, 11 predicted proteins | sample MGYA00581744_ERZ1740059 | MGnify/ENA primary metagenome ERZ1740059 (study PRJEB43018, sample SAMN04849738) | marine metagenome | isolation source: floating plastic debris | place: Pacific Ocean | collected 2008-08-28 | study: EMG produced TPA metagenomics... | reverse complement strand
CCTGAATTAATAGCTCCCACGCAAGATGCAAGCTCATTAGGTTTTAGAGCATCCGAACAGGCTGCTGCTGCTGCTGATTTTTCTACGCCATTTGCAAGTAAACTATTGGCGCAACTACCAATGTCACCTGCTATGGAAGGAGAAGCAGGGACAGTTACTAAAAAAACTGGTAGAGAAATTAAACTAGCCCAACGAATTGTTTTTACGAGAATTTTCATGACTATTTAACTATAACTATAATTTTGACGGTTCTTGATTCATCACCATACTAAAGGCAGATAATAAAAAATTGTCAAGATAGGGGTTAATTATTAATCAATTTCCACAGAGGATGTTTAGTTCCTTTTGCCATAATTTTTTTTACATGTCTTTCTAATTTACGCCTTTCTGTTTCAGGTAAACCCAAAATTAAATTACGAATTTGACAAAAAACAACTGAAACCGTTGTACCAATACAAAAAGCTAGACAAAGAGTTGGTAAAAAATTGAAGTGCAATCCATAATAAACTGCTGCCCAAGTAAAATAATCTAAACAAAGAGCAATTTCTGCTCGTAAATTCCAAATGGCGTAAACACCTAAAGTAAGCCAGCTAAATATGGCAACTAGCCAGCGACCACATACAGATAGTCGATATAGTTTGTCTACTTTATGCTGAAAATCAGATTTAAGTTTACTCACTGTTGTAATTTAAAGTACAGAATAAATTTTAGAATTAGCATTATTCTGATGCAGTGGTTTCTGTGATTGTTACCGAACTATTTCCTTTGCTATTTCTCCACCAAGCAAGAAAAGTACTTGCGATGAAAATACTAGAATATGCACCCAAAAGAAAACCCACAATCAAAGCTAGAGCAAAGAATTTTAATGTTTGACCACCAAAAAGAAAAATACCTAGTAACGGTAGTAATGTAGTTAAGGTGGTATTGATTGAACGACCCAAAGTCTGGTTGACAGCGTTATCAACAATATCGTTGATTTTTCGGTCTGGATTTGCGGTTATATTCTCACGAATGCGATCGTAAATAACTACAGTATCGTTAACAGAAAAACCAATAATTGTAAGCAAAGAGACTAAAAATAGACTGTCGGCTTCTATACCAAAGACTAACCCTAAAAAGGAAAAGATGCCTGCGGTAATAATTACATCATGAAACAAAGCGGCGATCGCAAATAGAGCATAGTCAAATTGAAAACGTATGCTCAAGTAGACAATAATGCCGAAAAATGCGACTAACAAAGCCAAAATTCCTGATATAAATAGTTCTTCGCCAATAGTTGGCCCTACAGAATCGATTTGTACTGTTTTGTCGTCGAATTCGCCAATTGCGTTAGTCAAAGATGATAGTAATTCACTACGGCGATCTCCATCAATATTTTCAGTCCGTACCGACAGAATTTGTTTGCTATCTCCTAATAGCTGAATACTACTATTACCCAAATTTTGCTCGTCTAAAACTTCTCGGACTTGAGCTGTATTTATTGGCTCATCACAATTGCCTGTTACGGAACAATCTCTGGCAATTTGGATTCTAGTACCGCCAATAAAGTCAATACCTGGTCTAATTGGTGCGTTCAAGCTGCTAAAAGACACAATCATCATAACAATGCTTGCAAGAATAGCTATTCCAGAAATTGCCCACCATAAATTGCGCTTGCTTGTAATACTAAATTTCATAGATTAATAAATTATTGATTACTGGATACTGATGGTTGAGTTCCTATGTTTAGATTGGGACAAAATAATTCTGGTTTTTGTCTTACCTTAGGCAAGCTTAATACCACTAGTAGCATGAGAGTTCGACTACAGGTAACGGCAGTAAACATACTAACTACTACTCCAATTAAAAGAGTAACAGCAAAGCCTTTAACTAAACCAGAGCCAAGCCATAATAGAGCTAAACAAGCGATTGCCGTAGTCACATTACTATCCAAAATGCTGGAGAAAGCCCTAAAGAACCCTGATTCTACAGATCTGTAAAGAGTTTTTCCTGCTCTTATTTCTTCTCTAGTACGTTCAAAAATCAGGACATTGGCATCTACAGCCATGCCGATACTCAAAATAAAGCCCGCAATTCCGGGCAAAGTTAAGGTTACACCGACTAAGGCATAACAAGCTAGAGTCAACAAAGCATAAACAATCAATGCGCCATCAGCAATTAGTCCTGGTAAACGATAGTAAACTACCATAAAAATCAAGACCAAAACCAAGCCTACACAGGCTGCAATAATACTTCTACGAATGCTGTCTTGTCCTAATGTTGCACCAACAGTACGATTTTCTACTACAGCAATAGGAAAGGGTAGCGAACCACCTTTGATCTGAATTGCGAGATCGTTAGCACCCTCCAAATCAAAATTACCAGTGATAACGGCTCTACCTCCTGTAATACCAAGATCGGCAAATTCTGCCCCTACAACGGGAGAACTAATAAGCTCATCATCTAAGAAGATTCCAATACTGCGACCAGTACCAGCTAAATTTTTGGTCAATTCAGCAAATTTTTTACCGCCCTCTCTATCAAAATTAATCGCCACTTCATAGCGATTTCCAATAGCAGTTGGTTGGGGACGAGCATCCGTTAAATTGGTTCCAGTCAAACCCACCGAGTCAAACACTTGAGAAATTGCTTGATTAGATTTCGCTAAAGATTCTTTAATTTCTCCTAGCTTAACTTTACTTCCCTCTTCATTATTTTGAGAAAAATACTCTCTTTGCGCTCTCAATTGCCGATTGACTTGGGATTCGGCAATAAAATCTCCTTCTGTACCTTGTTTTTGCTGTTTAAATTCTAGTTTAGCTGTTCCTTTTAAACGTCTTTCTGCTTCCTCTGGCTTACTTTCCCCTGGTAGCTGAATTAATATTTTGTCGTCTCCAATAGTTTGAACAGTAGTCTCAGAAACACCAAACTCGTTGATGCGATTTTCTAATACTCGCTGTACAGCTTCTACATCTTCTGGGGTGGGCTCAACATCAGGTTGTTCCTTAGTTGGATTAACTTGAATAGTTAGCTGTGCCCCTCCACGAAGATCCAACCCTAACTGGGGAGGAATTGTAGTTAATATAGCGATCGCCGCTGCGACCAATGCCAAAATTAAAATAATATAGGCTCTTTGTTTCTGCATTTACTATCACCTGCCGTAATAAATGCTATGATAAGCCCTTTTTGCAATCTTGCGAGAGTAGGAATAAGTAGACAATTATTTGTTTATTTTGAAATAATACTCAAACCGACTAAATCTCTATCATTTAGTGGCTTACTACTACGAACTACATATTTTTCTCCTGCCGATATTCCTGAAATTATCTCTACTTTATCGTTAATGCGATCGCCAATAACAACTTTACGCTTGATTACATTGTTTTGATCGTTGTCGTTTGTGTTTACAGTAAAAATATAGTTGATGCCTTTCTCTTCAATAATGGCTATTTTGGGAACAACTATGTAAGATTCTTTTTCAGATGCAAAACTCACCCTAGCTAACAGACCACCTTTAATTTGATTGCGAGGATTATTAATAACAATTTCCACGGGAATTTGACGGGATGAAGGATTAGCTGTCGGTGCAATACGATTTACCTTCCCTCGAAATTGACTATCTTTAAAAGCATCTAGCTTTACTGTTACATTTTGTCCTACATTTATTTTCCCTAAATCTAATTCTGACAAAGGCATTACTATTTTTACCTGACTAAAATCGCCAATAGTCATGACCTCTTCTCCTACACGAATTAAACTGCCTGAGTCTTTGGCTTTTGCCACTACAGTCCCCCCAATAGGCGCAATTATCCTACTGTAAGTTTGACGTTGTTTTGATTCGGCGATCGCCGAACGTTGTGTAGCAATTCTGCCTTCTACTATGGCTACCGCTTGTTGTTCTAACTTAACAGCTTCTTTTGCTGCCAATAAAGATTTTTCGGCAATTTTGGCGGCAGTTTTGAATGATTCTGCCTGCTGTTGAGCAATCAACCCTGTTTTTGCTAGCTCCTGATATCTAACAGCTTCGCTTTTAGCCTGTTCTAATTGAATGTTAGCTTCTTCTAGCTTTATTTGAGCGTTAGTGACTTGAACCTTTGCTTGGGCTAATTCTGATTGTAAAGCGGCTAATTCTCCTTGTTTTCCTGCCAGCTCTGTTTCTATAATGCTATTGTCCAACCATCCAATTAACTGACCTTGACTAACCTTGTCCCCTACCTCCACCAACAATTCTACTAGTGTTCCCTCCGTTTGCGATCGCCAAGATACTTGCTTTTGGGGTTGAGTCGTTCCCTTGTACTGCTGTGTAGAAGATGGGCTACTCACATCAGCTGTTTTTACATCAACTTTAATTAGCTGTTTTGATTGTGGCATGCCAATCGAAGCTGATTCTTGCTGAGTAGTATTTTGAGATGAAGAATTACAACTAGCAAAAATACTAGAAACGAAAATTAGCATTATGACTTTCAAACATTGATTTAGCCACAATTTTGTCGATTCTTTAATTTGTTTCATTCTCTAACAAGTTTTCAATCTTCATGTTTTATTGATTTTTATCAAAAACAGATTCAACCAATTTTAAATAAAAAACAAGTATGTAGTAAAAACCAAAAAGCTCTTATTACATACTTGAATAATGAAATTTATCAATTTTACATATATAGTTATATAGTTATCAAATCATATTATGAATAAATTGCACCATAGTCTAAATTTTAAATGAATTGATCCAGACGCTTTTTATGTAAGCATTTTTTTTGTCTTTGATTTGTATTACGGTCAATAATTTCCCATTGTTCTTGAGAAATTTTTCTGCCATTCCAAATTACTTGAGGCATAGTAGACGTGTAACAAAAAGTTATAGAATAACGCTCATAATGAGTAGGTGGTTGAGCGCGATGAAAAACACTACTAGTATCACTTATAACAACGCTTCCTTTAGGAGCCAAACAAGCAGTCCAATTTTGTCTTGGTACAGCCGATGCCATTTCTTCATCAGATACGTATCCCAGATTATAGTAATTTAGTTTTTTAATTGCTTCAGGAGTAAGTTGACGCGATATGTAATTGTAAGCACCTCCTCCTGGAATAACATCGTTTAAATAAATAATAACTTTAATAATACGGCGATCTTCCCAGTCTATATGCCATCTCCTAACTCCAGTGTGCTGAGCGTCTGCAACACTCCTCCGCATGGCAAATCCCTGATACAAAATTGGTAGACCAATATAATTCTCAATTATATTTAGTAATTTTGGTTCTAACGCCCATAGTAGTATTTCTGAAAATTCTCTGAGATCTTCAGGGGTAGAGCCCATTTCACAACTGTCACCCTTACTCAATTTAGGGTCGAGAACTCTTAGTTTGTCTGCTAGGGCAAATGCAGTATCCATCATCATCTTCGTCGAAGACAATTGCAGATCTTCTATAGGAATTATGCAAGTACCTTCTTCTCTTAATGCTTTCACGATTGAAAGCCCTTGAGCGTCAAGTTCAGGCAAAAGCTGAGCATGGTTGTTGAGAGCTTTTTGGTAAGCTTGTTCCTTCATTGCTTGAATTGGAGGTATACGAGATATTTCGCGCCTCAATTTGCGAGGAATGTTCTTAACTTTTTTAGCAATATAAGATAAATTATTAGCTGATATTTTCATGATCATGTGCAATAGTATTCTATTAGCTAATAGAATATGTTTTTACCAGAAAAGGTATTTTTTGTAATGACTCTAATCAAAGTTTATTATTTACAGAGGCTTCAAAAAAAATCTTGTCTATACATTTATAACAATTTACATACTGGATACACATATTCTTTAGAATCTTGCTGAGGCTCTTCATAAAAACTTTGCAAACCTCATTGATTTGAATTTTATTCAAAATTCATTTTATTCAAATATATTTACTTGTAACCAACAGTATTATATATTATGAGTGAGAGCAAGATATTATGCACATTTACATTTTTCTTAATATATATTTAAAGTAGTTAGACTATTTAAATTAAGTTTCATCCCTCTAAGTGCAGAAAAGAATTCAGGCAGAGAGTTTGATAGTTTAATCAGACTTGACGAACAGAGTAACAATCGATTAGAACCTTGATGGAAAGTTTTCGGCTTTAACCATCAGCTCTCTCTTTAAAAGATCGGCTTGTACGACAACAAAATTTATCAAGTTTGCTATTCAGACATAATAGTGACGGATAGCATAGCTTATATATGCTTCAAAGGATTTTACTCTAGTTACTTAAAATAACGAAGTAAATCAAACAGCACTCTATGTCTTCTAAGCAGTTTCATCCTGTTCAATATGAAATAGTTTAGATATTGGGTTATGGACTGAAGACAATACGTTCTTAGCAGCCATATTTTTTTAATGTTTTTTTGAATGAAGCTACTGAAGACCTGAAATGGTGGTTAAACAAAGGTTTTTCATTTTGACCATTTTATTCATTAGTCTATGAAGTTTGCACGTATTTCAGCTTTCAACACTTCTTTCTTTTTTGCTTTTTTCGCTTTTGCTAGCTTTTTTTCTGCTTTTCCTTTATTGGCAGACAATTCTATAGATACAAACAATGCTTTGGATACTATTCAACTTCCGTTTCCTACTTTAGATGACGATCATTCAGGAATTTGTTCAGATCGAATTGAACCATCTATTAATGAAATAATTCAGCGTCCTGAGATAAGCAACGGAAAATGGGCTATTCTCGTACAATCTTTAAGCGGTACCAATATATATAGTCTTAATCCAGACTCCTACATGGTGCCCGCTTCTAACGTCAAACTCTTGGTAACTGCAGCTGCATTGCAAAAGCTAGATCTCAATGGACAAATTCGTTCCACATCGATTAGCGATTGGATTAAAGTCACTAATCTCAAAAGTAACAACGCTTACGCCAATGTTTTATTAAGATATCTAGGTGGTTCTCAATCAGTTCAACAAGCACTAACCCATCTTGGAATTGATGCCAAAGGCTATCGTCTAAAAGATGGTTCTGGACTATCTCGTAATAATTTGGCAACACCAAGAACATTAGTATCTACTTTACGTGCTATGTATCATGCCAAAGGAAATGATGTTTTTCTTGCTTCTCTTCCTGTAGCTGGAATTAGTGGTACTCTCAAAAATCGTCTACGCCACACTACAGCAGAGGGTACTGTAAGAGCTAAAACAGGAACTCTTAGAGGTGTAAAAGCTTTATCTGGTTATATCAATCACCCTGAATACGGCGTTGTTGTTTTCAGCATTATTACTAATCAACCCACTAATCAATCTAGCTATCCCATCGTTCAAGCAATTGATGAAATTGTTCTTCAATTAAGTACTTTGACCAATTGCCGATAGAAAAAATTGTATCACTTAGTTTTTATTAAGCAATATTAAGATATTGACGTCATACCAGCATACTGTCTTGACAGAAGAGATTAAGATTAGGTAAATTATATACATACCCGGGTAATTATTAAATTTAGTGATATGCAAAGCAAGCAGAAAGTAACTTTATATATACCTCCAGAGTTGCACAGGAGATTAAAGATAAAAGCTGCAGTAGATATCGAATCGATGTCTGCTTTAGTGGAGAAAGCAATCTCTTTTTATATGCAATACCCAGAAAAAGTGGACGAGATGAATGCTTCTACTCATGGGAAAACCCATCAGGTGCACTTCTGTCCTGAGTGCAGCGCAGCTGTAGTTGAGAAAGATGGAAAACTGATATCTATGAACAGTCAAGCTGCTGTGATAGCTGAAGATATTTCTCTAAAAATAGGTGAACGGGCAGAAGATTCTGGAGAATCTAACGAAGAGGAACTAGTTTCTTGCCTGTAAGCTCATTTTCTGTGTAGTTCAATCGTAGACTAGTTTTAAAGATTTCAAAGATTAGAGTTCAAAATTCAGCAGGGTCGATAAAATGAAAGAAGAACTAAATATTCTTGTACAAGCTCAATACCCCCTAATATACTTAATTACGCCAGAGGAAGAAAGGGCTGAACAAGCAATTAATAAAATTGCTAAAGATAATGCTGAATATAAGCGGGTATTCGTTTGGACAGTGACGAGGGGAATGGTAGAGTACGGTCAACCTCGTCAATCGACTCAGCACAATACTGTATCTCCTGAAGCTGCTATAGAATGGACTACTAGGCAGAAGGAGGGTGGAATATACATATTTAAAGATCTTCATCAGTATATTGAGGGTCCTGTTATAACAAGATGGCTGCGAGATGCGATCGCATCTTTTAAAGACTCTGATAAAGTAATTATATTGATGTCTCCTGTGCAAGCTGTACCCATCGAGTTGGAAAAAGAAGTTGTTGTTTTAGATTACCCTTTACCCAACGTGACTGAACTATATCACGTTCTTTCCAGCAGGCTTGCACAAAGTAAAGCCAAGCGTTTGGATACCGAGACTAGAGAAAAGCTACTAAAGGCTGCTTTAGGGTTGACCAAAGATGAAGCTGAAAAAGTCTACCGCAAAGCGCAGGTCAAAGCTGGTCGTTTAACTGGAGAGGAAGTTGATATAGTCCTTTCTGAGAAAAAGCAGTTAATTCGTAGGAATGGTATATTAGAATATATTGAGGAAGATGAAACCATTGACTCTGTTGGTGGGTTAGAAGAGCTGAAGAGATGGTTAAACCAGCGTTCCAATGCTTTTACAGAGAGAGCGAGGGAGTATGGTCTTCCACAACCTAAAGGGATGTTAATTCTTGGTGTTCCTGGCTGTGGTAAATCTTTGATTGCCAAAACTACATCCCGTCTATGGGGTCTACCTCTATTGCGGTTAGATATGGGTAGGGTGTATGATGGGTCTACGGTAGGTCGTTCAGAGGCGAATTTACGCAATGCACTCAAGACGGCTGAGTCTATTTCCCCTGCTATTCTTTTTATAGATGAGTTAGACAAGGCTTTTGCTGGTGGCGGTGGTTCTGGAGACTCCGATGGTGGTACATCTGGTCGCATATTTGGTTCTTTCTTAACCTGGATGCAAGAAAAGAAGTCCCCAGTGTTTGTAATGGCTACTGCTAATCGTGTAGAAAGGCTACCTGGGGAATTTTTGAGAAAAGGAAGATTTGATGAAATATTTTTTGTAGATTTTCCTAACTCTACGGAAAGACAAGATATTTTCAATATACATCTCGGTAAGCGACGTTCGGAAATCAGTCGTTTCGATTTAGAACAGCTTACTAAGGTATCTGATGGATTTTCTGGGGCAGAGATTGAGCAAGCAATTATCGCTGCAATGTATGATGCTTTTGCTCAAGACAGGGAGTTTACGCAGTTAGATATTATCGCTGCGATTAAGGCTACCCTACCTCTATCTCGGACAATGACTGAACAGGTAACAGCCTTAAGGGACTGGGCTAGGCAAAGAGCTAGACCTGCTTCAGCATCCGTTGCTGAATATCAGCGACTGGAGTTCTAACAAGCTTTCTTTTGTGGGTTAGAATAACTCATAAAAGGTCAAGGCTAGCAATCGCTAGCAGTTTTCTAAATAATCCGTTTTCAAGCGGTTATTAATTTTAAAGTTGTTGTTTACTTCTCTTCTACTGGAGGAAATCTTATGTCTCACTTTAGTACTTTACGCACCAAAATCAGCGATTCTGCAATTCTAGTTAATTCTCTTCGCGATCTTGGTATCAATGTTCAAACTAACGCGGATGTTCGCGGTTACAACGGTCAAAGACTTCGTGCTGATATCGTTGCAACTCTAGAAGGCGAATATGATTTGGGTTGGTCTGAAAATAGCGATGGTACTTTCGATTTGATTGCCGATCTTTGGGGTGTTGCTAAAAAACATAACCAGACTGAGTTAATCAATTCTATCAACCAAAAATATGCTGTCAATAAAACTTTATCTGAAGTTAAACAGCGCGGATTGCAGAATGCCAACGTTAAACTAGTTCTTCAGTAACAAGAATTTGATTTTAAGTTAAAGCGCGTTCCCAAGCATTGGGGTTGGCCTAAACAAAGTTTGGTCAACCCTTTTTTGTGGGAGCAAACGTGATATGCATTTGGACTATTTATTGGGTGATTCAACAGTGGCAAAAATTTGATTGACAAAACTAGAAACAATAGTTAACACTATCGAACCAAACAAAGCAGGAAAAAATCCGCTTACTAACAAACCTGGAGTTAAGTAGCTAACTAAACCCAAGGCAATTGCATTTACTATTAATAAAAATAGACCTAAGGTTAGAATAGTTAGAGGAAGAGTAAATATAATCAATATTGGTTTGATAACTGCATTAACCAACCCCAATATAGCTGCACCCAGAATTGCGGAAGAGAAACTTACAACAGCAAAACCTGGGACAAAAAAAGCGGTAATCATCAAAGAAACAGCGGTGGCTAACCACGTTAGCAAAAATTGTAACATCTTAGTTACCTTTAGAAACTTTAGAAATTTAATTATCTAAATAGTAATAAATTTTGGCTAACCATTTCTACTGGTAAAGGTACGGTATCTGCGAGCAACTTTGGTGCGGAAACTCACATTTACACCGCCATTGTGCTGCTCTAAAAGCAATAAGGGAGTGGGTTTTGCTTTTTGATTCCAACTCATAGTCACGATGTGACCTTGGATGCTAGGTAGCCAGTTGTTGTTGCGTCTATCCGCTCCTTGACTATTTGAACTCCATTCTTTGCGTCTTTCTGTAGGGCTAAGGAACATTTCTACACATTCAACAATTTGATTAATAGTTGTAGATGTAGATTGAGTAGGTAGCTTGGTTAGCTTGACTTGGATTCGAAAAAGTACTAGACGAATACTTTTTCCCTGGCTGTCTCTATCATAAGTAATGTCAAATGTTTCATTAATATTAAAACCGTTTTTACTCGCAATACCACCACCAGCATTTTGAGATAGATTAATGCGCATAGCGGTGCTGACAAACTGTTTGACTTTAACTTTAGCCTGATTAACTAATACATTGCGAAATACTGGTTCTTGCATTCGCATTCTAATATAGTCTAGGTTACAGTCTCTTGAGTTGATTAAATCGGGATTTTCTTCCCATTGGCGAATAGTTGCTAAAGCTGTGTTCAATCTTTTTTCTAAGCTTGATATTTTTGTTTGTTCGTATTGAATCGCTTTTTTTAGCTGCTTGTACTTTAGTCTGCCATAAATGACCAAGCCGATTGTTGTAAGAAACAAGCCTAGGCTACTAAATGCCCAGATAGGAGTGTTAAATATTTTATCTGTTTTTATCTCTGGTAAGGTCAAACTTACAGAAGAAACATTTTGCTCGATAATCAACTGATTTTGGTAATGATAGCTAGACATATAAAAGAAAATTATAAAATTTATTCTTATATCTAAAATATGCCCATTAATCTATCGAGAAATAACATATTGTCTTATAGTTTATTGCTAGTGAATTAGTTTTTGGCTAGGTTATACATTTTTCCAGAGCATTTTCTAGAGTAGCTATCAATTTATCTACATCACCATCGGTTGCAGAAAAACATTCAGATGGGGTAGATTCTGGTTGAAAATTGATTAGTTTTACCTGTCCTTCTCCAATAGCAACAACAACAACTTCTGTTTCTGGATCGTAACCATCAACGATTCCTAAAATTTCTTGCAACTGCCCTCTAGTGTTTTGATTTAATGCTTCTAAATTTTCGTAAGAACAAGCAACAAAATGAGGTTTTGGCTGAAGATCTATTCCCAAAACATCGTTGTTATCTTCCCATTCTTGCTTTAT
>ERZ1740059.1509-NODE-1509-length-11680-cov-4.528774_pt1 | contig 11680 bp, 10 predicted proteins | sample MGYA00581744_ERZ1740059 | MGnify/ENA primary metagenome ERZ1740059 (study PRJEB43018, sample SAMN04849738) | marine metagenome | isolation source: floating plastic debris | place: Pacific Ocean | collected 2008-08-28 | study: EMG produced TPA metagenomics... | reverse complement strand
AAAAATAACTATTAGTAGATGTCAATTTTATCAGCCTAGAAAATGGGAAATAGTAAACAATTTTAAGGAGATATAATATTTTGTTTAAATTAAAATTTATTCAAAATTAATAACTTGATTTGTTTATCTGATAGAACCCTAACGATGTCAGTAAGTACTTTTTTCATATCGGATATCTTTAATAAAAGTAAAAAAGCCAAATTACAGTTATTAGTAAGTATATATGAACGAACACAGTTCTTTTCGTGAAACAATAAAACCAGTTACAGAGGATGTCTCAAATCCATTGTGGTCTGTAATGATTCCTACTTACAACTGTGCAAGTTACCTCCGAGAAACACTAGCGAGTGTTTTGGCTCAGGACCCCGGACCTGACATCATGCAGATTGAAGTTGTTGATGATTGTTCAACTAATGACGACCCATATTCAGTTGTTGAAGAAGTGGGTCGTGGACGTGTTAGTTTCTATCGTCAACCAAAAAATGTTGGTCATGTCAAAAACTTTAATACTTGCTTACAGCGGTCGCGAGGAAAATTGATACATGTGCTGCATGGTGATGACCGAGTACTAAATAATTTCTATACTAAGTTACAGCTGGGTTTTGAGACAGAACAAAGCATTGGTGCTGCTTTCTCTCGTCAGATGAATATCAATGAAAATGGTGATGAAATATGGTGTCCTGAAGTAGAGCAATCTAGCAGTGGGGTTCTAGATAACTGGATAGAACGAATTGCGGTTCAATGTATTATACAGCCGCCATCAATAGTAGTACGTCGAGATGTATATGAAAAGCTTGGAGGATTTGATAACCGTATATGTTGTACTGGTGAGGATTGGGAGATGTGGGTTCGCATCGCTGCACATTATCCAATGTGGTACGAACCAGAAATACTAGTGAATTATCGCGTTCATTCCGTATCTCTTACTAAACGTTGTCAGCGAACAGGTCAAAATATCAGAGATTTAAGTAAAGCTGTAGATCTTAACGAAAGTTCCTTGCCTATATCAATTAGAGAAGAATTAACTAACAAAGCTAAGAAAAATTGGGCTTTGTATGCGATTAATAATGCCAAAAAAATGTTGAGAAATGATGATGTAGCTGCTGCAATCATTCAACTTAAAGAAGCTCTAAAGTGTGATGCTTCTCCTCAAGTTATCAAGGCTATGACTTCTATGCTTAAAGCTGAAGCTAAAGAGTGGTTAAAACGAAAAATCGTTCATGTGTAAAACTTAAAAGTTAAAAGTTATTAGTGATGTATCTCAATAGGTTATTAGTTATGTCTATCAACATGGTTAACTTGATTTTTTCCAAAATTATACGTCGTATTTCTAGTTATTATCAAAAATGTGAATTTCAAAGATTAAATAAAATTTATCGTCAAAAAATGGGTTTTTTCGGAGAAGGTTCTAATATCGACAGCAAAGCGTTTATCAAAAGTCCGCTCAATAAATTATTCTTAGGAAATAATGTTTTTATAGAAGATTATTCGACTCTTGAGTGTACCACCGATACTTCTGCTATTCATATTGGCGACCGCTCAATAATTAGAAGTTTTGCGAGACTGACTTCTGCACAGGGGAAAATAAAAATTGGTAGTGATTGTAGCGTTAACGCTTATACTACTCTTTTTGGTAATGGTGATTTAACCATAGGTAATTGGGTAAGAATAGCAACTCATGTGGTTATCAATCCAGGGAATCATTTGTATGACGATATTGATACTCCCATTGATTTGCAACCTTTAACTAATAAAGGTGTGGTTATAGAAGACGATGTGTGGGTAGGTGCAGGTGTAATTATTCTTGAAGGTTGCACAATTGGTAAAGGTTCTGTGATTGGTGCTGGAACTGTTGTAACTAAGAGCGTAGAGCCTTATTCTGTTGTTGTGGGTGTACCCGGTAAAGTTATCAAAAAACGTGGTGAAGCTAAAAAAAATACTGAACAGAGCAAGACAATTAGTAAATATATTAAGTCTAACCCTGTAAATCACGAAGATTTAAAACATACAAAATCGAACTATATTGTTTAATTTAGTTTTATCGCTGAATTAAGATTTTAAGTTGAATAGACATCTCCATAAATTAATTTTTATTCTTTAAATTATAAGGGTTTGAAGTTAATTCTCGGAGAGGTCTAATAGCGATAATTACATTACGTTACAGATTACTGGTGCTGCATGTAAATTAATTCTACAAATCAAATAGGAAATAAATAAGTGAATATGATAAATCAGGAGCCTATACGAATATTTATTGGTTCTGGAGAAGCAAGTCTTCTTGAAAGAAAAGTCGCAATTTATTCTTTGCGAAAACATAGCAAAAGAAACTTGGATATTTATGTGTTTAATGGTAGTCACAATTCCATAGAATTGAACGAGAAAGAACCATTTTTAGCTCCTTTACCTCTACATCTTAAATATCGTAATGTTACTGAGTTTAGCCTTTATCGCTATTTGATTCCACAACTGTGTGACTATCAAGGTAAAGCAATTTATATCGACTCCGATATTATTTCTCTAACAGATATTGGCGAGCTTTTTGATACTCCCTTGAATGGAAATGATTTTTTGTCCAAAGCAGATGCTTACAGCCATCGGGGTGAAAGGTTTTGGGCTTTGAGTGTCATGCTGATTGATTGCGAAACCTGCCGTTTTGATTTGGAAAATTATTACAAAGAAATTGATAAAGGACTTTATACTAATGCTGATTTTTCTAGTATGAGTCCAACTTTTCTTGCTTATCATCCTCTGAAAATTGGCACGCTCAATCCCCAGTGGAATGTATTTGATTATTATGACCGAGAAACGAAATTAATTCACTATACAAATCTATACACTCAACCCTGGAAATCCTCCAATCACCGCTATGGAGAACTATGGTTCACCTATTTTCAGGAAGCTATAGATGCTGGATACATTACTCAGGAAGATATTGATTTGAGCATTATCCGTTCTTACGTGCGGAAAAATATACGTCGAGGTAATTCTCCTTCACCAGATTATAAAGATTTTATACGACAAAAGATTCATTTACTCAAAAATTTATTGAGAAAAGAAGAGACATACAGCCAGCATTAATCAAATATTTATAGTACTAGTAAAGTTATATTTTTATGCATTCATCTATCACATCAGTCCCAGTAAATCAGGTTGTTGAACTTCTCAAATTAGAAGCAACTGCAATCAACCAAGCAGCAGAACGCTTGCAAATAGAACAATTAGAAAAAGCATTAAATCTACTTAACTGTCAGGGAAAGGTAGTCCTCACGGGTGTCGGTAAGTCTGGAATTGTTGCCAAAAAAATTGCAGCGACTTTATGCAGTATTGGTAATGTAGCTGTATATTTGCATCCTTGCGATGCTTTACATGGCGATTTGGGGATTATTACGGATTTGGATGTAGTTATTCTGTTAAGTAATAGTGGTGAGACACAGGAATTAATAGAAATAGTTCCTCATCTTAAACATCGCCAAGTTCCAATAATTGGAATTTTAGGGAATCTCGGCTCTACCTTAGCATATCGGGTCGATGTTGTTCTTGATGCCTCAGTTGACCGCGAAGCTTGTCCGCTGAATTTAGCTCCTACTACTAGCACTACTGTTGCTTTAGCGATTGGGGATGCTGTAGCTATGACCTTAATGCAAATGCGGAGCATAACTCCTCAAGATTTTGCGCTAAATCATCCAGCCGGACGTTTGGGTAAACGGCTGACTTTACGAGTAGTAGATTTAATGCATCAGGGTCACGATAACCCGGTAATTATACCACAAGCAAGCTGGATTGAAATAGTTAGCGCTATTACCAAAGGAGGATTAGGAGCTGTCAATGTTGTTAATGAGAAGGGTCAACTACTAGGAATTATTACAGACGGTGATTTACGACGTGCCATAGCGAAAATCGAGCCAACAGACCTCAAAAATCTCCAAGCAGCAGCAATTATGGCTGAAAATCCAGTCACCGTTCACCCAGAGCAACTGGCTTACGATGCGCTGCAGCTCATGGAAAATCGTTCTTCTCAAATTTCGGTATTACCGGTAGTAGATGAAGAAGATTATTGCGTTGGCTTACTTCGGTTACATGATATTGCTCGTAGCGGTATTTTGTAAGGATTCTGAAAAATATTATTCAACTATTAATTAAGAATAATTCTCAACAAGATGATGCAATCTTTACTATCGAAAGTCAAAAAGAGTGATATATACGCAGAACCGTTTCCTCACATAATCATTAAAGACCCGATAGATCCGCAGCTTTGCTCTGAGTTGATATGGTATTTTCCACCTGTAGAAATTGTAGCTTTAGGAGCGCCATTAGTTAGTAATCAAAGATTTAGCTATTCAGCTAAAGACTGTTTGGGGGATATAAATGTTAATCCGATGTGGAGAGAGTTTGTCAAAACTCACGTTTCACAATCGTTTTTGAATGAGTTTACATTCTTATTTAAAGAACATATTCGTGAAATATATCCTTCTCTGTTAGCGGATATGGGAGAAGAGGAAAACCCGAAAGCTGGGATTAGGAATGTAGATAATTTTTCAAATGCTGATGTTTTGCTTGATGCTCAAATTTCTATCAATACTCCAGTTTCTGGTCGTCCTTCGTCTGTTAGAGGAGGTCATATAGATTTGCCCAATAAATTGTTTGCAGGTCTTTATTACCTACGTCATCCTGAAGATAAATCTACAGGTGGAGATTTAGAAATTTATGGTTTTAAGAATCATCACGAGCGCCGATTTAAAGGTCAGTTTATCGATGACAAGCATATTGAACTAGTCAAAACAGTTAAATACCAAAGCAATGTATTAGTCTTGTTTCTTAATTCAATTAAATCATTACATGGTGTAACTGTACGCTCAGTCACACCGGAGCCAAGACTATTTTTAAATATTGTAGGTGAAGTTAATCGTCCTTTGTTCAATATTGAAGATTATCAAATACTAAAAACTAGATCAAAGAATTGGTTCGGGACCTTGCTGAATCGCAATATGAAATTATAATTTCACTGCATCGGGAGACGTAACACTGTTACGTCTCTACACAGGTTTCATGTTATTTACGAAATGTACACAAATACAATATGACCATTAGGTCAAACCGATTTGCACTCCCTGAGCGTAAACATAGTTTGATGAGCGCAACAGTTCGGTTTTGGTTCAAAAGCTGTTAGGTAATTTTCGATTCATAATCTCTCTCAAACATAAGTACTATTCATATTTATTCGTAACTACATTAATGAATATCCTTGCAGTTATTCCTGCTCGTTACAACTCAACTCGATTCCCTGGAAAACCATTAGTAATGATTGGCGATCGCCCAATGGTACAGCGAGTTTATGAAGCCGCAAAAAGCTGTCCTCATTTTAGTAAAGTAGTTGTGGCCACCGATAGCGAAATTATTGCTTCTGAAGTCGAAAAATTTGGCGGAGAAGTTGAAATGACTAGCTCCGACCATGCTACAGGTACCGATAGGGTTGCTGAAGTTGCTTTGCGCTATCCTCAGATGAAAGCTATAGCTAACGTCCAAGGAGACCAGCCTTTTGTTACCTCTCAAATGCTAACTCAGTTGATAAATCCTTATCTTCAAGGAGAATTACCAGCTATGACAACTCTCGGTTGTCCTCTAGATATGGATAATTCTTATTTAGATTCTAATTCAGTTAAGGTAGTGTGCGATCGTCAAGGTAACGCGCTTTATTTTTCCCGCGCTGCTATTCCTTACTTTCGTAATAGTGGACCAGCACCAGTGTTTCACCACTTAGGACTTTATGCTTTTGAAAGAAATTTTCTCGCTGAATATGCTCAAATGAAACCGACTCCATTAGAGCAATGTGAAGGTTTAGAGCAATTGCGAGTACTGGAGCATGGATTTTCCATTCGGGTATGTCTGACCCAAAAGACTGTTATAGAAATTAATACTCCAGAAGATTTAGTTAAGGCACAAAGTTTAATGCATAAAAATTTATATTCTGACCAAAAATAGAGGAGTAATTAATGTCGAATCCAGAAACTTTATATCAAAATAGCATTTCTATACGGCAACTGCCGATTAATTTCGATCGGACAGATTTAGCATTATTTCAACGCGAACTTAAGAAAGATATTCCTGCAACGAAATTGCTTCGATTACAAAATGTTAATGTAAATCCTGATGGCATAATTTTTCGTGGAACTAAGATTTTCGCCGAATCATTTGCTTCTCCAAAGTATCTGGATGCTTGGCTAACACCTAAAGCGAAGTTGAAGTTCTTTGTTAAAAATTACTTATTCAAGGATATTGAAAAGATTGATTCAAACGTATTTTGGTTTACTGATAATTGGAGTGATACTTATTTTCATTGGATAACGGATGCTCTACCTCGGCTGTTTTCTATCCGTGAGAAAATAGTCGATGGAACTTTGCTGCTACCTGCTTCATACCAAGAAAAAAAATATATAACTTCTTCTCTGTCTCCCTTTGTTTTTCAAGAAGTGAAGTTCGTAAATCATATTATTCCCTGCAAAAATCTTCACATACCTACCCATACAGCGCCTACTGGTAATTATAATGAAGCTTTAATCAAAGATTTAAGAAGTTTTTACACTGATTTTTACTCTAAAACAGATAGTGACAGCATTGGAGACAAAGTTTATATCAGTCGAAGCAAAGCACCAAAAAGAAAAATTCAAAATGAAGAAGAATGTTTAGTAGTTTTAAAAGAGTATGGTTTCAAAGTCGTTTACTTTGAGGATTATTCTTTTGAGCAACAAGTAAAAATTTGTTTGGATGCTCGCTACTTGATTTCAAATCATGGGGCTGGTCTTACAAATATGCTATTTATGAAATCTGGTAGCAGTGTTTTTGAGCTACGAAAAAAAGCGGATATTCGTAATAATTGTTTCTTTTCATTAGCATCTGCCCTAAATTTAAAATACTTTTACCAAATTTGTGACTCGGAAAATCCTGATGAGGACGCACATACGGCAAATTTGATTGTGGATTGTAAGTTATTGAGAAAAAATTAATATGAAGTCGCTTTCACCCGCTACCTTAAATCTATAAAAATCTGGGCAGTTTTGTCCAGATTTTCGCTAGGGGGCTTGTACCCAAAATTAATTAATTTTGGTCAACAAAAGCTTCATAACACTTTGTTTGTCATCAATTTTAATACTGCAATGGTTAAAGAACTACGTATTATTTCCTATCCCCCGTCTGCTTCGCATTTTAATCTAAATTCATTAGAAGATAAGGAGCATCAAATACTAATTGCTTGTCCTTCTCCACCACCAGAAGCAGTAAAGCTAGGTAAAGCCATTGCTGTTCCCCCAGGAGAATTTTCTATTGATATCATTTTAGATAAACTTCCCAGTCACTTTTATCCCGACTTTGTGCATTTGTCTGCTAGAAATATGAGCTTCATCCCACGGGAGCTTGAGAAATTAAAATGCCCAAAACTGATGAAAATTGGCGATACTTTTCATTTGGGGGATGGTTCGCTGACCAGTATTGTTGAATATTGCCAACTTTTGCAGTGCGATTACCATTGGGGCTACCAAGGAGTTCAGCATTTACACTTTTTCGTAGAAGCGGGTTTAAAAAACGTCTTTTGGCTCCCAGGAACTCCTGTTATCGACCACTATATTCCTCAAAAACAAGAATCGAATTCATCATATGATTATGATATCGTTTTTCGGGGTTCTCAGTCTAAACACCATATTTACCGCAGTAGACTTCTGACATTTTTACAAGATTCTGGAATAAATATTGATATCAGCCGGAAGCCATATATTGAATGTTTGGAAGACTACAGAAAATCAAGAATAGTCTTCAACTGTGGTTTAAATTCCGATAGCAACAGACGGATTTTTGAGGTTTTGATGGCAGGTGGTTTTTTGCTTACCGACCGCTTGAGCGTTCAGTCTGGTTTATTTTCTCTGTTTCAAGAAGGTGTTGACCTAGAATGCTACGGAGACGAAAACGAACTACTCCAAAAGATAGATTTTTATCTAAATAACCCTCAAAAGGCGGAACAAATAGCTTTGTCTGGTCATCAAAAGCTGATATATCGTTATAACCAGCAAGCAATGTGGCAAAAATTATACCGCTATGTTTTGCAAGGTGAGATTGAAGCTCCTTTTCGTTTAGAACAGGATCGACGGGTGCTGTACTTTGATAAACCTAGAAACGAAAAAGCATTTGATGTCCGCTTAAAAGTTTACGAACTGATTCAAGAAATTCATCGACTAAACTCTCGAATCAAGCTTCTTTATTGGAAGGGTGCAAATAAAGAATTGCTGTCGGATTTAGCTGACCTACCCCGGTTAGACATTACTTATGCTAATTCCTCAGAAGCTTTAACTGGTATAGAAAACTGGTGCGAAAAAGTTGGTGTAAAACAACAGGTCGATTTACAGTGCTTGGATTTAGAGCAAAATAATTTACCGCAATATCAAATGATTCTGGTAGATTTCCCGGATACCTTGACAGCAATAGAGCAGTTAGGTGAGGAAGTTGAAGCAACTATTGCTGAATCTGGTTTTTTGTTAATAGTAGGAAAATCTAAAACTTGGAAAAAAGAAATAATAAACGCATTTTTAAGAAAACATGGCTTATTACCAGTAAATCTTTGTTTTGAAAATTCTAATCGGTAATTGGGAGTTGGAGCTTGTTTAGTTTATCAAAAAATAATCAAAACTTCTTCATCTCTTCATTCACTAAATTTAAACAACAAGCTGTTTGTTAGCAAGCTAAGTCGTAAAACAAAGGTAAAAAATCAATTATCTTCTGTACCATTGCTGAGTCGTGCAAAGAAGTTTATTAAAAATTTATGATAGCGTCAAATAGTTATTATAAAACTTTATTGTTTAGGTATAAAATGCTTCTTGAGATTTTTTAGGTTTTATTTGATACTCAAAGCGTGTTTATAGATATCCGCGCAATATGAAAAAAGCACTAAAACAAAGATGGCAGCTGCCTCCGATTTGGTTGAGAATTCTGATTATCAGTCTATTAATATTAGGTGTATTTTTCAGATTCGCTAATCTTGAAAAGAGAGCTTATTGGCACGATGAAACTTATACTTTACTACGTACTTCTGGTTATACAATATCGGAGGTGACTCGAAAAGTATTTAATGGTGATGTAATCAAGGTTGGAGAGTTAAAAAGATTTCAAAGTATCAATTCGGATAAAAATGTATTTGACACAGTCAATGGTTTAGTAAATGAAGACCAACATCATCCACCTATTTACTATCTAATGACAAGGTTTTGGACTCAGTTGTTTGGTGATTCTGTGACCATAAATAGAATTTTACCTGGTCTAATCAGCCTATTAGCGCTTCCTTTAATTTACTGGCTTTGTCTAGAACTCTTCCAATCACAATTAACTGCGCTTCTAGCAGTAGGATTAACTGCTGTATCTCCTTTCCACATACATTACGCGCAAGAAATACGCGAGTATAGCTTGTGGGGAGTAACAACATTGTTGATGAGCGTGTCGTTATTGCGAGCTATGAGATTGGACACAAAATCATCATGGATAATTTATGCAGTAACTACAATAGTGGGGCTTTATTCTGCTGTCTTTTCTGTATTTGTAATGTTCAGTCATGGAATTTATGTACTTTTGATTGAAGGATTTCGATTTAAACGAAGATTAATTAGCTATTTAATCGCATCATCTATTGCAACTGTGAGTTTTCTGCCTTGGATTGTAGTGATTTTGACTAATATGGGCAAACTCCGGGAAGTAACAGCTTGGATGGATATGTCAATTCCAACAAAAGAGTTAATCAAACGTTGGATATTCAATTTACAATCTGATTTTTTTGAAACTAACTTTTGGCTTCCAGGTTCTCTTAAAACCTTGATTGCTGTTGCTATGACACTCTTAGTGCTGTATTCAATGTATGCACTTTGGCGAGGAACTAGCAAGCAAGTATGGCTATTTGTAGTGACTTTGATTGTACCAATTTCAATAGTTTTAACCTTACCAGATTTAATTTCTGGGGGAATCCGTTCAACTAATGCTCGTTATTTTGTTCCAGTTTATATAGGAAGCCAACTTGCTGTAGTTTACCTACTTTCTCTAGGATTCACTACCAAAAAAATCAAATTTAAGTTGCAGAAAAAGTTAAGAATCCTTTGTTTAATGTTCATGACAGTAGCGGTTGTGTCTGGTGCGATTAAATTACTCAACCCAAGTATTACTGAAGAACAAAAAATAGCTAAAATTATTAATCAAGCAGATATGCCATTAGTAGTCAGCGGTGAAGTTTCTTACAATGGTGGTGGTACTTTTGGGGACATTATGGTTTTAAGTCACTTATTAGAGCCAAAAGTTAAATTACAACTGGTAATTGAGCCGAATGTACCAGAAATTCCTACAGAAATAAAGAATGTATTTTTATATAAGCTGCCAGAATCAATCCAACAAGACTTAGAAAAAAGATACAAACTCAAATCAGCATATAAAAATAAACTTTGGCATTTAGAACCTTCTGCATAATATTATTCATAATTATTTTAAAGGGTGTTTTTAATGTATCTGAATTGTAGAATTTATTCTCTAAATCTAATCTGTTTTTATTTCGCGGCTACAGTAACTAGAGGTTATTTATTATGGTATCTAATTCAGAAGATGATGTCGATATTTCCGTATTGATTCCTGTTTATAACGAAGAATCTAATCTCGACTACTTATTTGAACGCTTAACAACAGCATTAGATAAGCTAAACATCAAATACGAAATTATTTGTATCAATGATGGTAGTAAAGATGACACCCTTAAGTTTTTGATTCAGCACCATTACACAAATCCAAAAATCAAAGTTGTAAATCAATCTCGTAATTTTGGTAAAGAGGCTGCTCTGAGTGCGGGTATTGACTTTGCTAATGGTGCCGCAATTATTCCAATTGATGCCGACCTTCAAGACCCACCCGAACTTATCGGGGAGATGATTGACAAATGGCGTGAGGGCTACGATGTTGTTTATGCAACTCGTCGTTCTCGGAATGGTGATACTTGGATTAAGCGTTTTACCGCTAATCTTTTTTACAAAATTATTGGTCGGATAGGCCACGTACAAATTCCACCAAATACTGGAGATTTTCGTTTACTCGATAGACTTGCAGTTGAAGCAGTCAAGAAAATGCCGGAAAGAACCCGTTTTATGAAAGGTATATTTACCTGGGTTGGCTTCAAACAGACCTCTATCTTTTACGACCGTCCTACGCGACATAAAGGGATTACTAAGTGGAACTACTGGCGACTTTGGAATTTTGCTATTGATGGTATTACTTCTTTTAGTCTTCTACCTTTAAAAGTCTGGAGTTATGTTGGCGTAATATTTTCTTTAACAGCATTCTTTTATGGAGCTGTATTAATAATTCGGACTCTGATATTCGGGATTGACGTTCCTGGTTATGCTTCGTTAATGGTAGCCATACTGTTTTTAGGAGGAATACTACTACTAACTTTAGGGATAATTGGTGAATATATAGGTCGTATTTTTGAAGAAGTAAAAAATAGACCTGTTTATTTAGTTCGAGAGATTTACGGTTTTAAGCAAAATGCTGAAGTTGATAGCGATTTTCAACTAAACGAAAAATTTTCAACCTCAGTAAAAATTGGTAAAAAGCAGTAATAAAATCTACCTGTGTGTTGTGGATAACTGACTTTATTCAAAGATAAATGTAATGT
>ERZ1740059.1508-NODE-1508-length-11692-cov-4.395033_pt1 | contig 11692 bp, 6 predicted proteins | sample MGYA00581744_ERZ1740059 | MGnify/ENA primary metagenome ERZ1740059 (study PRJEB43018, sample SAMN04849738) | marine metagenome | isolation source: floating plastic debris | place: Pacific Ocean | collected 2008-08-28 | study: EMG produced TPA metagenomics... | reverse complement strand
ATGTACTCCCGCAGCACCGGGCCGCGTGGGCGCAGAACCAACCAACCGAACGTGGCAACGAGGATCTGTGATGCAAGAAACGCGACGCGGCCCGCAACGGCGTTGAACGACATGTCGCGTGTGTGATCGATCGAGACCGCGCCGAGGACGAGGACTGCGAACGTCGGTGCGAACCATCGCAGATGCCGGCGCGCCGCGGTGACCGCGGGCCTGGGCCAGCGGAAGTGCGCCTCGGCGAGCCCGTTCTTGGCGAACACGGCGGTCGCAAAGATCAGCCCGGCGACAAGAGAAAGCGTGTGCCGGAAGCCCCACCCGAGCGATGCAACCCCGATGCTCTCGCCGGCGCCGTCCGTGAAGATCCGCGAGAGCAGCCACCACGCGAACGCCGCGGGCGCGGCGACAGCCAACGCCGCGGCGAGCGAGAGATAGGTGAGCCCGAGGCGGTCCGATCGGTAGCTCTTGACCTTCTGCGCAAGCTGGCTGCTTGTGCGGCGGTTCCACACAACCGCGAGGGCCGTCGCTACCACGGCGATCAAGACGAGCACGCTCCACGCGATGTTCGAGCGGAGCGCTGTCACGGCCTGGTCGACCGCGGCGCGGGGGTCGATATCGGTTTCCGCAGCATCGATCGCTAGCGCATCTGGAGCGATGTCCGCCGAGGCTGCGGCGGCGTCGGACCGCTCATCGCTGATGCTGCGGACCCAGAGGATGCGTTCGCCGATGAACTCGCGGTACCGTCGCGTCGCATCCAGCAGCGTTGCCCGTAGTTCTTCGAGGGCGAGCAGCTTGTCGTAGGACTCGGTGCTGTCGGCGACGAGCTGGTTGAGCAGGTCTCGGCGCGCCGTCGCGAGCTGCCTGGCGACGGCTTCGAACTCGGCAGACTCAACATCCAAGTCCGGCGACGCATCCCGTGCCGAACGCTGGAGGGCGGCAATCGCTCCCTCGATGTCGCCCGCGCCGAGCCTCAGTTCTTGCCAGTCAACGAGCCGGATCTCCGCTTCTTCGAGCCGCTCACGCGTGTCGGCCAGCCGTTGGCGGAGAATCGCAAGCTCCGGCAGCGCGTCGTACTGCCTCCGCAGCACGATGCCCGTTGCTCGGCTGAGGCCAGATGCGCTCAGCCGACGGCTGACAGTCGAGTACTGGCTCTGAAGATCGGCGAGCTGCTGACGCGCGCGGGCGAGGTCCCGCTCGGTCCGCGCAAGCCGCTGCGGGAGACCATCGGCCGACGCCCGGCTCCGCGCGAGCGCCTCGTTGACCTCGGCAAACCGGGACAGCACCGGCGACTGTTGGGCAGCCTGACGCCGAAGCTGCTCCGCATCCCGCGCCTCCTGTCGAGCCTGATTCTGGCGCGCCGACTGCACGATCTCTTGCCACCGCTGTTCAAGCTGTTCGAGCCTCGCAACACGCCGAAGCGCACGGTCTCGTCTCGCGGGAAGGAGCTCCTGTCGAGCGTCGTAGCTGAGAAGCTCGGCCTGGAGAAACTCAACCTCTGCTCGCGCCTTGGCCAGCCGGGCGTCTGACGCGGCGGTGCGCGCCGAGTCCACGAGACCGTTTCCAACACCACCCGCATCCTCGGCGAGGGTTTCCTGACGCTGCATCGCGGCGGCCAGCTCATCGGGGATCTGACCCCGGCGTTCGCGGCGGGTTTCCGCTTCCTGCTCCAGCGTCCGAAGCGACTCCCGCGCAGCTCGCAGGTCGGCCGATACCTGGGCGAGTCTTTGCTCAAGATCGGCAAGCGTGGCCGAGGGCGACGGCTCGGGATCGATCGGATCCGCCGCGTCCTCGAGCTGTGCACGCACGGCCTCGAGCGCCGCCGGCGCCGCCTCCGCCTGAGCCCGGTATGACTCGGCCCGAGAGAGCAGATCCGACGCTTCGTGCGTTGCCACCTCCGCGGCCGAGAGTGCGGCCAGCCCCGCTTCGCGGTCCGCGTCAGTCAGCGTCTGGCTGCTCTCGATCGCCTGCCGCAGGGCGGGGAGGTCGACGGGCAGCGGTTCCTGCCCGGCCTGAGCGGCGGCGGTGCCCGGAAATGCCGACATCAGCACGACCACGAAGGCCGCGAGCATCGGGAAGGGAACATGAACCAGCTTTCTCATCCCAGACCATATCGAGGCCGAGGCGGCCCGAAGGTCTACTCGATCCGATCGACACCAGATTCCAGATACGGGAAGCATCGAAACATCAGACACTTGACCAGGATGCGCATCCGCAGATGCCAACTGCACACGCTCTCCGGTCGGGCCGTCGTCACGATGCCCGTGACAGACGTTTCTGAGCGGAACCTGTCGAGACGCAGAATTCCACGCCTTGCGGGCGAAGTCACCCTTTCGCAGGAACCTCCTGTCACACTCGACGAGGCCGTGTTTCAGCCGACGGTCCGCGAAGGCCGTGGTACCAGCGAGGTGCCGCACACGAGCCAAGCGTGCTTGGCATTAGGTGCTGCATCACACCTGAGCAGGATGCCCGTCCTTCGGGAATGCAGGGTTCGAGTTCGACGTGTAGCATGTTCTTCGCTATGCCACTTGATACACAGCGCTTCGTGAGACTGCGGCCGATGCTCTACCACTTGACCGCTGCTTCGAACGCGGAGCAGATACGAGCAAGTCAGACGCTTCTTCCGGCTTCGGTCCTTTACAGACAGGCCGGCATGGGGTCGTCCGTTCGAAACCGACGACGATCCGCAGAATGGATCGAGTGCGACGGATGCCGGGTTCACATCCGTGATCAGGCCCCGCTCCACCGCGGCAGTGTCTGGCTGAGCGATGGGTGGGACTTCGAGGACCTCGTCGAGCACCTCAACGATAATGTCTTTTTCTGGCCCGGCACTGCGAACAGGCCGATCGCGCACGGACACCGGCACTTCAAGCGGTACTCAGCGGATGATGTCGTTGTGCTCGCCATCGACACACAGGCTCTCTTCGCGAGCAACTCGACACTCCCCCCGCGCTTCTGCAGGTACAACTCGGGCTCTCCCAGGTGTTCCGGCGGTCGCGGCTCCCCACGCGGGCCGCGGACGTTCTTGGCGGCGGAGGAATTCCACCAACGACCAAGCGATGTGGTCGAAGTCACCTTTCGAGGTGCCGTGAGATTGGACGACTGCGAAGTGGTGACGCAGTCGGTGGGGGCGTTGCTGCGCGACTGAGCCCAAACTCGACGCGTCCAACCGGCCCGCACGTTCCGTGCGACAGATCCATCTCGCTCAGTTCGGTGAAACCACAGGGCTCTGAACTGCGGTGCCAAAGCATTGATTCTGTTGCATCTCTACTGTAAAGACGACAAATGGGTGCAACGAACCAAAACCCGGAGCAACTGGCGAGGGATGTGATCGACGCCCAGCTCTCGGCCGCCGGCTGGCAGGTGCAGTCTAAGAAGACCATGAGCGTGCTGGCGGCTCCGGGGGTTGCGGTTCGGGAACTCCAGACCGAGGTCGGGCCCGGGGACTACTTCCTCTTTGCTGACGGCGACGCGGCCGGTGTGATCGAGGCGAAGCGGGCCGAAGAGAGCCAGCGGCTCACCACGGTCGAAGGCCAGACCGACGACTATCGCACGAGCCCCATCAAGGGCCTCAACAACGAGCCCCTCCGTTTCGGCTACGAGGCCACCGGCACGCTGACCCGCTTCACGGACTACGGCGACCCCAAGCCTCGGTCGCGGCTCGTCTTCGGCTTCCACCGGCCCGAGACGCTTCTCGAGTGGATGAGCCAGCCACGCACGCTCCGCGCCCGGCTCCACGACATCCCCTCGCTCGAGCCCGATGGACTCCGCCGGTGCCAGTTCACCGCCATCCGGAATCTTGAGGAGTCGTTCCGCGACGCCAAGCCCCGCGCGCTCGTTCAGATGGCGACCGGCGCGGGCAAGACCTTCACCGCGATCACCTCGGTGTACCGGCTGCTCAAGCACGCCAACGCCAAGCGGGTTCTGTTCCTGGTCGACACACGCAACCTGGGCGAGCAGGCCGAGCAGGAGTTCATGCGGTTCCAGCCGAGGGACGACAACCGGAAGTTCACCGACCTCTACAAGGTCCAGCGGCTGGCGGTCCGGCACATCGCCCCCGATGCCAAGGTGTGCATCTCCACGATCCAGCGGATGTACTCGATCCTCAAGGGCGAGGAACTCGCGGGTGAGGACGAGGACACCAACCCGGCCGAGCGGAATCTCTCAAAGCCCCCGCCCGATGTCGAGTACAACGCTGACGTCCCGCCGGAGATGTTCGACTTCGTGGTCATCGACGAGTGCCACCGCTCGATCTACAACCTCTGGAAGCAGGTCCTCGAGTACTTCGACGCGTTCCAGATCGGGCTCACGGCCACGCCCGACAAGCGGACGTTCGGCTACTTCCGCCAGAACGTCGTGAGCGAGTACCCCTACGAGCAGTCGATCCTCGACGGCGTCAACGTGGGCTTCGATATCTTCCGCATCGAGACCGAGGTCACCAGCAACGGCGGCGTCATCAAGAAAGACGAAGGCTTCGTCGAGGTCCGCGAGAAACTCACACGCGAGCAGCGCTGGCAGCAGATCGACGACGATATCGAGTACGGCTCCAACCGCCTGAACCGCGACGTGGTCAACAAGTCGCAGATCCGGACCGTCATCCAGGAGTTCCGCCGGGTGCTCCCGCAACTCTTCAAGGGTCGCGAGACGGCCGACGGCGCGTTCGAGGTGCCGAAGACTCTGATCTTCGCCAAGGACGACTCTCACGCCGAGGACATCGTGCAGATCGTCCGCGAGGAGTTCGGCGAGGGGAACGACTTCTGCAAGAAGATCACCTCGAAGTCGGACGAGGACCCAAAGGGCCTGCTCGCCGACTTCCGCAACTCGTACAACCTTCGGGTGGCCGTGACGGTGGACATGATCGCCACCGGCACCGACGTGAAGCCGCTCGAGTGTCTGCTGTTCATGCGTGATGTCCGCAGCAGGGGGTACTTCGAGCAGATGAAGGGACGGGGCTGCCGGAGCATCCCAACCGATGACCTGCTCAAGGTCACCCCCACCGCCCGCAACGGCAAGGCGTCGTTCATCATCGTCGATGCCGTGGGCGTCACCAAGACCTGCAAGACCGACTCCCGGCCGCTCGAACGCAAGCGGGGCGCGTCGCTCGCCAACCTGCTGCACTCGGTCGCGCTGGGCAACTACGACGAGGACACCTACCTGTCTGTCGCCAACCGGCTGACCCGGCTCAACCACCAGTTGACCGAGGAGCAGAAACGCGAGTTCGAGTCGCTGTCGGGCCAGCCGATGGAGGTCGTCTGCTCAGCGCTCGTCTCGGCGCACGACGCCGACGCGGTCGAAGCCAAGGCGCGGGCGGACGGGGACATACCGGCCGACCAGCCCGTGAGCGAGGAGCAGGAGAAGGCGGCACGCAAGTCGCTCGCCAAGGACGCAGCCCGGCTGCTCCCGCCCGAGGCCCGCGAGCTTGTCTTGAGCGCCCGCAGGGCGCTCGATCAGATGCTCGATCCCAACATCGATCGCGTGCTGGCCGCCGAGTGGGACACCGAGTCGATCGACAACGCCCAGCAGATCATCCGGGACTTCCGCACCTATATCGAGGCCCACAAGGACGAGATCACGGCACTGCAGATCTTCTACGACCAGCCCTACCGCCTCCGCGAGATTACCGAAGAAATGGTCCGCGAGGTTCTAAAGCGGCTGAAGGCCGACCAGCCCTCGCTCGGCCCCACCCGCGTGTGGGACGCCTACCGCCAGGTCGAGCAGAACGCCCCGGCCACGCCCAGGCAGGAACTCGTCGCCCTCGTCTCGCTGCTCCGCCGGATCGTCGGGCTCGACGAGCGGCTCACCGACTTCAGCGCCCTCGTCCGCCAGCGGTTCCAGGACTGGGTCTTCAAGCGGCACTCCGGTTCGGGCGAGAAGTTCACAGCCGAACAGATGGAGTGGCTCCAGATGCTCCGCGACCACATCGCCACGAGTTTCCAGGTCACGACCGATGACCTCGAACTCTCCCCCTTCGACGCCCGCGGCGGGCTCGGGCGCTTCTACCAACTCTTCGGGCAGGACTACGAGGCGATTCTGGATGAGTTGAACGAGCGGCTCGTTGCCTGATGGCGGGCAGAAAGTCCATCAAGGCCCTTCCGAGAGAAGATCTACCTGATCCGCCCGTGGATTGGGTTTGGGTGAACTTGGCTGATCTCGCTGCAGACACTCCGAACGCCATCGTCGATGGACCGTTCGGGTCGAACCTCAAGACGAGTCACTACACCGAGTCGGGACCCAGAGTGGTTCGGCTGCAGAATATCGGCGACGGACACTTCGAAGACGAACGTGCACACATCTCTATCGATCATTTTAACGATCTCGAACGCCATCACGTACAGCCAGACGACCTGCTAATCGCTGCTTTGGGCGAGGAACTGCCTCGAGCATGTCTTGTGCCGCAATGGCTTGGGCCTGCGCTCGTGAAGGCCGACTGCCCTCGCATTCGCTTGAATGACAAGATTTCAATCCCCGAGTTCGTTTGTCACTGGCTCAACTCACGCCAATGCAGAGACAGGGCAGCGGCGATCATCCACGGCGTTGGGCGCCCGCGGATGAACCTTGCGGAAATTCGCGGACTCTGGGTCCCTATCGCGCATCCGCTTGAGCAAGCCGCCATCGCCGCGAAGGTTGAGGCGTTGTTCAGCGAACTCGATGCGGGTGTGGCGCAGCTCGAGGCCGCGCAGGCGTTGCTCAAGCGGTATCGGCAGTCGGTGCTCAGGGCCGCGTTCGAGGGTCGGCTGACGGCCGAGTGGCGGGAGCAGCGCCGGCGGGAGGCCGAGGCCGGTGGTGAAGAGTTGCCGACGGCCGAGGACCTGCTGAAGCAGATTGAGGCGGAGCGGCAGGAGCGGGCCGAGCAGCAGCACGCCGAGTGGCGGCAAGCGGTCGAGGCGTGGGAGGCCGCCGGCGGCAAGGACTCGGGCGAGAAGAAGCCCCGCCGCCCGGCCCGGCCCAAGGACCCGCCGCCGCTGACGGAGGAGGAGTTGGAGTCGCTGCCGGAGTTACCGGAGGGGTGGGCGTGGACACGCGCCGACATGCTCGTTGCAGCCGATCGACCGATTTGCTACGGCATCCTGATGCCGAAGGGCAATGTTGAGGACGGCGTGCTGTACGTCAAGGTCCGCGACATGAGGGGAGATCGGATCAACGTCGATGCCTTGCAGCGAACCGCTCCCGAGATCGCGAAGCAGTATGATCGAGCCTCACTTGTCGAAGGTGACGTGCTATTGGCGATCCGGGGTACATATGGGCGAGTTGCCCTGGTTCCGCCGGCGCTCGAAGGAGGCAACATCACCCAAGATTCCGCCCGTTTGACTATCACGCCCCTAGTGAACCGTGACTTCTGCGCGTGGGCACTTCGGGCACCCGAATGCCAGAACTTCTTCAAGCGAGTTGCGAGAGGCGTTGCCGGCAAAGGCGGCAACATTGGTGATGTTCGGCTCTGCCCGATGCCACTCTGCTCGGACGAGGAGCAGGCTGAGATTGTCCGGGAGGTAGAGTCTCGACTCTCGGTGATCGATGACATCGAAAACACGACTCTAACCGCACTGACTGAGGCCAAGGCCCTCCGCCAAAGCATCCTGAAGCGAGCCTTCGAGGGCCGGCTGCTCGACGAGGCCGAGCTCGAAGCCGTCCGCTCGCACCCTGACTACGAGCCCGCGGACCGGCTGCTCGAGCGGATCCGCGAGCGGGCGGCGGCCCAGAGCAAGACCAAGAAACAGACCAAGAAGAAGACCACGCGGACGACGCGGTCGGCCCGCAAGAACACGGGCACGCCGCAGGAGACGACATGACCGCCGCCAGCAGCCTCGTGATCATGGTCTGGAGTTTCTGCCACTCGCTGCGTGACGACGGCGTGAGCTACGGCGCGTACCTCGAGCAGTTGACCTACCTGATCTTCCTGAAGATGGCCGACGAGTACGCCCGCCCGCCGCACAACCGGGACCTGGGCATCCCCGCGGGGCACGACTGGCCGAGCCTGACGAGCCGGTCGGGCGCGGAGCTGGAGCGGCACTACATCGAGTCGCTGCTGGTGCTGGGCCAGGAGAAGGCGCTGCTCGGGCAGATCTTCGTGAAGGCCCAGAGCCGCATCCAGGACCCGGCCCGGCTGGCGAGCCTGATCGACATGATCGACCGCGAGGACTGGGCCGTGCTCGGCGCGGACATCAAGGGCGACATCTACGAGGGGCTGCTCGAGCGGAACGCCCAGGACACCAAGAGCGGCGCAGGGCAGTACTTCACGCCACGGCCGCTGATCAGGGCGATGGTCGATTGCGTGCGGCCCGAGCCGGGAAAGACGATCTGCGACCCGGCCTGCGGGACGGGCGGGTTCTTTCTTGCCGCGTACGACTTCCTGACCGATCCTGACAACTACACGCTGACGCGTGCGCAGAAGCAGGCGCTGAAGTCCAGGACATTCTTCGGCAACGAGCTGGTACCGGAGACGCGACGGCTGTGCCTGATGAACATGTATTTGCACAACATCGGCGACATCGGGGGCGAGATCGGCGGCGAGGTGACCGTGAGCTCGATGGACTCGCTGGTAGCCGACCCGGGGGAGCGGTACGACTACGTGCTGACCAACCCGCCGTTCGGCAAGAAGAGTTCGAACAAGATCACGAACTCGGACGGCACCGAGTCAAAGCAGGCGATGACCTACAACCGGCAGGACTTCAAGGCGACGACCAGCAACAAGCAGTTGAACTTCGTGCAGCACATCCTGACGATCCTCAAAGAAAACGGCCGGGCGGCGGTTGTTGTGCCGGACAACGTGCTCTTCGAGGGCGGGGCCGGCGAGACCGTGCGCAAGACCCTGCTCCAGAAGACCGACGTGCACACGATCCTGCGGCTGCCGACGGGCATCTTCTACGCCCAGGGCGTGAAAGCCAACGTGATCTTCTTCGACTCCAGGCCGGGCTCCAGGGACGCCTGGACCAAGGACATCTGGTACTACGACCTGCGGACCAACATGCACTTCACCCTCAAGACCAAGCCGCTGGGCTACGACGACCTCATGGACTTCGTCGAGTGCTACCGCCCCGGCGAGCGAGGCTCGCGGCAGGAAACGTGGAGCGAGGACAACCCCGAGGGCCGCTGGCGGAAGTACTCGTACGACGAGATCAGCGCCCGCGACAAGACGAGCCTCGACCTGTTCTGGCTGAAGGACACCTCGCTGAGCGACCTGGACTCGCTCCCCGAGCCTGATGTGCTCGCGGCGGAGATCACCGAGAGCCTTGAGTCGGCGCTGTCGAGTTTCCGGGAGATCGCGGCGGAGCTTGAATAGTCGGCACAGGCCGGGTTACGACGGCTCGCTCGACGCCGGCGGCATCTTCTATACGGGTCGTTGCATCCGTAAAGCCTTGGGGACCGAAGCCTGTTGAGGTCGAACTACCTGGACAAACCTTGCAGGAGGGCACCATGGCAGACGAGCACACCAAGACGTGGCCCGATCTCGCGATCGGGTTGTACGACAGGCTGACCGGCCGCAACGCCGAGATCACCTACGAGTTCAGCAATATGCAGATCAAGGTGCCGAGCGGCACGGGCGCATCGGCCGAGCACGCCGAGTGGCACCTCGACGGCACAATCAAGATCCGCACACGGGACAACGCGTCCGACCCAAACTGATCGTGGTCGGTCGTCTCGCAGGGACGTGTGACGGCGTGCCGTTCACCGCGGCGGCGGCCGACCAGAGCATCACTGTGCAGTTCCCCTTCAGCCTCTCGGCCGTGCGTGCGCTGTGGCGGATGCGGCGGGTTCGGGTTCCATCGTTCCCGAGGCCGCTCGGCGTCAGCATCAGCGTGAGGCTGGGCCCGCTGAAGCTCGCGACGAGGAGCGTCTGATGGCCGCGGCAGCGCAACGCGTGCTCCTGACCGGGGCAACGGGCTACATCGGCGGGCGGCTCGCGCCGGAGCTTCTGGATCGCGGCTACTGCCTGACCTGCATCGTGCGTTCGAGCCGCAAGCTGCACGAGCGGGAGTGGGCGGGCGACCCGCGTGTGGACATCGTCGAGGCGGACGTGCTCGACACCGACGCGGTGCGCGAGGCGGCGGAGGGGTGCGACGCCGCGTATTACCTGATCCACTCGATGGAGTCGGGCTCCGGCGGCTTCGCCGAGCGTGATCGGGAGCTGGCGAAGAGCTTCGCGTCGGCGATCCGCGGGACATCGATCGAGCGGATCGTCTATCTCGGCGGGCTGGGCGAGCTCGGTGAGGGGCTGAGCGAGCACCTGCGGTCGCGGCGCGAGGTCGAGCAGATTCTCGAAGAGTCCGGCGTGCCGCTCACGACGCTCCGTGCGGCGATCATCCTCGGCTCGGGCTCGGCGTCGTTCGAGATCCTGCGGTACCTGGTCGAGCGCCTGCCGATGATGGTGACCCCGAAGTGGGTGAAGACGCGATGCCAGCCGATCAGCGTGATCGATGTGCTCGCGTACCTTGTGCGTGTGCTGGAAACGCCGGAGACGGCGGGCCGGTGCATCGGCATCGGCGGGCCCGAGGTGCTGACGTACCGGGAGCTGATGAACCACATGACCGATGCGCTAGGGCTGCGGCGTCGGATCATCGTCCCGCTGCCCGTGCTCACGCCCAAGCTCAGCTCGCTGTGGATCGGGCTGGTGACGCCCGTGAGCCCGGCGATCGCGAGGCCGCTGGCCGAGGGGCTGCGCAACGAAGTGATCGTGCGTGACGACAACGCCGAATCGCTGATGCCGCGGGCGACCATCGCGCCGCGCGTTGCGATCGAGCGGGCGGTCGACAAGACGCGGTCCGGCCTCGTGCCCACGGCCTGGTCGGCGGCGGGCGTCGTGCCCGGCGACCCGAACTGGGCCGGCGGCACGATGTTCGTCGATTCGCGTTCGATCGAGGTCGCGGCCTCGGCGAGCGCGGTGTTCGCGGCGGTCTGCCGGGTCGGCGGCGGGCACGGCTGGTACGCGGCCGACTACCTCTGGCGCCTCCGCGGATGGATGGACAAGCTCATGGGTGGGCCCGGCCTCCGTCGCGGCAGGCGGCACCCGGAGACCGTCAGCTACGGCGAGGTTCTGGATTTCTGGCGCGTGACCGACGTCCAGCGCGACAAGCGGCTCGAGCTGCGGGCCGAGATGAAAGTCCCGGGCGTCGCCGAGCTGTCGTTTGACATCGAGCCGACAGAAAGCAGCAATGCGGACGCTGCGAAGCAGCGGCTGATTATGACGGCTCGCTTCAGGCCCAAGGGCCTGCTGGGATTGGGCTACTGGTACGCGGTGCTCCCGCTCCACACCATCGTCTTCGGCGGCATGCTCAGCGGCATGAAGCGGGCGGCGGAGTCCATCCAAGACGGAACCTCGGAACGCCCGCACCAGAACGACGACGCGGACGAGCGCGCGGCCGCCGAAGCGACGCCCAGCGGCGTGTGATCGGATCCAACTCAGTATGCCGTGCAGTCCGTGCTGTAGTATGTGATGAACACGGACCCCGGAGACCCGGTCCGGCCGCTCGCGTCGCGCGGGGGAGGATTCACGCATGCCAACGACCGCTGACCTGTTTGTGCGATGCCTCGAGGCCGAGGGCGTGCCGTGCATGCTCGGTGTGCCGGGCGAGGAAAGCGCGGACTTCATGATGTCGCTCGAGCAGTCCGAGAAGATCAAGTTCATTCTCTGCCGTCATGAACAGGGGGCCTCGTTCATGGCGGAAATCTATGGCCGTCTGACCGGTGAGCCTGCGGGCTGTCTAGG
>ERZ1740059.1507-NODE-1507-length-11694-cov-4.295902_pt1 | contig 11694 bp, 12 predicted proteins | sample MGYA00581744_ERZ1740059 | MGnify/ENA primary metagenome ERZ1740059 (study PRJEB43018, sample SAMN04849738) | marine metagenome | isolation source: floating plastic debris | place: Pacific Ocean | collected 2008-08-28 | study: EMG produced TPA metagenomics... | reverse complement strand
GGGGCACTCGGAGGAGCCCCACGCAGAATTTAGCGCCACCCGAAACGATCTAGCTGCTTTGTTTCCCTAGTCCAAACACAGTCAAACTTTCAGCTAGTGATGGTGAACTACTGCAGAACGTCTTATGGGTTATTGGTTATCGCTAAGTGGGCTGCTCAGGACGTTCCTTCCTGAAACCTTCCTGATCTGGGGACCTCAACGTCCCCAGTCCCCTCGCATAGGAGGGTATCGTCAGTTAAGCGAAGGAATTGTAGGGCGGTTGGCGAGGTGGTTACGCTGTTCCGCATTCGCTCCACACCGTAAAAGAGCACTTGTCGCATCCTAATTTCAAACGTTTCCTTAGCAAAGGATTCACCCTAGTGGAAATACAACATTTCTGCTTTTTCAATTTTCTGTGACGTGTCACAGAAAATTGAAACCCACCCTACCGAAATCCCTTCATTCGCAAATTGGGACAATACTGCTATCTTTACGAGGGTTGTAGGGCGGCGTCCCGCCCTGCCCATTGGGGTGTGGGGCACTCGGAGGAGCCCCACGCAGACTTTAACGCCATTCGAGATACCCTAAAAATCCACCCCTAAAAACCACCTATGCAAATCACCTACCAACCCATCACCCTCCACAAAAAAGTCCCTCTCACCATTAGCCGAGGGACTCGCTCCCAATCCACCAACCTCTTTATCCAAATCACTGCCGACGATATTACCGGCTATGGTGAAGCTACCCCTTTCTCCATTGGTGACCAAACTCAAACCACCGAAACTATTACCCAAGACCTCGACCGCATAATCGAGGGTCTCTCTCTTTACCATCCCCTCGAGCGCCAAATCATTGAGGAAAGTCTTGACCAAATTGCTCCCTGCTCCGCTGCTCGTGCCGCCGTTGACGTGGCCCTCTGGGACTGGCTTGGCAAAAAAGTGAGCCTGCCACTATGGCAGCTATGGGGATTAGACCGTCAGCGTATTGGCCCGACTGCTGTCACTGTAGGCATTAATACCCCTGAAGGAGCGTGCGATCGCATCCGTCGCTGGCATGCTGATTACCCCGATCTTCGCTCGATCAAAATCAAACTGGGTAGTCCTGCAGGCATCACCACCGACCAGGCCATGTTTAGCGCTCTGCAGTCTGAATTTCAGCCCCACGATAAAATCAGCGTTGATGCCAACGGTGGCTGGAATCTAGATGATGCCAAAACCATGGCTGTCTGGCTTGCAGAGCGCAACGTAACTTATATAGAGCAGCCCCTCCCCGTCAGCGCTAACCACCAACTGGGCGAATTAAAGCGCCATTCTCCGCTGCCTATATTTATCGACGACAGCTGCTTTACCAGCCGCGACATCATGCCCCTGGCCCAGCACATCGACGGTATCAACATTAAATTAATGAAATCTGGCGGACTCACCGAAGCTCGCCGCATGATCCACACCGCCCGCGCTTGCAATCTCAGCGTTATGTTTGGTTGCTATTCCGACAGCATCCTATCTAATACGGCTCTGGCTCAGCTATCGCCCCTCGCTAACCATCTTGACCTCGACAGCCATCTCAACCTTAAAGACAATCCTTTTAACGGAGCTCAGCTAGAACTTGGTCGGATTATGCCCAACCAACATTCCGGTTTAGGTGTGCAGAATTCATAGGCCTAGGGTAATAGGCTTGAGCGGCTAGACTGTGGAAATCAGATAGTTGAAATTAGCTAATCCTATCCCTTAAAGTCCTTATTGGTCCTTGGCAGATCCGCCCCTTGAACATCCAGTGACTGACGATACCGAATACAGCCGCGCATAAACTGAGGCCACTCAGGAACCATCGGTCTAGGGCTACTCTCTTCTGGCAATAATGACCACAGGTCAGGATGGTACCAACACAAATCATGCTCTGTACTATCCCGATGCTCTCGAATACCTGCCCGTAGTCGTTTTACCTCGACCATCAGTTCTTCGCGAGTCATTGAGCTTAAGTCATTATCCATCGGTTATCTCTAAGCAAATACCCCAATTAGTGTAATCACCCCACTTATCACCATTAACCCAGCAGGCATAAACTTTTTTGTCTTGATCAGTCGCGTAATAAAAACAATCACCAATACCAGGGTGACAATTTTTACCACCCATAGACCGCTAGCAATTCCCTGCGCTGCTCGTAGAACCCCTACAATCAGAAGTAATCCACTGACCAATCCAGAAATCAACGAAGGTTTACTCTTGACCTTAAGGTAGCCAACAATACCGCCGACTGCGGCGAGGATTCCATAGATCAGTGCGATGATAAGTCCTAATGACATAGCGCAAAGGGATGAAAGATGAAGGAATTTGGGGCGGCCTCGGCTACCATCGCTCAGTATCGACAGCAAGCGGCCTCGCTCTTACTTTATCAGGATGTTCTCACTGAGCCAGTGGGCAAGACATTTTTATCGCTGCTAGCAGCCTTGAGCATCAGCAAAGGCATACCCAACGAACGGGCCCAATGTCTTACCGCATATGGTGAATGGTTTCAATCCCTGGCCAGCATAGGTAAAAGCTGGGGCGACCATCTGCTTCAGCAAATACTGATTGCAGATAATGCCTTTACCCGAGCGGCTCAGCGGCTAACCATCACAGAGCTGCCGGTCCCTCTAATTGCCGCAGCTCGTCACGATCTACAAATTCTACAAAGGTTATACAATCTATCTCCGAGTCATATTAGTCAGTGCGTACAAACGGCTTGTCAGCTGGCTCAAGTACCAGTTGTATGGTCTGTACTCCCAGAACCGATGCCCGTTGACCTATCACCAGACTGGTCGACGGGTTTGGCTAATCTCATCACTTATTATCAGAGACAGGGTACGGGCCAGTTTGGTCAGTTCCATGGGTTTCGTTGGCAGCAGGGGAAACTTGTGGGAATTGCTGAACCAGACCCGATTCGCTTAGAGAATCTTGCGGCCTATAGCGGACCCAAAGCCGCTCTGGTAAAAAACACTAATTTTTTACTGGCTGGGTTTAATGCCCTTAATGTGTTGCTATACGGCAGTCGGGGAGCAGGCAAGTCTTCTTTAATTAAAGCATTGCTAAACGAATATGCTGAGCGTGGTTTACGGCTGATCGAAGTCGCCAAATCAGACTTACATGCATTGCCAACAATTGTGGAATACCTGAGACCCCAGCCGCAGAAGTTTATTATCTTTGTCGACGATCTCTCCTTTGAGGAAGATGATGATGCCTTTAAGGCACTAAAGGTTGTTTTAGAAGGGGGGCTCACCCAACGTCCACAAAATGTGGTGGTCTATGCTACTTCCAACCGTCGGCATTTGGTACGCGAGTTTTTTGACGATCGCCCCCGACCTCGCGATGCGGATGAACTTAAATCTTGGGATACGGTGCAAGAAAAACTCTCCTTTAGCGATCGGTTTGGCCTCACCCTCACCTTTGAAGCGGCCGATCAGCCAACATATCTAGAGATTGTCCATCATTTAGCAAACCAGGCAGGGCTAAAACTGCCCATTGACGATTTAGACTTCCGGGCTAGACAGTGGGCCACCCGTCACAATGGCCGCTCAGGCCGCACTGCTCGACAGTTTATAGATTTTTTATCGGCGGAATTAGCCTTAGATAACGAGGGATAACACCATGGGTAAGTGGGGACGCTGGGGTGTGGGGCTAGTAGTAACCGTAAGTGTAGGAGTTGCGATCGCATCCATCATCAAGCTTGTTCACAATCAGACCCACGTCAATACGATCCGCCTATCCACAGGAGGCCCTACCGGCGAATATTACGCCTTTGGTCAGGCCATTGCCCAAGTAACCGAAGCCAATGACGCCCAGGTCCGGATTCAGGTCATCGAATCTGCTGGGTCCAATCAAAACATGGAGGCCATTCACAACCATACGGCTGATCTTGCCCTAGTCCAAAACGATACCCCAATTCAGCCCAACGTGCGTGCCGTCGCGCAACTCTACCCCGAGATGTTTCATCTAATTGCCAATAAAGATGCCAACATCCAGACAATGGGTGACCTAAAGGGCAAGCGTATCGCCCTAATGCCCGAAAATAGCGGCTCCTATAATCTTTTTTGGCCCCTTAGCCAACACTATGGGCTAACAAAAAACGATTTTCAATCTTATCCTATGACGGCTGACGAGGCTCATGTAGCGCTGCAAGCTGGCAAGGTCGATGCGTTGTTTCGGATCATTGGCCTTGGTAACGATAGCGTCGCCCAACTGCTTACTACCAATAAGTTCAAACTTATACCGATAGACCAAATTGGCGCTCTACAGCTGATCCAACCTTATTTAGAACCCACCATTATCCCAAAGGGCAGCTACGATGGCAGTGCCCCTATTCCCTCTCAAGACCTCCCCGTTGTTGCCGTCAGCGCCTTACTTATCGCCAATCACAACGTCCCTCCCGATGTAGTCGAAGCAATTACCCGTATTCTCTACGAACATCGTAGTGAGCTGATTCGGATTAATCCCCGCACCGCTAATATCCAATCTCCAGAGGCGAGCCAAAATCTGGGATTTCCGCTGCATGAAGGGGCACGTGCTTACTATACCCAAGATAATCCAAGCTTCTTAATCACCTATGCTGAGCCCATCGGCTTACTGTTGTCGGTGGCTATTCTTCTCTGTTCTAGCCTGTGGCAGGGTCGTCAATGGCTGATTAGAAATCAAAAAGATCGCGCCGATCGCTATAACTTAGAGATTCTGGACCTCATTGAAAAAATAGGACAAGCCCAAGATTTTGATCAACTCCAGGCTCTTCGACAACAACTCTTTGAAATCCTTAGAAAAGTTGTTATCGATCTCGATATCGACCGGATCTCTCCCGAATCGTTCCAATCCTTTACGTTTCCATGGGAGGTTGCCAATAGTGCGATTCGCCATCAAGAAATCATCTTGAGAAGTCGTGTCGCATCACCCCCAAAAAGCTGACTCGTCAGCTTTCAAGCACGCTAAAGATCTAATTCGAACTATCCGTAAGCTCTTTAAGCTCATTTTCCACCATGGATTCAACCAGCTTGACAAAAGAATATTTAGGCTGCCAACAAATTTCACGAGTGATCTTGTCAATAGCCCCAGCCAATATCACCGGCTCGTCCGGTCGATAGAAAGCTGGATCAACAGAAACATAGTCTTGCCAGTTCAAACCGACATAGGAAAAAGCACAGTCTACCAGCTCTTTCACCGAGTGGGTCTCACCGCTAGCAATAATAAAATCGTCTGGCGTCTCCTGCTGTAGCATCATCCACATGGCGTTGACCACATCTTCCGCATGACACCAGTCCCGACGGGCTTCTAAATTACCCAACTTTAGATCGGTTGCTAGACCGAGTTTGATTTTTACAGCCCCGCGAGTAATTTTACGAAATACAAATTCTGCTCCTCGCCGAGGGGACTCATGGGTGTAAGTAATGCCGCAGCAGGCATACAAACCATACTTCTGCCGATAGTTAATCGTCATCCAATGGGCGTAGGCCTTAGCCACTCCATACGGATTGCGAGGGCGAAACGCGGTCCGTTCTGTCTGGGGCGATTCGTCTGGTTGACCAAATACCTCGCTGCTGGATGCCTGGTACAGCCGTGCATCCGACTTACAGCGACGAATCGCTTCCAACAAACGGGACACTCCAATCGCCGTGTATTCCGCTGTCAGGGCAGGCTGGGTCCAAGATAGGGGCACATAGCTTTGGGAGGCAAGATTGTAAATCTCATCTGGCTGCGCTTGATCGATCGCATCCATCAATGAAAATTGATCTAGCAAATCGCCAGAAATAATCTGCACTTCATCAGCAAAATGACTAATCCGGCCAAGGCTACTAGAGCTAGAACGACGTACCATTCCATACACGTCATACCCTTTGCCAAGCAGCAGTTCTGCCAGGTAAGACCCATCTTGTCCAGTCAGTCCGGTAATTAGCGCTTTTTTTGCCACTATGTCTCCAGAGCACAAAGATTTCAACAATAACCATAGCAAGATTGCCCAAAACTATGGCTATCTTTGTACAGAATGCTTTTAAGCTTTAGCCAGACAGCCTGAATACTCTAAATACTTGACCTCTAAATACTGGACTTACTTGCCTTAACGGAGGCCGTGCGTCCACTGTATAAGTCGGTATAGTAGTGCTGATACTCCTGTGACAATAGAGGCTGCCACCAATCGCGATGGGTCAAGTACCACTTGACTGTCTGCCTCAGACCAGTAGCAAAATCATAGCTGGGTCGCCAGCCTAGCTCGCGCTGAATCTTATTAATATTCATGGCATAGCGACGATCGTGACCCGGTCGATCGGAGACAAAGGTAATCAGCTGTCTGGCAGGAGAAACGGGCAGCTCTTCCGCAAGTTCATCCATCAGAGCGCAAAGCTGCTCAACAATGTCAATATTTTTGACTTGGTTATTGCCGCCTATGTTGTAAGTATTTCCTGGCACCGCTTTTTGCAAGACGGTTGCGATCGCACTGCAATGATCCTCGACATGCAGCCAATCACGAATATTCTGGCCATCACCATAAACAGGCAGTGGCTTACCTAGCAAACTATTCAAACACATCAGTGGAATCAGCTTTTCAGGGAACTGATAAGGTCCATAGTTATTAGAACAGTGTGTGATCAGCGTCGGCAGACCGTAGGTATGAAAATAGGCCCGCACCAGATGATCGCTACCTGCCTTTGAAGCAGAGTAAGGGCTATTAGGAGCGTAGGGAGTCGTTTCATTAAAGGCAGGCTCATTGGGCCCCAGACTACCAAAGACTTCGTCGGTGGAGACATGGAGAAATCGATAAAAACTGGGTCTACCGTTAGACACCCAGTGGTGACGAAACGCTTCCAACAGAGTAAACGTACCAACAACATTAGTTTGCACAAAGGCCGCAGGACCAGCGATAGAACGATCCACATGAGATTCTGCCGCAAAGTGGATAATTGTATCGATACTGTAGTCGCTTAACAGCTGAGAAACCAGCTGAACATCACAGACATTACCCTTAATAAAAGAAAAATTAACTTGGGGCTCTAAGTCTGCCAAGGTGAGGCGGTTACCTGCGTAAGTAAGCGCGTCAAGAACAACCGTTTTGTGAATGCTATCAGTTTGTTGATTCCATTGGCGGACAAAGTTTGACCCAATAAAACCAGCCCCTCCCGTGACAAGTACATTCTTAGTAGTCAATGGCATAACCTCACAGCAATGCAGTTACAGTTTTAGTCTTCGATTCATTGTCTCCTAGAGGATCAGAGATCATATGTGGGTGGCCATAGAAGACATCAAAACATCAAGTTCTCGCCAAAACTCTCTAAAGAAATCGTTTGAGCACATCAACCGTCTGCTGCCCCGTCTTACACCAGCTAAATTTCTTGACGTGCTCTAATCCTTTCTGACGAAGCGAGGCTTGCATTTGAGCATCCTGAGCCAGCATCGTCATGGCATCTGCTAATTCATTAACGTTGTAAGGATCGATCAAAATCGCCGCCTCACCAACAACCTCTGGCAAAGACGACACATTAGATGCAATAACAGGCGTTCCACAAGCCATGGCTTCAAGCGCTGGCAAGCCAAACCCCTCCCATAAACTGGGAAACGTCAAAGCTAAAGCGCCTCTCAATAAGTTGGGTAATTCGGCATAGCTAACATAGTTTAGAAATCGAACACGCCCCGTTAAGCCGAGTTCTTTAACCTGAACCATTAGGTGCGGTGTGTAACGAGCGTCTTGTGGCCCTACAAACCAGAGCTGAGTATCTGTTTTAGGACCCACAAAAGAAAATGCGTCGATCAAACGCTCTAGATTTTTATAAGCGTCTTGTCTACCAATATAAATAAAATAACGCTCCGCTGGCTGGCTGGTTAAGGGGGGTATCCAGGTGAAGTTTTCCTGGTCGTAAGCCAACGGAATGGTTGTGATTTTATGGCGCTTAATCTGATAAAACTGTTCAAGGTCACGGGCGGTTGAGTCAGAATCACAAATGATATGCACAGCCTGACGCACAACCTGGGGAACAAAGGTGCGAAAGAAATTAGTCAGCGGGGAGAACGGTCTCGGAAACCTCAAGGGAATCAGATCATGAACAGTAATAATAAACCGGCAATTGCTATAAATGGGAGCTTCTGGCAACGGTGAGAAAATCAGACGGCTGTCAAGGTCTTGATAAATTTTAGGTAATGAATTTTGCAGCCACCACAACCGCCTCAAATGTCCTTTAAAGCCATATTCTGGGGTTAAGTTAGGCGCGACCGTTCGATGGCTAAAGTTTGCGAAGGGCTGACTCGATAATATTGTGGGGTCAAGCGTCTTTAGTTCCGGCAACAGATTACGCGCATAGACACTGATACCTGTAGGTTTTTTAATTAGCGTCGACAGATTTACCAGAAGAGAATGATCGCTCATGACATCAGAGAGTAGTAGGCTTCGATGGTAGACTGCGCTGTCCTTTGCCAAGAGAATGTTTCCGCTTGTTTATATCCGGCTTGAACATACTCCTGACGTAGCGATGGATGGCTAATTAGTCTGTACAGGGCATCGGCAAGCGCGTCAATATCATTGGGCGACACCAAAATGGCCGCATCTCCAGCAACTTCAGGAATCGACGAGGTATTGCTACTTATAACCGGGCAGCCTAGACTCATTGATTCCAATACAGGCAACCCAAATCCCTCATAGTGAGATTGATAGACAAAAGCAGTGGCACTTTTGTAAAGCTCTACCATAAACGACTCAGAGACATAGTCTAAATGATGAATACTGTGCTTATAGGGTGATTGAGCAACCGCATCCAAGATTGGCTCATACAGCCATCCCTTTTGGCCAACTAACAATAGTTGATGTTCGATTTTATAACGTGATTTAAGCTGATTAAATGATTGAACTATTGCCTTAATATTTTTGCGCGGTTCGAGCGTACCAACAAAAAGAATATAGGGCTGATTAAAGTCAACTGACCATGGATTATTATGAGAGATAGTTAGCAATCTTGCTCTGGATGAGGGCAGTTCTTCCTCATTATTAACGCTAATCGGATATCGGCTAGCCAACGGTGTTACCCAAACACGATCTGCTGATACGTCAAAAAAATTGACAATATCTCGTTTAGAGCTTTCAGAAATAGTAATGATTAAATCTGTCCAACGCAGACATTTACGTATGGCCTGAAGATAGGCCCGACTGACTGACGTCGCGTACTCTGGATATAACCCAAAAGATACGTCGTAGATAGTCATAATACGACATCCACAGCTTGTAGGATAAACGGAATAATTTGTTCCGTGGATAATGTCAGGGGAGCCTAAATACTGGGTCAGTATCTTGCTAGAAAACCCGGTTTGCTCTCTAAATAATAGGTTTGATAACCGTACCGGCAATGGAAGAATTTGTTTAGGCTCATGGCTTTGTAGCTGAGGTGGAAACGCCCATGAGCCCTTTAACCAACTAGCTAACCTAGGCTGATGCGATAAAAATAGTTCAAAGCCTCGCTCGGTCTTTTGTTGGGTAAGTTCTTTTACCAAGTTTAGAATATATAGTCCAACGCCGCTAGGCTGCACCGTGACTGGCGTGGTATCAAGACAAATTTTCATGCTTATTTATGCTGTTTTTGAATAGCATTTTCCACATCGAATTGAGATTGCGATCGCGACCAAGCCCAATGACTTTCAAACTGATATAAAACCACCTTCAAGAAAACCACAACTACAGCCTGCCTATTAAACTGCCAGCAGTTTTTAAGTGAATATGTCAATAATTTAACCGTAAATAGTAAGTCCGAATAGCCTAACTTAGAGTCATTTTCAAGCTGAAGCTTAGAATAGTTAAAAATCCAATGTCTGGTTGAATAGCCAAATTTTTCATACAGCATTTCGTTAGCTTCACGATGAGCCGCCAATCGACTACCAAATGTTTTATTCGTGGGATAAATTCTAGAACCAGCTAGCTTCACCGGCAAATATGCAAATTGATTCATCTGACCGTAGCGTAGCCACAGCTCATAATCCATGCAGTACTGGAGTCCAGTATTCAAATCTCCAAAATGCTCTACTAAACTACGTCTAAAGAAAACAGATGGCTGGCATAAATAGCACTCTTTTGTCAACCTTGCATAGTTCCATGGTCGTGTTGGATAAGAAGCAATAATATTATCTGCCTCATCAATCCAATCAGCCTGTCCATAAACAATAGAAATATCGGGATTTGTCTCAAAGAACAATATCACTTGTTCAAATGCTTCAGGATAGTAAATATCATCAGAATTTATCCAGGCGATAATCTCACCGTTAGACTTTGCTAATCCTTTGTTAACAGCATGAGCTTGACCATCGTCAGGCTCAGAGACCCAGCTTAAAGAATCCTCATATTTAGCCAAAATAGACAGCGTTTTGTCAGTACTTACCCCATCAATATCGAAGTACTCAAAAACACCTGCCTTCTGTCTTAAAACACTCTGGATTGTTCTTTCAATAAATCGACCTTGCTGAAAAGATGGGGTGATCGCACTAATCATCATTAAACATCACCTCCACTCATTAATTAGCATACGCTGCAAATAATGCAGGCTTTAGACCCAGCAAAATAAACTCTCAAAAATCAACTAACACTCTACATCTCTAATGTCATTCGTCTTTCATTCGTCAGGAGCTAACCAACACAAGCTACAAACCCCATAAGCGTTGCCCCAAACCAGTAATTAAGTCGTACAAAATAGTACTAAGAGCATAAGTTATGCAAGCACTCTGCGTAGTAAAACCCCCTTGACTTTCAGGCACCGTCACATCTGTGTCAATAGAAATCATCATTTAGTTCAAACCACCTATTCACCTGAACATAAGACGGCTGCAGGAGTAATTATGCTAAATTTATAAGCTAGGTCAGCATATTGAAAGGCCAAACAGCATGATTATTATAGATGTCGGGGCACATGACGGATCTTTTTTTGCCATACCTAAAGCAAAAGACCCCAACAACCTCGTCTATGCTGTCGAGCCCATTCCAGAACTAGCTTCAAAGATCAAAGAAGCAGGGCTGCCAAATCTACATGTATTTTGCGCAGCGCTTGGTGATACCGACTCAGAGTCAACATTCAATATTAATCACTCAGACTATACATCTTCAATACTTGACATACTGCCTGAAGCCTCAGACTCCGACTGGAAAGCCTACCAACAAGAATGTAAAACAGTCGACACAATCAGAGTCCCAGTAGCTCGTTTAGATACCTTTTGCAACGATAACAACATTACAGAAATTGACTTTCTATAGAATGACGCTCTAGGTTATGAACTTCATGTTCTGAAAGGTGCTGGAGAAAAGATTTCATGCATCAAGCGAATTCTGCTAGAGGTTCAGCTTAAACCTCTCTACAAAAATGCCGGAACAAAAGAAGAAATCGTCAATTTCCTAACAAATAGGGGCTTTCGTCTTGTAATAGCTCAGCCACAAACCCAAGGCCTAGAAGAAAATCTAGAGTTTATAAGAGTCAATCGTTTTCCTGCTAGCGAACAGCCAGATGCTTTTTCCGTCTTTCTTCATCATATAGGCAGTATTCAAACTCCCCCGAATGATTACGTCGGACATCTGTTAGAACAAGGAGTCTTTGAAGGTGTAGAACAAGCATTTACATGGCTATATATGAGACCTGGTGATACTTTTTTCGATTGTGGTACTCATGTAGGTTTGTTTTCTTGTATTGCTGCAACTCGACTCAAAAACCAAGGAACGATTATTGGATTTGAGCCAAATCCA
>ERZ1740059.1506-NODE-1506-length-11697-cov-2.984367_pt1 | contig 11697 bp, 9 predicted proteins | sample MGYA00581744_ERZ1740059 | MGnify/ENA primary metagenome ERZ1740059 (study PRJEB43018, sample SAMN04849738) | marine metagenome | isolation source: floating plastic debris | place: Pacific Ocean | collected 2008-08-28 | study: EMG produced TPA metagenomics... | reverse complement strand
CGAAGGCGAGTACTGCCTCCTCCGATAGAAGGCTGTCGAAGATGGTGAACTCGGCCGGTTCCATGCCCTCTTCGCTGGCATCGCCCGTTTCGGAACCGAGGTGTTGCAGCGGCACGTAAGCACCAGACTCTCGCTGGTTGTGCAGTACCGCATGCCGGTGTGAGAAGGTCCCGCGACCAACATCCTGGCCCGTGAGTCTTACCGGATACCCCTCTTTCAGCAACGAGGCGTAGGCCAGCGTCTCGGCAAAGCCCCAGTTAGCTGGAAGCGCACCGGCCGCCATTTTTCGTCGATCTTCAAGAATCTTGTTCACTTGACGCTGGACTGGAAAGCCATCTGGGGAACCATTCATATCCGTCGCCAAGCGCTGCAACTCGGCGAGGTCCATCCCTGTATCGCTCTCAAGCGTCCACTCGTGCCCCAGGTAAGGCGCCCAATCAACGAAAAGACTCTTGTTGGGTTGAGACACCAGGGAGGAAACGAGCGGCTCATTTCGATCCAGAGAATCGCGGTAGCCGTCGACAAGCGATTTATCGTCTTCCTCGGTTAGCACGCCTTCCTCTATCAAGCGCCGAGCATAAATGTCTCGGGTGGTGGGATGTTTGCGGATCGCTTCGTACATGAGCGGTTGAGTAATCGCCGGCTCATCTGCCTCGTTATGACCGCGGCGCCGGTAGCACACCAGATCAACTACCACATCTCGTTTGAACTCATTTCGATAGTCCGTTGCGAGTTGGGTGACGAACAGAACTGCTTCGGGATCGTCCGCATTGACGTGGAAAATCGGTGCCTGAACCATCTTCGCAACGTCGGTACAGTACTCGGGCGAACGCGCGTCCTCGCGTCGGCTTGTAGTGAAGCCAACCTGATTGTTCAGTACGATATGAATCGTCCCGCCCGTTTTGTAAGCGCGGGTCTGGGACATCTGGAAAGTCTCCATGACCACCCCCTGGCCCGCGAACGCCGCGTCGCCGTGAATAACGAGCGGGACCACGGTCGAACCAACCGGGTCTTCTCGACGGTCCTGGCGAGCACGTACAGAGCCCTCTACCACTGGGGATACAATTTCTAGGTGAGACGGGTTGAAGGCCAGAGCAAGATGCACCTCGCCTCCGGGAGTCATCACGTTGGATGAAAACCCTTGGTGATACTTCACATCACCGGAACTCTCGTAGGTCGCACGCCCCTCAAACTCAGCAAAAAGTTCGGAGGGGTTTTTGCCCAGTATGTTCACGAGAACGTTTAAACGTCCGCGGTGCGCCATGCCGAGTACGATCTCTTTAGCGCCGTATTCCCCGGTTCGCTGAATCAGCTCGGCCAGCATGGGTATGAGGCTTTCGCCCCCTTCCAGGCCAAACCGTTTGGCACCGGGAAACTTTGAACCGAGGGACTTTTCCAGTCCGTCTGCTTTGATCAATCGACGCAAAATGGTCCGCTTCATCGCAGCGCTGTAGTCTGGCGCCGAACGCACGGACTCCATCCGATTCATAATCCAAGCGCGCTGCTCCGTGTCGACGATATGCATAAACTCGGCACCGACCGTGTGGCAGTACGTGCGTTCGAGCGCTTCGATAATGGTCCCAAGAGAAGCGGCGTCGGTACCAATGCCTAAGGTACCGACCTGAAATACCGCATCCAAATCGGCTTCCGATAATTCGTGAAAAGCTAACTCGAGATCCGGAACGTGCTGTCGCTCGGCCAAGCCTATGGGATCGAGACTGGCTTTTTGATGTCCCCGTTGTCGGTAAGCAGAAATCAACGCAAGAACGCGCACCTGCTTACGCTCATGCTGCGTTGCCTGGCTATCGTGAGCAACGGTGGCTTCCGTGCGAACACGCATTTTGCTGATGCGCGCGAAGCGATCGCGGACGGTACTGTGAGGAACTTCTCCAAGCATCGTCGTTTTCGATTCGACCCGCGGGAGCCGATCGAAGTAATCACGCCACTGAGCCGGGACGGCGTTGGGGTCAGTTAGATAAGCTTCATACAGGTCTTCCACATAGGTAGCGTTGCCACCCGCGATGTGCGAACTGCGCCGAAGCAGTTCCATCGAGCTTTCTTGCATGTGTCCCCCAGTAGAGCGATCGAAATTGGTACGCTCTCGGTCGTTGCTATTATCCAACCATCTGGCAGCCAGCGGTTCGTCAGCCGCTTATATGGCCGAACCAAATATGGCCTAACCAGACTTGGCTTCGCTAAACCGTGAATACCCGATTGTGGATATGCTGGAACTTTTCGACACAGGTTCTTAGGTGCTGTGCACAAGCTCTCTGTCAGCCACAATTGGTCCTATTCGGACGGCCAGGACGAATGACGCGTGAATGTGCCTTTACCCTTGCACCAATAGCCTAGGCTATGTCTCGGTCTCGGCCCTCTCAATTTAAACGCACCAAAATGCGTGTAAACATCGGCCAAGAGCAGCAAGGATCAGCAACGTAGAATGGACAGCGCCGATTCGCTCGCGCGCAATTATGCCAGTAAAGCGTGCTCCCTAGAAGCAGCAAACGCTCGATAGGAAATCGATCAGGCCCGGCTCTAGGGTCTTAAGCGACACCCTTAAGCGGCACCCTTTAGCAACATGCTTCGAATATGACCGATCGCACGGGTCGGGTTTAGACCCTTGGGGCAAACATTGACGCAGTTCTGAATACCGTGGCAACGAAAAACGCTGAACGGATCGCTCAAATTGGCCAACCGCTCCTCGGTAGCGGTATCACGGCTATCCGCAAGAAAGCGGTAGGACTGTAACAGTCCCGCAGGACCAACGAAGCGGTCCGGGTTCCACCAGAACGAAGGGCAACTCGTGGAACAGCATGCACATAGGATGCACTCGTAAAGTCCGTCGAGCTTTGCGCGATCTTCTGGAGGCTGCAGGCGTTCTATCTTTGGGGCGGGTGATTCATTTTGCAGGAATGGCTGAATCTTTTCGTACTGGGCATAAAACATGCTCATATCTACGACCAAGTCGCGGATCACCGGCAGGCCTGGTAGTGGCCGGATAACCAGCTTGTTGTCCTTAACCGTCTCGGACAGGGGCGTTATGCAGGCTAAGCCGTTCTTGCCGTTGATATAAAGACCATCAGATCCGCAAACACCCTCTCTGCAGGACCGTCGGTAGGTAACAGAGGTGTCTTGCTGCGCCTTAATCTGCTCAAGCACATCCAGAACCATCACATCTTTGCCCGCAGTATCGACGTCAAACGTCTGCATTGAGGGCTCTTCGTCGGTCTCTGGGTTAAAACGATAAATGCTGACTTCTAGCATCTTAGCTCGCTCCTGCTCCTACTGAATTCCAGTCTTTCGTTTTGCCTTTATCAAACCAGCCTGTGTCCGCGAATATCAGATCCTGCGAACTGCGCCTGGAGTGACGGCACGTTCCTTTTCGATATGTATCTTGCCTAGTAGGTACGTATCTTGGGCTGAAAAGCGTCCATAGTTTTCGGTGCGAAATTCACACCCCTTTTGCCAACCCGTTTGTCGGTTGGGAAAAAAACCGAGTGGCAAAGCCAGCGTTCATCATCACGATCTTGAAAATCTTCTCGAGCATGCGCGCCACGACTTTCGTCCCGTTGCTCTGCGGAAATTGCCGTTGCCTCTGCTACTTCAAATAGGTTCTGCAACTCCAAGGCTTCTATTCGCGCCGTATTAAACGCTTGTGTTTTGTCTTCTATGCCGACCGATTCGACACGAGGCCTCATATCTTCGAGCTTTTTAGTGCCCTCCAGCATGAAATCGCCACGGCGGAATACGCCGAAATGGTTTTGCATGATGCCCTGCAGTTCTTTGCGAAGATCAGCGACCTTTTCGTTGGCGGGCGCCTCTTCTAATTTCGTCAGTCGCAGATTCGCTTCCTCGACGTCAGTTTCCGACGCATCGCGAAGCTCGATGCCTTGGCCAAGCGCATCCTCGATAAACAGACCCGCGGCGCGACCAAACACCACTAAGTCCAGCAAAGAATTACCACCGAGTCTATTGGCTCCGTGCACCGAAACGCAGGCTGCTTCTCCGCAGGCGTATAGTCCTGGCACGATGTGGTCCTTACCCTGCGCGTCGACAGTGATCGCCTGGCCGTGAATATTGGTTGGAATACCGCCCATCATGTAGTGGCAAGTCGGCACGACCGGAATAGGCTCCTTCACAGGATCTGCATGAGCAAAGGTGCGTGACAGCTCAAGGATGCCGGGCAAACGGCTCTCAAGTACTTCTTCGCCGAGATGGTCTAGCTTCAAATGAACGAAGTCGCCTTCGGGACCGCACCCCCTACCCTCTAGGATTTCAAGCACCATCGATCGCGCGACAACGTCTCGCCCAGCCAGATCCTTCGCATTCGGGGCATAACGCTCCATGAAACGCTCGCCATCCTTATTAATGAGATAGCCTCCCTCTCCCCGACAACCCTCGGTAACCAAGGTGCCAGCACCATAGATTCCTGTCGGGTGGAACTGCCACATCTCCATGTCCTGCATCGGGAAGCCAGCTCGCAAGGCCATGCCGATTCCGTCACCGGTGTTGATATGGGCATTCGTCGTTGATGCGTAAATTCGACCCGCACCGCCGGTCGCGAAAACGGTCGCTTTAGACTTGAGATAGACGACCTCGCCTACGATCGCGCCGTCTTGATTCATCACTAGATCGGACGCAAACCATTCGTTGAAGAAAACAGTCTTGTTCTTGATGTTGTTTTGATAGCGCGAGTGGAGCAGCGCGTGCCCGGTCCTATCCGCTGCGGCGCAGGTCCGAGCAGCCTGACCACCTTCACCGAAGTTCTTTGACTGGCCACCGAAGGGACGCTGATAGATTCGTCCCTCGTCCGTTCGAGAAAATGGCAGCCCCATATGCTCAAGCTCAAAGATCGCTTCCGGTCCTACCGAAGTCATGTATTCGATAGCGTCTTGGTCGCCGATATAGTCGGAGCCTTTAACCGTGTCGTACATGTGCCAGCGCCAATCATCTTGCGGGTCTGCACTTGCGCTCGCACAGGTAAAACCACCCTGCGCCGAGACCGTATGAGATCGTGTTGGAAAAACCTTGGTTACTACTGCGGTCTTGTAGCCGGATAACGCTAGCTGGAGTGACGCACGCATCCCAGCACCACCACCGCCCACGATTACACCGTCAAAGGACATAGTCCTCATTCAATCAGCCCCCAATCAATTCGCAATCAGTTCGCAATCAGTTTCTAACTAGCTCCGAGACCACTTTGACGAGCTCCTCAGAGAGCTGCCAATCCCGGAATCACATCCAGATCAACGCGTTATGCGCCGACCTACCCCCAAATGATTTTGACGCTCCAAAGCACGTAAACGAGCAAGGAGAGCGATGTTACCCACTGCATTACAGACCGCATCGTATTGCCTCTCGGCCCAAGCAAACGTTCGGTGAGGTAGTCCGTAAAGACTCCCCACATCCCGATCCAAGCGTGGGCCGCAAGCGACAGCGCCGCGAGCGATGTAAACACTTTCATCCATAGCTGCTCGTAGAGCGCCGCCCACTCGCCGTAGGAGACACCGCGCAAAACAACAAACGCCATGAATATAAAATATGCTAAAAGGATAACGGCCGTGACTCGCTGAACCAACCAATCAAAGACACCCGACCGTAATTTTGATGAGCTCACCGCAGTTACCACAACATCACTCCAGCTAAAACGGCGCCCAGAGCAGTTAAAGAAAAGACGATGCGGGCGCCGATCACACCACCACGCATCGTTTCGCCATAACCCATGTCCATTATCAGGTGTTTAACACCCGCGAGACTGTGATAAATCAGCCCGATGGAAATCGCCCAAGTAATGAGCTTTACAACAGGGTGCGCCAAAATGCCGGCTAGATTAGAAAAGCTCTCTTGGCTACTGAGACTCGCGTCTAAGGCCCAGAGAAGAAGAAAAGAAGATACCACCAACGCCACGCCGGATATCCGGTGCGAGATCGATGCATAGGCCGTTATCGGCAGCTTTATGGTGCCAATATCTAAGTTAACGGGCCTGTTGTCGTTACCCATGTGACTGCTCCTGCTAACTCGGGCGCTTTAGTACCAACCCACATGCGCGCTTTCTATTAAGCAACGAACCTATAAGCAGCAACCAGGCGGTCGAGTCGGCGACTCTGCTGGGCCAAGATAAGGCCCCCGCTCAGCGCGTGCGCGTCAGGGAGTGCAGCGGGAAAGTCCGCTTCGAGCTGCCCTGGCCGCTAACGCGAATACTACCTACAGATCAAAAGGCTTAAAGATGCTTACGCACCCGGTCGGCTTATTTTCGCTAGTTCGAAGTCGCTTTATTAGCAACCCTGAAGCTGCAGCCCAAGGTTTCGCTGGAACTGTCCAGGTCGCCCTGTCCAGTCTGGAGGAACACCTTAAATCTGCCGCTTATCCATCGCTCAGAAATGAATGGCTTTGAACGCAAACCGAAAGGTTGTCTAAAAACCGATTTCAAAACGAAGGAGATCGAAACCGCGTCGGCGCTTTTTCAGCGCTCTGGTTCTTTAGCCCCCCTAAATTTCGCCGCGGATTATAAAGTTTGGGCCTTCTTATTACAATTGAAGCGGCGTGCTAACGCTAAGACTTGCGCTAGCGCGTGCATAAGTGCACATCGGAGCTCGCGCCCATCAATTGACAATCCAATGGCACTCTCTATAGTGAGCGACCCCAGTAAGCCGACGGGATTTCTCCATGAGCAAGCGGACCGCAAGCCTTTCGATAGAAGGCATTGAGGGTGAAATTGAGTTGCCGGTGTATTCCGGATCGTTAGGGCCAGATGTCGTAGATGTGGGCGCCCTAACGGGTCAAGGCATGTTTACTTTCGACCCTGGATTCGTATCGACAGCGGCCTGTGAATCAGAAATTACCTTCATTGATGGCGGCAAGGGAATCCTGCTCCATCGCGGCTATCCGATTGATCAGCTGGCCGCTCATTCCGACTACCTTGAAACCTGCTACTTGCTGCTCTACGGCGAGCTTCCGACCGCGGGCCAGAAAAAGAGCTTCGAAAGTATGGTCCGCAACCATACGATGGTCCATGAGCAAATTCGCACCTTTTTTAACGGCTTTCGACGAGATGCGCACCCCATGGCTGTTATGTGTGGAGTGGTTGGAGCGCTGTCTGCGTTCTACCACGACTCGCTGGACATCGCCGACGAGCATCATCGTGAGGTCGCCGCCTATCGACTGATCGCTAAGATGCCTACCCTTGCAGCGATGAGCTATTAGTACACGATAGGAATGCCATTCATGTATCCCGACAACAGTCTGGGTTATGCGGAGAATTTTCTGCATATGATGTTTGGTAATCCCTGCGAGCCTAGCGTTATCTCGCCGGTGCTGGCTCGGGCCATGGACCGAATCTTTCTACTCCATGCAGACCACGAACAGAACGCATCGACCTCGACCGTCCGACTAGCCGGATCCTCTGGCGCGAACCCCTTTGCTTGTATTGCTGCAGGTATCGCAGCGCTGTGGGGCCCATCCCATGGTGGCGCTAACGAGGCAGTCCTGAACATGCTGCAGGAGATCGGTGACGTTTCTCGTATCGATGAATACGTTGCCCGAGCCAAGGACCGAGACGACCCTTTCCGGCTTATGGGTTTTGGCCTCAGGGTATACAAGAACTTTGACCCACGCGCGAAAGTAATGAAGGAATCGGCGGACGAAGTCCTTGCAGAGCTTGGAATTGAAAATGATCCTCTTCTTGCTATCGCCAAACGTTTGGAAGAGATCGCTCTCGAAGATGAGTACTTTATCGAGAAAAAACTGTATCCGAACGTGGACTTCTACTCCGGGATCATCCTAAAAGCTATCGGAATTCCAACGAGTATGTTCACCGTAATCTTTGCTGTAGGCCGGACGGTGGGATGGATCGCCCACTGGAACGAAATGATTTCGGGAAGCTACCGTATTGGTCGTCCTCGCCAGCTCTACACGGGTTACAGCCAGCGAGATTTCATTCCGGTCGACCAACGAAGTGAGTAACGGCCTGGAGACCAGCAAGGTCTATCTGGCGGGCACCGGTCTTTTTACGCCGCCCTACTCGATTTCCAATGAGGAACTCGTAGCGAGCTTCAATCAATATGTAGAGCTCGAAAATATCGCCAATGCCGCCGAGATTGAATCGGGCGCGCTAGAAGCCAAACAACCGTCGTCGGTTGAATTCATAGAGAAAGCTTCGGGGATCAAAGCTCGCTATGTCTGGAATAAAGAGGGGGTGTTGGATCCCTCTCGAATGACCCCGGCTATCGCAGATAGGGCAAACGACGAACCATCGGTTATGTGCGAGATGGCGATCAGCGCTGCTCGGGAAGCCTTAGATCGCGCCGGGAGAAAGCCCGAAGATATCGACGCAGTCATTTGCGCTGCATCCAATATGCAGCGGCCCTACCCCGCTATGGCGATAGAGGTGCAGGCCGCACTCGGTATAGGCGGCTACGCCTTCGATATGAACGTCGCTTGCTCTTCTGCGACCTTTGGGCTTCAGCAAGCACGGGACGCCATCCGAGCCGGTTCCGCGAAGAATGTTCTGGTCGTCAATCCAGAAATTTGTACTGGCCACCTCAACTTCCGCGATCGTGATTCGCATTTCATTTTCGGGGATGTTTGCACTGCGTTTGTTTGCAGTTCTGAAGAGGCGGCGACGGGCGCGAGTTTTGAGGTACTAGACAGTCAGCTCTATACGGAGTTCTCGAACAACATTCGGAATAACTTTGGCTTTCTCAATCGCGGTGATGAAAGCGGCGTCGGCAAAGCAGACAAGTTATTCATCCAAGAAGGCAGAAAAGTATTTAAAGAGGTCTGCCCGGCTGTTGCGAATCTCATCGCAGGTCAGTTAGAAGCGCTGTCTATTACGCCAAAAGACATACGAAGATTTTGGTTACACCAAGCCAATCTGAATATGAACGTACTTATCGCCAAGCGAGTACTCGGTAGAGACGCTACTGCGGACGAGGCTCCCACAATTCTTGATGAATATGCCAACACCAGCTCAGCGGGATCGGTTATCGCTTTTCATCGTTATCACGAAGATTTTAAAAGCGGTGACCTTGGCGTGCTGTGCTCCTTTGGAGCTGGTTACAGCATCGGCTCGGTCATTTTAAAGCGGACCTAGCGGCTTGTAAGAATGGCTTCAAGTGCAGCGACTAAACGCTGCATTTGCTCTTTTGTTCCCACACTGATCCTCAAAAAGTTCTCGATTCTAGGCTTGTCCCAGCGGCGGACGATAATGCCCTCCTGGCGCAAGCGATCAAACAGATCTTTACCGGCCATGTCTGGGTGTTCTACAAACACGAAGTTTCCCTCGGAGGGCAATACGCGAAAACCAAGCGCCTCCAGATCGACGCTGAGCTGGCGACGAAGACGCACCACGGCTGAACGCGATTCTTCGAGCCAATCCTTATCCTGGACGGCTGCCACGCCTGCAAGTTGCGCAAGCACATCCAGCGGATAGGAGTTGAAGCTGTCTTTGACCCGCTCCAATCCTTCAATTAAGGACTGCTGACCGAAGGCCATGCCAATGCGCATACCCGCCAAAGCTCGTGATTTAGAAAGGGTTTGAACGACAAGAAGGTTGTCGAACTCATTTACCAACGGAACGACACTTTCCGCACCGTAGTCAACATAGGCTTCATCGACAATCACCAAACGATCGGAGGACGCCTCTAGGAGGCTGCGAATGGCGCTCACCGGTAAGGCAATGCACGTTGGCGCATTTGGGTTAGCAAGAAGAACGCTTGCCGCATCCGTCGCATAGTCTTCTATCCCAATGGAGAAGTCATCGCGAAGGGGAACCTTCTCAAACGCTATTTCGTAGAGTTGGCACCATACGGGATAGAAGCTGTAGCTGATATCGGGTAGCAGCAATCGACCCGTGCCCCGCGCTAAGAGCCCGTGAAAAACGTGTGCCAACACCTCGTCTGAGCCATTACCCAAAAAAACCTGATCGCTGGTAAGACCGGCCGACTTAGCGATGACCTGTTTAAGCTCGATAGCCTTGGGGTCCGGGTAGCGAAGCAGCTGAGTTCCGGTAGCAGATCGAACTGCCTCAAGCACGCGTTCCGAAGGCGGAAAGGGACTCTCGTTCGTATTGAGCTTCAAGAGATCGTTTCCCGTCGGCTGTTCCCCTGGAGTATAGGGGTGCAGTGAACGGACGTGGGGACTCCAAAAGCGACTCATGGGGCCGCTTCAGCCGCGAGCAAAACACGCAGTTCCGCTGGCTTCATGTGACGTACATCCCTTCCTTCCACGAGGTAAACCACTTGCTCCGCAATATTTGTTGCGTGGTCGCCGATGCGCTCTACACCCTTCACCGCCCAGAGCAGATTTAAGACGGCGTTGATCGAGCTACTATCTTCTTGCATTAGCGCTACAAAACTCCGTGCCGCTTCGTCGTATTCGATATCTACCGCGTCATCATCCAGCATGACTTCGAGCGCCCTTTTAACGTCCAAACGAGCAAAACTGTCCAAAGCGTGCCGCAGCAATTCGGAGACATGCGCACCGAGCTCTCGAAGCTCCATAGCGCCGCCCGTGAAGCCTGCCTGCTCCGACAGTTTTATCGCCTGCTTCGCTATTTTACTCGCTTCATCACCAATTCTTTCGAGGTCAGTGATGGACTTTGCCACGGCGAGGACGAGGCGCAAATCACTGGCGGCCGGTTGTCGACGTGCCAGGATCCGCGAGCATTCTGCGTCGATCTGCATCTCAAGGGCATCGACTTCTTCGTCGCGGCCGATCACCGCCTCGGCCCCACCGCTATTGCGGGTTAGCAAGGCTTCTATTGCCTGCGACAACTGCTGTTCGACCAAGCCGCCCATCTCTAAGAGATGGTTTTTCATCGCGTCCAGTTCGTCATTGAACTGGCCGGAAATATGTTGCCTATGCTGATCCCCTTGCATGGGACCTCCTGCACATTGCGACCTATCTTTAGCCCCGCCAAGGGCAAAGAATCAAATGAGTGTGTGTATGAGCGCGATGTAGACTCGCAAAGGGTCCAAAAACCGACGAGACGAGCCGACAAGGACGGCGTATCGTGAACGCTAGCCGTAGCGTCCGGTAATGTAGTCTTCGGTTTGTGACTCTCGCGGATTAGTGAATAGTGTATCGGTTTCACCGAACTCCACCAAACGACCTAAATTCATAAACGCCGTCATATCCGACACCCGGGCGGCTTGCTGCATGTTATGAGTGACAATCACGATCGTGTAGCGAGTCTTTAGCTCGTAAATGAGCTCCTCGATCCGCAGCGTGGAAATCGGATCTAGGGCAGAGGCCGGCTCATCCAAGAGCAAAACCTCCGGCTGCACTGCAATCGCTCTGGCAATCACCAAGCGCTGCTGCTGTCCACCGGATAGGGTAAGCGCGTTAGCCGCCATGCGATCTTTAACCTCATCCCATAGCGCCGCGGCTCTAAGGGCTTTCTCTATTTCTTCATCGAGAATGCGTTTCTTGTTTTGTCCTTGTATGCGAAGACCAAACGCCACGTTTTCATAAACGGACTTCGGAAAGGGGTTCGGATTCTGGAATACCATCCCAACACGACGCCGTAACGTTGCGACGTCTACCTGCGGGGCATAAACGTCTTCATCATCGAGCCAGACTCGTCCGGTGACGGTACAACCTTCTATGAGCTCATTCATTCGATTAAAGCAACGAAGAAGACTGGACTTCCCACACCCAGACGGACCAATGAAGGCCGTAACCTGACGGCTAGGTATC
>ERZ1740059.1502-NODE-1502-length-11726-cov-9.335618_pt1 | contig 11726 bp, 8 predicted proteins | sample MGYA00581744_ERZ1740059 | MGnify/ENA primary metagenome ERZ1740059 (study PRJEB43018, sample SAMN04849738) | marine metagenome | isolation source: floating plastic debris | place: Pacific Ocean | collected 2008-08-28 | study: EMG produced TPA metagenomics... | reverse complement strand
TGAATCGTGATTTTAATCCCTTTTGGAAGCTCATCATAAATGAGTTGAATTGAATTGAATCTACATGAATTTTGGTGAATCCAAGTGAATCATGAATCATGAAAGAGGTCAATGTGCACATCACTGTTTATAGGTCAGATTGTAACGATAGTATGACCTAAAAAGTGGCTTTCCTATTCAGCCAATCAGTCTACGATATAATTGGTCTGAGGTTTATCGTGGACTCAAAAGAAGGATTCCACTAGATGATGATTATTTGAGGTAAATCCAATTCTAAAATTCAGCTAGTACGCAGAATCATCCTACTTGGGGCTACAAAATGCAACGAACATCATGTCTGCCCTGATTTGGAAATAAAACATTTAAGATAGGTACCAGTTGCCTTATTGGATTACTGGAACTGGATTTTAGATAGAAACATCCAAATTTTTTGATGTATTCTGTTTTTGCAACAGTTGGTGCCAATTATATTAATACTAGCGGTGCACGGTTTAGGTTTGCTGGTTTGACACAACTGGTTTGACACAACTGACTGAAAAGCAGTCAGTTGATCAAAACGTACCCGTTAATATGACGACTCCGTACACTGCGACTTTGGTTGGCATGACTAGTAGCCAATATGCCCCACGATGGTGTCTTGTACTGGCACAAGTAGTAATTGATGAGTCTATACCATGTGACGCACCGTGTCCATTCCAAACGTGGCTCTGTCTAGTCACACCGCAACTTAAATCTACAATTGTTTGTTGCTGTTGCAGTGAGAAGAGAAGGCTATCCTACCTCCTTTCTCTCGATACAAGGCTTTTCCTCCTTACAACAAAATATGCTCTTGTTATGACTTCACTCAAGGTATGATGAGCGAGTCGTGGGCAATCATGACAATTAATGTATTTTTACTTGTGAGTTGTCTACTATTTCAACAAGGAGAGATAACTGTCACTGGCAGCCATGAAAATCGAAATGCAAATGGAGATGGTGCTCACCTGTGTCACAGTTGGAGACGATTCCTACAGTGTTAGAACTCTTCCATGTGTTCAGCCTCTCAACATCTCTTTTAGTACTGATAGTACATAGTAAAGTTTTACTGTTGTGCTCAAATGCCCGGCATGGTTTAAAGCAGTTTAACCTGAAAAACACACAAATACAAATTGAGACTTAGATAAAGATTTACCAGGATTGTGGTAGTAGATATTGCAACAGAGCATAGATTATGCATCGTATAAGTACAAATTTTGGTGTTTTGTGAATAATCAGCTAGCAGTTACAAAGCACCAACAAAGATCTACCAAAGTGCAGGAAAATTAACGCTATATAGTAGTAAAACTTTAAGCTTGGAAACAGTATGGTCATTTTCTAGAATAATCACATTTCACTCTCTTTGAATCACAAGTGTCGTAGCTTAACCAACCTGAATGCCTCACATTTCCTGGCACAGTCCTCGGCTGATGCAATGTTAGATATATCTTGTAGAATATACATATTCCTCACGCCTCTGCTGAGACTGTGAGTTAGTGGGATGTAATTTACTTCCAGTATGGTCTCCTCAGCAGAGCAAACAAAGTCACTGAGATTGAATACTCCAACTTTTCAGGATAAAACAAGCGAATACCCATCAATAGTTTTACGTCTCCTGGTGTGACCAATCAGATGCATATTTACTTGCAAATATACCAAAATATAACTTACTAATTTTCTCCGCATTATCCAATAAAGTTGAATTGATGTCAGTATGTAAACAAGCTGATATGCTATTTGTGTTTTGTGCTGAGGGTGTCCCTAGCTAAAAATTTGTCAAATATGAATATTTACACTATACGTAGTTCTGAATACTGTAAACCCAAGTTTCATGTCTATTAATAGCTCTGAGGGCATATTCAATGTAGTTTTGTTTTTGTCACTTTGCTTGATATACACGTATGTATCAGCTATCACCCTTCAGGCTTGAAATACCATCAGTCTGACATACCCGGACACATTAATTTCAGCTAGTGAAAAGTTTCACACTTTTGATGTTATCAGGTAAATTAGCTAATTTTATTTCAGCTACTTTGGTTTTCCTCCATTACAACGTACATGTATATAAAGATAGAGTGAAGTTAGCTTCCTTAACGAAAATGGCGAGATTCAGTGCTGATAAAATTTTTTTGTGTGTAGGGTACTTAAAATAATGCGCAAAAGTTTTGCAGTGGGACAGAGAAACAATAAATTTGGATTTGGTCATATTTATGATGATAATTATCACTCATTCTCACTCTGAAGGTCTGGTATAACTAATTCTCCGGTCAATCCAAGAGAAACATTCCCATCCCTTCTCTGTGTTACATTCGTCAAGTTTCTCTGACCATCTGCTGCATTGTGACCAAAATCTACCGAGAAGTTACGGGTAGCGTTCATTCCCAGATTCTGTGCTGTTAGATTCCGGACATCAAACTGTGGCCTTGTCAGATTGAATGTCTGGTTACCTATGTTCACGTCAAGTTCAAGCATTGTTAGGTTACCAGTCAGGATGGCTAGATTTTCTATACGTTCAGGGCTTGTAGCATGCGTAAAGGGTCCGAGGTTGAAAGCCGGGGAACGTGGGGTGGCATGACCTCCTAAGATATTTGTTGTGCCATTCGGAGGAGCTGTTGATGGTGCTGCTTCGCTTGTGATGGAGATTGTTGACGCTTCATCTTCTTCATCACCAAAACCAGTGTGTCCCGTTGTTATGGTTGGTGTTGTATTTGGCATTGTCGGTGTGGTGCTTGTCTTGCTTGGTGTGGTAGTTGTGTCTATGCATGGCCTCACAAATGCTACCAAAGTATGCACTTTGTTTGTGTCAGCTATAGTGATGTGATCTGTCAGAAGCTCACTATATGATGAGTCCACCATGTAGCATTTCACCTGTGCGAGGTAACATCAAAGATTTAATAACATGAAGGGTATGGTTTTAGTTGGCTATTATTTTGCCTGATCGAGCTTGAATGCTTGATAGGCAAATGCGTTTTTCATTTCAGCACTGTGGCGATTGTCATTCCGGAAAATCATGCTGCCTGCCTACACATTTACTTGAAAGCTTGGAAGTTACACAAGTAACCAATTGCAAATATGAACCAAAAGTCGCCAGAACCCTGAAACATTGAAATTACCCAAAAAACCATTACTATGAACCTGTAAATGTACCCTGTTTTACCAAGCTCATTTTTGTGGGTTAGGTTTATTATACCCTACAGGAACTTAAATTACGAGGCATAAAAATTCGCGATGGTGTTGTCTTCTCTCGATATTCACGGGCTCAATGTTTCGCGATTAACCTAAGTGTTTTTGGCATTATGTCCCAGTGCCTGTGTAGCTCAGTTGGTAGAGCGACGGATCTGTAATCAAAAGATCCCGGGTACGAATTCCAGTCTGGGCAAACTCTTAACAAAATGCTAGCACAGTTCATTGTTGTTTTCAGGCAACTAGCACCTGTTGGGAGATATTTTTAGTGGGTTTAAATCTTTTGCAATTTTGGCAGTCGCGAATTTCGCAAACAATTGTTCCAATGAATACTTTTGTCCTGTAGGGTAGTATACGCTTCTGTCAATCTACCTTGGTATTGCCACCCTGGAACTTCAAGTTATACATAACTCCTTTGCACTGAGTGCCAGCAGTCTCACAAACAGTAAAGCAGTGATTGAGGTTGTCTATAGGTTGGCTCATTTCATCTCACAATGAAGAGTATCACTCCTCATTCATCAGGAAATGGCCCCTGTAGCTTCCGAGTGCATTACAATCTGAAGAATTCAATATTAGATGATGATTTTCTGATGATGACGACGGCAATTCTTTTGATGATTGCGATGACAATGACGAAAACTACAATGATTTTATTCGGTTAATAATTGGAGGCTTTGTGTACTCTTCTGTAGTGGGTTATGGAAGCAATATTATGTAATTGATTTGTGGAGAAATTTCTATCTACATTTTGTGCCTATTTTTGTTTTCATCTAATACTTATGATATCAGTACACTTATGATAAACTTCGAGTATCCTATTTGAGAAAGATCCACCTTGAATCTCTCAGATATAAACGAGTTGCCATTTTTCATATTTTATCATCAAAAGTGTGTATCTAAAAGGACTTTCACGCCCACAATGTGTGGAAACGCCGAGCTGATGTTGCAACTAGCTATACCTGCTGGCTGGCTGACTGGCAGTCAAAGCTGTAGGAAAGGGGTTTCCAACATATGATTAATTTGAATTATAACATGTAAAACAAGATGTATCTATGGCGCAGTTGATTGCTTGTGGTAATTGGTGATAAACACTGAACTGCATTGGTGATAAACCAGACCTGTGAACCAGCAGCAGCAGGAAGTGGAGTAAGATTTCAGATTGGGAGAAGTTGGTGAAAATTGGTGAAGATGTGGGCAATTTTCGCTTTCTTTTCTCACTCCAAATCAAATTTTGAAAGAGGGAATTTTTTATCTTTTACGATGGAAGCATGAGAGTTGACACTTGGCAGGTCGGTGAGAAACTCACCTTCATTGCAATGATATGACCTGATGTCAGCGACCTCGATGCTGTCAAAGGTATTCATATCACCAAGGCTTATGTTGTACAGGTGACAACTGCCGTCTTCAGGACGCATTGCTGTCAAGCATTCAAATCTATAAAAAAAAGACTTTATTTCATCATGAATTTTGCGGTAACACCATGACACAACATGATAATACATGGTGCACATAGTTCCATTGTTGGAATATGCCAGAAGTGTAGTCGATGATGAGGGAAGTTCCTAGTAGACTCAGAAGGTTTTGCTCATCAAATGTTTCACAATTGCTATTCATCCAGGTGAACTTGCTAGTTTTATTTCAGCCACAAAGGTTTTTTCTCCATTGCCTCCATTAGGACATTTTTAGGAACATTTACGGGTATGTAAGTATACCCTAGATCAAATTTGTTCCGTTTTGCCTTCATTAGAGTTGCTCCCCCTCGACTTGTCACACCCTTTGCCTGCGGCGTAATAAGTTTAGGGGGAGCAACTCCAATGCAGGCAAATTAGATAAAACTTGATCGATGTATACCTTATTTTTAAAAAAATATTCATTTATATGGTTATTACAATGGAGAGAAACCGGAGTGGCTAAAATAGGTTAGCTAATTCACATAGAAAACCAAAAAGTGCCAATTCTTAACCAGCTGAAATTTAAGCAAAAGCCTTAGCAACATTATCCGTTACCAAATTATGCATTCAAATAAAGAAAACCTTGATAACAACATCAAGTGTGTTTGAAAGGATTTGAAATCAATTCCATGAAGCATGGGTCCGAAGTGGGATTTGAGCCCACAATCTTCACGTCATAGCCCAAAACAGGCTGGGTTTCAATCTAATGCAATTGAATTACTGGACTTGAATTGTTATACAAGTAGCTTGCTACAATGTTGTTGGTTCGAATTCAAGTGCAGCCAAATACTTTCTTCATTTTAATTTTTAATTTGGGAACAGCTTATGGTGTCAAGGTTGGCCTAAAGCTTAGGCTACAGCCCAAAGGTTAGGCTACTAAAATTTCTGCGTCTAGATTAGGTTACAAGTTCAATTGTTTTGGTCAAATTATAATGCCCTTGTGTTGCTGACAATTCTTCATCATGCTCATGCTTTGGGTTCGGGGCCGTCCGCAGATTGAATTTCGCGCACACACATCAATCTACAGTAGTGTACCTGTACTCCGATTGACATAGTTGCCAGCACCAATTCGTTGAAGACACAGGTCCATATATGTGGTTAGCAGTGGCTCCGGCATACATATACCCTTCCAGCTGTATCTCTACCACGTTTTCTGCTGCGCATGGAACAGCTATAACAATATACAACCAGGATTTTCGTTCTATAGCATAGTAAACTAACAACTCATATATCAACTGGCGTCCATGAAACTCACGTGAAAACATCTGTGTTTTTGTTGAACACCAGTCAACGACGATCTCCATGCTCGAATACTGAGGTTACATCTACGTATATTATTTTTGTTTATAACTCACAAACTGAAGCACTTAGGAGATAGTGAAAACCAGTAATGAATTCTCCAATGCTGCCGATATCCTTAGGTGTTAGTGTGCTTAACATACATGTGGAGTTAGCAGGGACGTAATTCCATTCCCTTAAAAGAAAGAGATAGAATTTGTGGTGAATTTCTACATGGAAAGATTAACTTCAATATCTGATGTTATTGCTTTATAGGCAGAAGTATGGCTCTCAAACAAGCAACACAATAATACTTCGGCAATAAGGAACTTCGCCATTTTCCTTTGCACACCCACACAGTAAACTCTTTGGAAACACTGTGGCGAGTCCAGGGAGATGGGATACCACAAATTGTTTGGGATCACATCATGTTGTTGTAAACTTGTGTGTGAGTCTAGTATATCAGTCATGCTCCCTCAGGAAAATATTTTCATCATGTAAAAGTATAATAAGTAAGAGTATAATATGTTAAAGTATGATGAATGTTAAAGTTAACTACGCAAAAGCACGTGTAATAAGCATTAGTTTGCTAATATACATTGGTATTGGTTGGTATGTGTCTTTGTATATAGGCGGCAGGTAGTAACTTATGTAAACTTGTAAGCTGGAGGAAAGGGAGGCCATTCAGGATTGGTTGCTTTGGAGCTACCGTAGCTAATTCAAATCAATGCATCTCTCAAATCATAGTTGACTATCATTTTATGTGGTAGTTAGATTCTGTGGTTGTGTTTATACAACGAACTTGAGTTGTGTTTACGATATATCAGTTGGTTTCTATAGAAAAAGAAATCATTGGCGGCTCACTTGCAGATGCGTGGCAATAGGGAGTAATCTTCTTCACATAAATTCCTACAGTGAGATGGATCAAGTGCCTGCAGATCATCAGCTATATCATACACTATACTCAGCTTACCCGTGTTCAGCTCTCTCTTAGTGATCTCACCAACAGCAACATTATTATCTGAGTGAAAAGAAGAATACTAACTTTGTCGTGTAATACAGATAAGTACGTACATGTAGATCAGAGGACCGCTATTGAGGTGTATTGAGTTTGGAGTTATTAATTCATTGGGAATGGGTAGACAACTCTCGGAAACAGTCCAATCCTAAGTTATAAGTTGATGGCTGCCGCTGCAGTTATAAGGGTTTGAAATGTTGCATGATCCAGTTCTGATTTGACTTATCAATTCCAAAGTCATTAGCATATGTCGCACCCACTGGCTATGTACAGGATTGCCCTTGTGCGATTTTGATAGGATATGTTGTGTCACAAGTGGTGGATTCTTACTTCTACAGTCCTCTTCAATGTAAACATCATTTTCATCCAGTATGAAATTGTAAATCTCCGTATGGTGCTTGTCTAATATTGTATCAAAAGTTGAGCTGTTTAGAACTAGGCATGTCCCTGTCAATCCGCTCCACATGGCTGCTTGGGGGTTGTATATTCCTGGAGTTTCTCTCTAGAAAACATTGAAATAAAGGTTAAGCGTGGACTGACCGGTCAGCCTGCCACGCGTCCAACGGGCCAAGCGAAGCGAGGCCCTGACCTAACACTAGTTGGATACAAGTTAAGCGAGACACAAAAATTAAAGGAGTTAGTTGACGATTCGAGTCATGTCTCGAAACTCATTCCCCAAGCAATGGAAGTTCATCGCCCAAGTCTGGTAATAAATTACCAAAGTTTTTAAGACTTTTCTATTTGAGGCTTATGCTCCAAACTTTTTGGAACACGCCCCAAGGTTTTACGCTGTATTGATAACATAAGCACCCTTGAAAAATTCTGAAGAACACATCTATTTAAAAGGCATCTCCTATCAGTTTCTGCAATTACCACCAACCAATAGTAAGTTTTTTGTTTGAATTTTTATATGCATCATTTCTTGATAATTTAAAAATGCACTATCATAGGAGCCCAATGTATTCAAAGTCTTACTCACTGACATTTTAATGCAAAAAACAGTTGTTGTGAAGCGTTTTAAACAAATAAACTCATAGTTATTATTATTAATTGAATTCTATGAGGTGTGCCTAGGGTGCTTATGAGGGTTCCAGTGGTCTATGAATGTGAGTGCCCATAATACGGTTGAGACCTGGATGGCTACAAGCCAATTGTGTGCTAACTGTTACAACCCAGTGATAATGTTGTGCCTCACAGAAGGAAGGAATCCAATCTAATTGTCAGAAAAATTGCATATAGAGTACACAGCGTATAGTAGCAGTGTAAAAATTACTACACTTGATGCACAAATGATCACTGCAGAATGATAAAGTACTAGAGTGATGCAGATATGTCTCTGATAAGATATTTGACTTCAGTCTTCATATTCTGTCTCCTGCCTGATCCTACCTTGCTAAGCATGTCTTTGCAATCGTTTGCCGAATTCTTATCAGTTGCAATATAAATCACATCGTCAGTGAACATGTTAGCTACTGTGGTTACTCCCTTCAGGCGATAATAAATCTCATCACACTCTTCTGCATGGATTAAACAACTAATCTAAATGCAGCATGTCATGTCAATCGAACCCAGTCATATGGCAGACATTATTTTCACCCACACTGAAACCCAACCCTGAAATCTAGGAATAATGTTGTCATGTTTGTCAAATGTAGATAATGTCTATGTTATGGTTGATTGTAAGCTTAAGCATGATTTGTGACCATCACCAATGACCAGACCAAACATTCCTGGTGGACATTTCCAATGATTGAAATGATGTGTGACGCTTCCACAAACCAAAAAAGTCACTCTACTCAGCAGATTTCCAGCATACTTGATGAGATGGTCGGAAAATTTGGAATTCCCGCTGAAATATTGATACAGAGTATTTTTAATAATCTTCAGGATTCCGCCTTTTACTTTTTTACACCAGTTAAACACTGTTGCAGTCTTTGAGTAAATATAACTGAAGGCTCATAATTACTCGGCAGCGTATGAAAGTTAAAATTGGTACGGGTTGTATTAATGCCTCATTTGGAACTTACCAACGCTGGACATAGCACAGAATTGAGGTTTTGCCGCGACACTGAGGTTTGCAAGGCCTTCATCATCGAAGCTGTCCGTTGTTATTGTTGAGAAGAAAGACAGCCCACACTGTGCAGAGCCTAAGTTGTATGTCACACCTCGACATTTTACTCTCTCAGAGCTTGGATGTGTTGTTCTGTAAAAAAACAGGAAATTGTTCCTTTTTGGTAAGATGGGTATGCTGCTTGACAATTTCTGTGGAGTTTTAGTATAAAAAGATATTGTCATTCTATTATAGCTTGAATACCTATTTCTGCAGATTCTTGAAAAAGCCTATTGAGTGTTTGATCTGGTAAGTGTCCAGTAAATTACAGTCCAATAATTGCAGTAAACACCCTGCCCAAATCCCTATTTTGTGGATTGCCACAAGATTTCAGGTACACCTCACATTGTGCACAAAAAAGTAATTTTATATTCAGGCTATGTTTGAGTTAATTTCAAACACCTCTCATTTTTTTCCTCATGATGGTTGAGTTCTATAATTTCTGCCTGCCTGTTTGTTGAAATATAGGTTTTGGGTATCATGATTGTTTACATGAGCATCTCAGAAGAATAGATATGAACTTGACATACCCTCTACAAATGCTGATGCAGTCGTCCACAGAGCTCACATTCATCACAGTTTTATCTGAAGGCTGCGTGAAAACTTTCCCTGGTTTATATCTCCAAGTGTATTCAATATCAGGCACCAAAACGTTGTACGCATCCATACAATCTTAAATGAGAATATCTCAATAAAGTGTAATTCTGGCACCCAGCATAGATGAGTGCCTTTACAGAGATGGTGTAACCTTCACCAATGAGATAGATATCTCAATCACTTCAGAGATTTTAAAGTTTGGATTGTGCCCTCATGAACAAGGGGCAGACAATTTAGAAGACCAAACTTGAGATCCAATCTCATCAAAGTTGCCATACAAAATGTTGAATATCTAGGGTCAATCGGATATTTTGGGCCAAACCATCGGACGATTTTGCTTTTGATCTTCTGGGAACAGAGGGATAAGACTTCACAAGTACCGACTGATTTTATTGTTGGATTAAAATGAGATATTGATTCAAGCATTTCAAATGCACTCGTACTCGTGGAGTAGAAACTTCTGCTGTCGTAATAGACCAGTAGTTAGCTTACCGGTCTTCAAATAGCAGGTCAAGTCAGTAGTTGTGTATTGATCACCAGTGACAAGCATGATAGGATAAATGTCCCTGCCAAGATTACCAAAGCTGACAGGGTTAAGTGAACATGTGTGGTCTATAGAGTTATATGTGACACTCCTAACATCATATTTCTCTTCCACTGTGTCTCTCATTTCAGTGGCGTAATTCAAACATGCATCATTTCTGCAAAAATTAGCAATGATGTTACCTTATTTCATTGGAAGAGAATACTGCAAACTTTCTTCTGAGTATGAGATGCCATTGATTACAACAATTATTCTATGGATTCCTGTGATTCCCAATGTAAATGTATATCCTATTATTATTAGTATTAGGCAAACAGATCACCTGCTTAGCAGTGCTATCAATTTGTGAAAATAAATAGATACAGTAATTAACTCATTTTTGCAATGAGAGGAGAACCAAAATAATTCAACGCATACAATGGGCATACAATACAATTTTTATAACCCTGTGAGGCCTCATTTACGAAATACATAACCTGATTGTCCAGTTTTCACTGTAAAAAACAAAAAGAAGTCCAATCAGTACAGGATGAGAGAAATCAGCATTTGTCTTAAGCAGCCACTATGGCCGTCAACTTACGTTGGAATATCAGTGAAGGTGACTGCGCCTGTGTTGTTAAAACCAAACCCATTTACACTCCGATGTTGTGAGTATGCAACCTCGTAAACTCCAACTCCCAGCTTGAAGTTGCAGTATTCTCCATTGTTGTAATCAGGGCCTATAAAATTATCAAAAGTTCAGAATTCACAGACAACATCTTTGATGCTCTAAATTAGCAAAGCATTGGCTGCACTACTTTATATTGTACAAGGAAAAGTCTATATATGTGGTTGACTATGAATCCTTTGCCAACACTGAGAAGTGTCTGCATACAAAAATACTGAAAAAGACTTGGATTTTAAACAAAAACTCTGACACTAGGTTTTAATGGAATAAAAAATTAAACTGAACATGCCTTACAGGATTTATTAATATAACATTAGTATTATATTAGTATTATATTAGTATGGGTGCCTCAAGCCTTCATCTAACCAAGTGTCTAACATTGACCCATAGCCAATCTCCTAGAGGAGTAAGTTGTCCCAGGAGTTTAATTTAGCTACTTGAGAGAATTTTTCAACTTTGAAATGTGTAAAATTAAACGTTTTAGCTATTGACTTATGTTGGTTTTAGCTCCTTTTATTTTTTAAGGGTGTGAAAAGGCTAAAATTTTCCCCGCTAATACTTTCCTACTCTAGGGTACAGCTAAGCAAAAATACACACATACAAGTCTACATACCCTAGACACATTTATTTAAGCTAGAAAAAGGTTTCACACTTTTTGGTTTAACAGGTTAATAAGCTAAATTAATTTTAGCTACTTTGGTATCTCTCCATTATAACATATATAAAAAAAATTGGGAAATTAGCTACGTTTAAAATAAGCTACCTCAAGTAGCGAAAATGGCAAAAATTAATGTTGTTGAATACTTTTTGTGTATAGGGTAGATAGCTTACTATCCAAGGATCTAAATCCTTGTTACTATCTA
>ERZ1740059.1501-NODE-1501-length-11727-cov-9.506083_pt1 | contig 11727 bp, 10 predicted proteins | sample MGYA00581744_ERZ1740059 | MGnify/ENA primary metagenome ERZ1740059 (study PRJEB43018, sample SAMN04849738) | marine metagenome | isolation source: floating plastic debris | place: Pacific Ocean | collected 2008-08-28 | study: EMG produced TPA metagenomics... | reverse complement strand
CGGGAACACCTTCGGTGAACGAGTAGGATGTGGGGCTTCTCCGGTTCCAGCTAAATCGGAATCATTGTAAGATCGAATCGTCTGCATTACTAATTATTAGTTATTAGTTATGAGTAGTTAGGAGTTAGTGATTATGTGATAACTCCTAACTCCTAACTCCTAACTCCTAACTCCTACCAATTCTGCTTCTTTCTTCGATGATTTATCTTCTTCCACCAAAGAAGGCGAATTATCTGTACCCTGTAACTTGTTAGTAACATATGCCGTCACAGCATTTACCTTACGCTGTCGCCATTCATCAACAAGTTGCTGTACTTGGTTTGCACTCATTCGCCGCATCATTGCTTCATAAAGATATCCTGCATGAGTTGTTTCATCTTCAGCAATACTGAGCATTCCTAATTTTAGATTACGAGCTTTGGAATCATCTTCAGGTAAAGTTTTTGCCATCCGCGCAAAGTCTTTACTAGCATCCAACTCTAAAATATAAGTACTAGCCATAAACACATTCCAATCAATGCGCTCAGCTTTTAAATCTTCTCCCTCATAACCTTCAAAATATTTAGCGAAAAATGGACTGCGACGTTGTTTTGATTTTTTTTCGCTGGTATTTTCTTCACTTTTATCTTTAGATGAATTTCTTAAACTTCTAACTTTTTTATCAAGCTGTTTAAGAGCATGAGCGAAAATTTGTCCGTGTCTTTTTTCGTCTTCTGCATGCTTGGTTAATTTTTCCGCCAGCCATGTATCTCCTTCTTCAGCCGCTCTTTGACTCAGATTAGTTAAAAAAGGAACTGAACCTGATTCAGCTAATTGAAACCCGGCTAAAATATTGGGACGAGTTTTAATATCGCGGATTTGCAGAGCGCTAAAATAAGCACTTGCACCAGAACCCGCCAAATGCATAATATAAGTAAGAAGATTCATTATTAGTTATTTGTGGTTAGTGGTTATTGGTTAGTCGAAATATTATCAACTATCATTATTTTCTAACTGAGAAACTCGTTTTTGTAAATCCTTGATATCCTGTTTTAATTCAATGACCAAAGTTGCTAGTCGATCAAACATTTTATCACGTTCTCGCGGTGATAATCTTCTTGAACGACGCTGTGATGATGGAGGATTATTTGGAATTTTTGGTGATGAAGAACCTACTCTATTTAACTGCGTTTCGATACGGTTTACTTGGGATTCTAAACGATAAAAATCAAATTCTAAATTATTCAGACGTGATTCGAGTAATCCAGCAAAAGCCTTATCGAAAAGTAAAACATCCCAAATCATTATTACTAAAAATGTTATTAAAAATACTTTTTTAAACATTTTGTAGAAAAACATTAGAATAGATAGAATGAGATGGGTTAGAAGAGGAGATGGAGAAAAATTATCAACTCTTTACTCCTCACGGGCACCCCTAATTCTTAACTCTTAACTATTAAATCGTCCGATTTAAGTTGAGAAAATAATTGTTCCCAATCCATATAACTGGCATTATTTTCTCCTTGTTTTACCTCAAAGGTAACATTACAAGCTAATGGTTGTTGTAAGGCTTGTACGCAAAGCTTGGCAATATCTTCTCGGCTAATTTTACCCTTAATATTATCGCCTTGTTCAAAAATTAATTCTTTACCACCCGACTCTTCTGTCAAAGCACATGGTCTAATTATAGTGTAAGGAATTCCACTTTCTCTTAAACTATCTTCTCCTCTTAACTTCCAAGTCAAAATGCCTCCAAGTTGGTCATTTAACTTGACTGCTGGTGGTTCTTCATCTAAGTTTATACCAGGTCTTCCCGGACGAGTTACTCCCGCTGAACTGACTAAAACGAATTGCGGTAATTTTTTACCTCCGTAAGCTTTAATAGTTTCTACTTCTAAAGCAAAACTACCTGGTGAAAAGTTAGAATTTAATTCCCCATCGTATTCAAATTTGCTCAACATCATTTGAAAAGAACAAATTTTATTCCTGTTAATTATGGGAGCATCTTTTACCGTTTTGGCACGAAAAACTGGCGTAAAATCTGTAAAAGGAATCTTGATATTTATCCAAGTATCCAGCGACGTATCGAAAGAATAACAATAGGCCATACCATCCCAATTAGTTTCCGTGCGTAAAAGGAATTTGTAGCGTTTTCCATCTCCTTTTACCTTGATTTCTATACCTTCGTAACCAGATAAATTAAATGAAGGATCGAAATTTTTAGTTCTAACAGAAGCAAAACCGCCAGAATTCTCGGTGGAAACGTTACCAGAAAATAAAGCTTTACCCGAAGACAACTTAATATTACTTTGACTTACTCCACCCATGACTACATCATCTACCGCACCCCATATATCTTTTACTTCTATGGATGGATTACCAAAATCAAATAGTCTCTTTCCTTGTGATGATGATAAATTTTTTCTCGCTGCTTCAACTAAGTTTTTTACACCTTTATATTCCACATTTTCTGGAGTATCCCCAACAACTTCGGGCATGTAAAACTTAATACCTTGATTATACTTCGCCCTATCCGGCGTATCTCCTTCTACTGGTTGCACCCGCACCGCAGTACAGCAAATTAGCGCTTGGATGTTAGTCATTAATAGGGAATTTAAAGTTTCTGGATGGGTAATATCTGCAACTACTAAATCCGCTTTATCGTTAATAATTGACCTAGCTTTATCGATATCTCGCACCAGACATCTTACTTTGTAACCCTTCTCAATCAGTCGCTCCACAACCCTTTTACCAACACCACCAGTTGCACCTGCGACTAATACTACACCCACTTCTTTTGCTCCAATTAATTTATCTGGATTATCCAAGGAACCACCTTTGACTAAATTTTGTACCCAGTTAAGTACTGGAATTACTTCAAAGAAGGTAAGAGTTTTAACAAGCCTACTGAAATCCCACATATTACAGTTTATGAGTTAATGAAGATTAATTAATTTATATTTGTAAATTTCGCTTGTAGCATTATTGTCTCATAAAAATTTTAGATACAACGAAGCCAAAAGTAGCTAAAGCTTTACTTCCCCCTCTTAGAATATAATCCAAGTTGCCGCTTTTTAGAGATATATATACTTGGATTAACACTGTATCAAAACAACATCAAGTTTATAAAATGCACTAGCACGTGGAAGTTGAACTGCTTTATAACGCTCTTCTGAGGGCTTGTCTAACATAATTTTTATATTGCCTTTAGCAGCTTTGCTTTAATTAAAGTTTAAATAGGGAGGCAGGGAAAATTATAGTTAAAAAAGGCAATAGGCTGTCATGCAATAGGTATCTCTAGTTTGAGGTTAATTTACTTTTATATAGATAGTTATGTTTTTTGCGCCTACTTACTTAATTGGTAAATAGTTCAAAAAATAAGTAACTATAGTATTTACATGTAGTATTGAATACTATAGCTATGTACTTTTTAAAAATTGTATATTTAAATTAACTTAAATTCAATTAGTTGAATTTATTTACCTTTAGGAGTTTTAGCGGTAATTCCTTTTTCATACTGTAAAGTGTATACTCCAGGAGAATGTAGTACTTTAAACCACAAACCAGATTTAAAACCAAGGGATAAAGCTTTAGTCACGCTTACCCTAGCAGTTTGATATTGTTTTTTGGTCAAATCGCCATATAAATTGCGCACAATGGTATTTATATGAAAATGCATATCGGGTTGGTAACGCATTAATATTATAATGGCATTTTTGATAGAATATCCTTGGTATTTAGGTAACATCGGCAAGCTTTCGGATTGCCTACCTCCTTTCATTTTTGGAATATCGGAGATATCTAATTCTTCTTCTTCTTCTGGTTGTGATTCCCTCGAATCAATAATTGGATTAAATTTTTCTTTTGGCAAATCAATATCTGAATTAACCTCATTCTCAATATTTTTCTCAAGGGATAAGATGTTAGGCTCGTTCTCCGATTCTTCTAAATACGCTTGGGTGCGAGATTGAGGCAGCTGTTGATAAAATTGATGATATTGTTTTTCTCCGATATAACCTAAGATCAAGTTATCTATAGCCGCAACTTGATTGCGAATCGATTCCAAACGGCGTTCTAAACGTACAGATTCTAATATATAGCGTTCTCTTTCTGCTTCGAGCAAACTCAACATTTCGTTAAATTCAGTCATAGTATTGGAATGTTAGTTATAGATAAGGTAAGGATTTGGAAACCTGCCTAGGTTTTAGTCAAGCCTCATACAAGAATCATTAGATAATAAATTTATCGCTTTGTGTACAAATGATGCAATAAAGTTATAGAAAGAGTATATTACTTATTTAAACCACTTTTATGGGAAGAATCTCGTTCTCCAAAATCTAAATTTAAACAACAATACAATTAAGACTTGTTAAATATAAAAATACATTACCAATAGGTTAGTTCATTCTAAAATTTATTTTAACTGGGACTCGATTAGTGTTATCAACGTAATTTAATGGGAAGTAATAAGAAAGTATGAATAAATAAAAAATGATGATTATATATAATTATTTGTCTTTTGGTTTATCAAAGATTTTTATTAATCTGAAAATTAGTACAATTATGATTCTTGAGGGTTAAAATTCGGATGAATCATTAAATTGGATGAAAACCAAAAACTCGTTGAAAATAGATTGCTAATTTATCTTGACCATTAAAATATCAGAATTATTATATTTAAAAGTATCATTATACATAGTTTTTGTAACAGGCATACAGTAAACATCGCAATATCTGAGATATTAGCTTTTTTCATCAGATTCTTGCATTATATTGAAACTACAAATCCGAAATATCCTTAGAGTATGAAAAATTTAGATTATGAATAAATTAGAGAAAGCTACAGTCGAATACCAGGAATTTGCTCAAAATTTCCAAAGTGTCATCATTAGTACGATAAATAATGAAGGAGTACCTAACGGTAGTTACACTCCCTTTGTAATGGACGAATCGAAAAATATTTATATCTATGTTAGCGGGCTGTCAACACACACGCAAAATATAGATGTAAACCAGAAGGTGAGTGCTTTATTTATTGAAGATGAAGCCAAAACTACGCAAATATTTGCCCGTCGCAGACTAAATTATGATTGTAATGCGACTTTAGTAGAACGTGAAACTAATGAATGGAATGGTATTGTAGAGAAATTCCAAGGACGTTTTGGTGAAATTATTGAAATGCTCCGTGGTTTAGCCGATTTTCGTATTTTTAAGCTGACTCCTTATAATGGTCGTTTTGTAATTGGATTCGGAGCCGCATATCATATTAGTGGCGATAATCTAGATAAACTCATTCATATGACGAAATAAATGAATTATCAACCCGTAGTAACTTCCAATTTCCAACTCCTAACTCCCTATCTCCATGAATATTATGCTTCAGTTTCAACCTCCTGGCTTTGGGCATAAAATTATTCAAACATCCCTTGGAGCAATGGTTTATTATACTCAAACGGCTGCTCCTTGGTGTACTCCTGAAACAGAAAATCTGCCAAAAATAGTCTTTTTACATAACTTTGGTGGTGGTGCTTCTGCTTATGAATGGTCAAAAATATATTCTGCCTTTGCTGCAACTCACCATATTTTGGCTCCAGATTTAATCGGTTGGGGTGAATCTTTTCATCCAGTACGGAATTATAAAATTAATGATTATATCACTATTATTGCAGAATTTATTAGGCAAACTTGTCAGGAGCCTGTAACTGTTGTAGCTTCTTCTCTTACTGGTGCTTTGACTATTCGTCTGGGGATTCAACAGCCGCAATTATTACGAACTTTGTTTTTATCATGCCCTTCTGGATTTGATGATTTTGGACAAGGTAGTGGGCGTAGGCTGCCTTTAGAAGTAATAAATACACCACTATTAGATAGCTTTATTTATAAATTGGGTGCGGAAAATGAAATTGCAGTTAGGAACTTTTTACAAAGTTTTTTGTTTGCGAAACCCACACGAATATCGTCAGAAATAGTACAGGCTTATTTAGCTTCTGCACAGCAACCTAATGCTAAATTTGCAGCTTTAGCATTTTTACGTGGTGATTTATATTTTGATTTGAGTCTGTACATTAGACAACTGACTATACCGACGACTATAATTTGGGGTGAAAAAGCACAATTTATAAAAGTTAAGTTAGGAAAACGCTTGGCAGACTTAAATTCATATGCAATCAGAGATTTTCATGTCATACCAGATGCAGGTGTTTTACCCCATTTAGAAACACCTGAAATTACTATTGGATTGTTACAGCAGCATTTAGCGATTTAAGACTTAATGGGGCATCTATAGTACATTAACTGTTATTTTATAACTGATAACTCATATAGCGAATTTGGCATTGCTGAAAAATGTATGAATTAAATTTTATGGATAACCGAAACCCCTGTAGAGACATTACACTGTAACGTCTCAAAATCCAAATTCATAGCGGGATTCAGCAATGCCACGGATTTCATTTGAATAGAATACAAAATTCAAATTTTATCCAAGCTTTTAGAGCCTCTCTCTTCTAAAAAGGAGAGATATTCCACAAGAAGACTTCGTCAATGTAGAGGGGTTATCCATCCTATTACACTTAAGCGAAAATCGCTACATATTTCCATACTTTGGCTTGAGTGATAATTAATCGGGTATTTCCCTGTTGGTGGAGTACAGAATTCAAAATTATTCTTTGGATTCCAAACATCCTGTATTTTATCGTGAAATAAGTTTGGAGATGGCGACTTGCAGTATTTCACTTAACTGAGAATCGTTCTATTTTCTAGATATTTGTTGAGATATGCTCAACATTGGGAATAATAATATATGAGGTTATATAAGCAGCAAGTATCAAGCTGGTTGGCAATAGATGACTCTACCAATGAATTCTCATGTTACAGCAGATAACTCGGGAAATAAACTTTCTCAAGGTTTTCTGCTTGAAATCATTAATAACATATCTGACCCGATTTTTGTCAAAGATCGTCAACATCGGTTGATATTCCTTAATGATGCTTATTGTCGGTTTACTGGGTATACGCCAGAGGAAGCTATCGGTAAGTCAGATTATGATTTTTTTTCTACCGAGGAAGCCGATATATCTTGGGAAAAAGACGAATTAATATTTACGTCAGGTGTCAGCAGTGAAGATGAGGGATATTTTACCGACGCTCGAGGGAAAAAATATATTATCTCGACAAGCAAATCTTTATTTAACAATGAGTCTGACAATTTATTTTTGGTTACGACTATTAAAAGTATTACTACTGCTGAAAAAAAATATTCAAGAAAACAAAAGTTAAATAATCTGGCAAAAAATGTTGTAAAAGCAATAAGTAATCTTTTTATTATTGACAATTTTGATGAATCAATTAGTAATACTTTGGCGGCTTTAGGAAGTGCTTTAGATGTAGAAAAAGTATCAATAATCCCAGATAATGACGATAATTTTATTGAAAATATATCCATCGACGAAGATTTTGAGCAATCAAATAACGATATTCAGCAACAGATAGATATTTTTCCGCGATGGTACGAAATTCTTTCTCTAGGAGAGATGATTGTCGGATCGGTAAATGATTTTCCTGAATCAGAACGATATATCTTACAAGCTCAAAATATTGATTCAATTTTAGTAATTCCAATTAAACTCTCGGGAGAATTTTGGGGTTCTATATGCTTTTATACTTGTGAAAAAGAACGCCAATGGTTAGACAGTGAAAAATCTATTTTACAAGCTGTTGCTGAATGTTTGGGAGGCGCTATTTACGACTATAAATTACAAGAAGAACTGAAAAAATCAAAACGTTTTTTACAGTTTGTCGTAAATAGTTTGCCCCAAATGATTTTTTGGAAAGATTGTAATAGTGTTTTTCTTGGTTGTAACCAAAAGCTTGCGGAAGTAAGAAATTTTAGTTATGTCGAGGAAATAGTTGGTAAAACAGATTATGATGTCTGTGCAAATAGGGAACAATCTGACTGGTATCGGGAATCCGACAAGCGAGTGATGGAGTCTGGAGTAGCAGAATTACACATCACTGAAATGAAACAGCAAGCGGATGGTAAACAAGTGTGGTTAGATACTAACAAAATTCCTTTGCGAGATGAAAAAGGTAAGATAATAGGAGTGCTTGCGACTATTGAAAATATTACTCAACGCAAGCAGATAGAGGAAACTCTGCTTCAACAAGAAGAATTTCTCCGCACTATTTATGATGGAGTAGAGTTAGTAATTGTTGTATATGAAGTCACAGAAGACAATAATTTTATTTATTTTGGTATTAATAAAGCCATGGAGTTGACTTCTGGTTTTAAAAGTCAACAAATAGTCGGGAAAACTCCCCGAGAAATTTTTGGAGATGAATTTGGAGGAGCAATCGAACAAAGAAATAAAAATTGTTTGCTCAGTGGAAAGTCTGTTTCATTGGAAGAAAAAATTATAGTTAAAAACAAAGATATTTTTTTACTAACTACTCTTACTCCGCTTAGAGATCAACAAGGAAGAATTTATCGCATTATTGGTACCAGTACAAACATTACTGCTCAAAAGCAAGCTGAAAAAGCTCTGCAAACAGCTTATGAAGAAATGGAAAATTTGGTTACAGAGCGAACTAGAGAACTAACACTGGCAAATAGAGCTTTAAAAGCTGAAATTGAAGAGCGTAAAAATATGGAGGTTGCATTACATGAAACTGAAGCCAAAGTACAGAAATTAGCAGCAAATGTACCGGGAATGCTTTACCAGCTGAAACTGCATCTTGATGGCTCAATTTCTTTCCCTTTTGTGAGTTCAGGTTGTGATGAAATATACGGGTTAAAACCAGAACAAATTCAAGCAGATGCAAATTCAATTATTTCAATGATTCATCCTAATGATTTAAAAGATTTTAAAACGTCTTTGGCTATTTCTGCTAAAAATCTTAAACCTTGGAAAAATGAAGGAAGAATAATTTTACCTTCTGGAGAAATTAAATGGATAAAGAGTAGTTATCGTCCGGAAAAATTAGAAAATGGTACTATCCTTTGTAATGGCTTAATTCTCGATATTACTCAACGCAAACAGGCAGAAAAAGCTTTGTTACGTAGTAATGCTATGTTACAAGCTCAACAAGAAGCCGCTATTGATGGTATTTTAGTGCTGGATGAAAATCATAATATCTTATCTTGCAATCAGCGCTTTGTAGACTTTTGGCCAATTCCTCAAACAGTCATTGAAAGCGGTAATGAAAAGCAATTTTTAGAATCTATAGTCGAGAAGTTTACAAATTTGGGAGAATTTGTTGTTCGCTCAGAAAATTTATCTCATGATGTAGAAAAATCGATTTCCGATGAAATTGATTTGGGAGATGGACGCATTTTTGAACGCTATTATGCACCTGTAAGTTCTTTAATGGGAGAATATTACGGCAAGATTTTCTATTTCCGAGATATTACCCAACGTAAGCAAGCAGAAATAAAATTACTCCAGCAAACTCAAGAATTAGAAAAAACTCTTTTACAATTACAACGTACTCAAGTTCAGTTAATTCAAAGCGAAAAAATGTCTAGCTTGGGACAATTAGTAGCAGGTATTGCTCATGAAATTAATAATCCAATAAATTTTATCTCGGCTAATCTTACATATACTGAAAGCTATTTTGAAGATTTATTAACACTCATAGATTTTTATAGTCAAAATTATCCCGATGATTCTCAAGTAAAAGAAATTGTTGAAGAAATCGAATTTGATTATCTCCAGGAAGATTTACCTAATATTATTAAATCAATGAAAACAGGAGCCGAAAGAATTCGGCAAATCGTACTTTCTTTAAGAACTTTCTCGCGCCTAGATGAAGCAGAATTTAAACAAATTGATATTCATGAAAGTATTGATAGTACTTTAATGATTTTGCATAGTAGTCTCGAAAGCCAAGCCGATAGAGCAATAATTCAAGTGATTAAAAAATATGGTAATTTACCCTTAGTACAATGTTATGCCGGAAAACTCAATCAAGTTTTTCTAAATATTTTGAATAATGCAATTGATGCTTTAGAAGAGGGAATTATAAATCAACAGATATGCGAACATGAATGTGCCAAAATTGTAATTTCTACTCAATTATTACCGGATAATTTTGTACAGATTAATATAAGTGATAATGGCTCAGGAATCCCAGAAGAGAATATTTCTAAGTTATTCGATCCATTTTTTACTACTAAGCCTGTTGGTAAAGGTACTGGTTTGGGATTATCTATGAGCTATCAAATTATAGTGGAGCAGCATCAAGGACAATTACACTGTATTTCTACTTTGGGAGAAGGTACTCAATTCCAAATTAAAATACCTGTTAACCCTAACTAGCGAGGCGTTGAAAATAGTAATTAGAAATAGTGAATAGTGAATGGTGAATAGTGAGTATAAACAAGGCTTTGGGCTAAATTTATATTCTGTAATATATTTTGGTTTATTTGTGCCGACTTACTTAAATAATACTTGAATATACAATCATCACAAATACCAGTTTATAGGTCATAATTGTTTATTTATAAAACTAATTTGGGAACAATACTTATAGGTAATGTGTTCTTTAAAAATAACTTATGCAACCTACCAAATTAAATTCTTTACAACCTGATGTAACAGGAGTTAAAGAAAATATAGTAAACTCTTTACCCATGTGTCAATTAATTATTGACAATTTGCCAGAATTAATTTATTGGAAGAATAAAAATTTAGTCTTTCAAGGTTGTAATTTAGCCTTTGCGAAAGCCGTAGGCTTAACTTACTCCGAAGAAATTATTGGTAAAACGGATGACGAATTACCTTTGAAAAATCAAACATTGAATCTTTCGGGAAATTGGGTTCAGAGCCACTCTTTTACCAACGATCGCCATATTATTGAAAGTAACACTAATTTTGAGCAAACCTCTGTATCTGCTTTAGCTTCAGGTAAAAATATCTGGTTAGATATTCGTAAAAAGCCTTTGATTAACGAGAATGGCGAAGTTACTGGCATGCTTTGTCGTATTGAAGATATCACCAGACGTAAATTAGAGGAAGCTGAATTAATAGAGTCTCACCAGCGACATTTGGCGTTATGCTAGATGCAGAAGGTAAACCTCAACAATATATCGCCATTCGCAACAACATTACCGCAAGCAAACAAGCTGAAACTGAAGTACACCAAAAAGCTAATGACTTAGAAAAAGCTCTTCACGAATTGCAACGCGCCCAAACACAATTAGTGCAAAGCGAAAAAATGTCAGGTTTAGGACAATTAGTCGCTGGTGTAGCTCATGAAATTAACAACCCCGTCAATTTTATTTATGGAAATCTCAATCACGCAAATAACTACGCTCAAAACTTATTAGAAATAATCGAACTTTATCGCCAAAATTATCCTCAACCGACATCAGAAATACAAGAATTAACAGAAGAATTAGACTTGGAATTTATCATTCCGACGTAAACGGAAAAGATATAAACCTGTAGGCAAAGGTACAGGAATGGGACTATCAATTAGTTACCAAATAATAGTAGAAAAACACAGCGGTTCTTTGAATTGTATTTCCATATTAGGAGAAGGAACCGAATTTGTAATTACCATTCCCATAAAACAATTTAGATAAAGCTCGTGGAGTTAGGAGTTAGGAGTTGGGAGTTAAGAGTTAAGAGTTAGGAGTTAGGAGTTAGGAGTTAGGGGTTAAGAATTTTCTCCCCATCTCCCACAGACCCAAAAGCCAGGTCGAAAGAGCAGCGGACAGAACGCCAGGAGAACAGAGAAAAAAAAGAC
>ERZ1740059.1499-NODE-1499-length-11750-cov-9.926806_pt1 | contig 11750 bp, 8 predicted proteins | sample MGYA00581744_ERZ1740059 | MGnify/ENA primary metagenome ERZ1740059 (study PRJEB43018, sample SAMN04849738) | marine metagenome | isolation source: floating plastic debris | place: Pacific Ocean | collected 2008-08-28 | study: EMG produced TPA metagenomics... | reverse complement strand
CTTTTTATCAAAGGGTAAGACATTTCCTTCAATCGCTTCATCCTTTCCATCGTCTGTAGAAACTGATTCTTCCGAAACTCTTTCCCTAATTTGGTTATTTCTGTCTGAATTTTCTTCATTGTTATCGTTTAATTTCTCTAAATTCAATATTATTTCATTGGAAGAGGGTTTGCGTACTAAAGGCAATATCATTTCTTCCAACTCTAACTCTAAATCGTCAGGTTCTCTCACGCAATCGAATAATTTTTTTGCTTCTTCATAGTCGATCACAAAACTATGAGAAGGATAGTCATAAATCAAATTTTTGATGATATCAATACCTTCCGGTTTTAATCTTTGACCGTAGGCTAAAGCAATATTCATCAATCTATTCATTTCACCCAATCTTAAGGGGTCAATTTGACTGGGAATTGGGGACAATAAATTGACAGCCATAGAACTAGCTATATCTGCTGCTGTCTTAGTTGTGATCAGCGCTTGAGTCCCAGAAATTAAATTTAATAAATAACTCTCAAACATTTCAAAAGCTTGAGAGCCAATTACTGTCATAGCCTGTTGGATGTCTAGTACAGATTCACTTCTAAAGTCATCATCTTTGGTCACTTGGACATCAAGGGGACCTAATTCACCAAAATCGGAAATAACAATTTCATCCGCTCCTAATGCTAATAAAGTCCCGGCACTTTTACAGTAACCAAATACAAATAAAGTAAACTTATTATATTTTCTTTTGATATAACGGGCTATTCTAAAAGCTGCATCTGGATCGCCACCATAAGTAGTCATAATTAAGACTACATTATCTCTTTTTGGTGATGTTTGTTTGATTTCGTTGATTAATCGGTCGGCATTTAAATCTGTAATTTCAGCACTATATAGAAAAGCATCAGCGTCAAGTTCCTCTGAAACAAACTCAATGCATCTGATTAATTGCTTTTTGTTTTCCATCGAAATCACTTCTATTTGTAACTTAGCTTGCATACTTTTGAGGCATAAGTTATGAAATTATTACTGAATTACTCCCGATTTTAAAGATATACAAAATACAATATTCTTATTGGGGTAAACAAGTAACTTTACCCACAACAGGCTTAGGATAGCAGCTTAAATATAAAAACTTTCGCGTCAATTGGTTTAGACTTAAGATAACGAAGGTTGACCGTTCTGGGTGCCTTCATAAATAGTGAAAAGCCTTTCTCAAGATATTTTCCAATACTAAATTAAGGAGTTAAATTCTCTGCTGGCTCTTCGGGTGTAATGGGAAAATAAACAATACCAACTGGTGAAGGGATTAAAGAGCCGTAAATTAATTGTTTTCTATCGACTCCGCGTGCAAGTACTTGAAAATCTTTCGCACTAGGAGTCTTTTCGCTACTCGCGTTAGTTTGAAGGAGTTTTATGGAGCCAAGAATCCCTCATAATTTTAAACGTTTGGGAGAACCTCATGGATACCCGTCAATATTCTCAATGTACAATGCGGGCATGGAACTATAATTAAATCTTGCCCTGAAAAAGTTCGTCAACCATGTCGGAAGAAGATATCCGTGCCACGAGGCTAGAGAAAGTACAACAGTTAAGACAGCAAGGGATGAATCCCTACGCTTATAGTTGGGAAGTAACTCACCACGCCCTAGATTTACAAGAAAAATTTGCCGATTTAGCCAACGGTGAAGAAGCTGATTTTGAAGTAGCCATCGCCGGAAGAGTTATGACACGTCGTGTCATGGGTAAGTTGGCGTTTTTCACTTTGCAGGATGAAACTGGCACTATTCAGCTTTATTTGGAGAAGAAGCGTATTTCTGAAAGTATGGCGGATATGGATGCCTCGGCTTTCAAAAATTTGAAACAGCTTACGGATATCGGAGATATTCTGGGAGCTAAAGGAACTATTAAACGTACTGAAAAGGGCGAATTATCGGTTTATGTTAAAGAATATAGTGTCTTAACTAAATCCTTGTTGCCTTTACCCGACAAATGGCATGGGTTGACTGATATTACTAAACGTTATCGTCAGCGTTATGTTGACTTGATGGTAAACCCGGAAGTGCGACAAACTTTTCGCCGTCGCGCTTTGATTACTGCTGGTATTCGCCGCTATTTAGACGAGCGGGGATTTATTGAAATTGAAACTCCGGTAATGCAAGGTGAAGCTGGGGGTGCGGATGCACGTCCGTTTATCACTTACCACAATACGCTGGAAATGCAGTTGTATTTACGCATTGCTACCGAACTTCATTTGAAGCGCTTAATTGTGGGTGGGTTTGAAAAAGTTTTTGAATTAGGACGAATTTTCCGCAATGAGGGCATTTCTACCCGTCACAATCCGGAATTTACCACCATTGAACTTTACCAAGCTTACGCCGATTATAACGATATGATGGCGCTCACCGAAGGTATTATTACTACCGTTGCCCAAGAAGTTATCGGCACGCTGAAAATTAATTACCAAGGAACTGATATTGATTTAACTCCTCCTTGGCGGCGAGTCACAATGCACGATTTAGTAAAAGAATATTCGGGTTGTGATTTCAATTCTTTTCAAAGTTTAGAACAAGCCAAAGTTGCCTGTAAAAATGCCGGTATCGAAGGTATAGATGATTGCCCAAATATGGGTAAACTTCTTAATGAAGCCTTTGAACAAAAAGTAGAAGAAAATCTGATTCAGCCTACATTTGTAACTGATTTCCCTGTTGAAATTTCGCCTTTAGCCAAACCTCATCGTTCTAAACCCGGTGAAGTAGAACGATTTGAATTATATATGGTAGGAAGAGAAACTGCTAATAGCTTCTCCGAGCTTACCGATCCTATAGACCAACGTCAACGTTTAGAAGAACAAGCAGCCAGAAAAGCGGCTGGCGATTTAGAAGCCCAAGGTGTTGATGAAGACTTCCTTACAGCTTTAGAGTATGGTATGCCTCCTACAGGTGGCTTGGGTATCGGTATTGATAGATTAGTCATGTTATTGACTGATTCAGCAAGTATTCGGGATGTTATAGCCTTTCCCCTACTCAAACCAGAAAAATCTGCCAACGAAAATACTACGGAATAATAGTTAAGGTGCGTTATGCTGTTGCCTAACGCACCCTTTTTACTTTATATATAATCAAAGATAATCGAAAATCCAGAACTAAATTTTAGGATACGAGGGATATCATTTTTTGCAAGCAAAAGATATCAAAAATAGGTTAAAATCTCTTATAAGAGAAGCATCTATAGTAGACCCAAATTTGGCAAGAAGATTAGATGAAATAAACCGTTGGGTAAAAGACTTAAAACCTGGTTCGTTAACTGCAAAAAAATTCGTAATTTTATTTTTAGAACAAGTAATTAGAGATGCTGAAGCTTGGCTCAGAGTCAAGTCTTTACCTACCTACGAAGAACAGCAAGCAGCTTTTAATGCCCTTAAACCGAGTTTGAAATTTTGGTACAGCTACTTGTTCCCTAAATGGCTCAGCGAAAATGACTCTAAATTTTATATTTGGAGACAAAAGCTAATGTCTGGCGAATTCTCTGGAGAAGATGCCGAGCTCATTGCATCTGTTGTAAATAATATTCAACGTCGTGGAGGTACTGTTGTAAAAAGATACATCGCTGACCTCTCAATGGCAACCGATATAATTGTAAGTAGTAGGTATGATAAATCTCTTTGCGTTCAACTTACTAGCTTAAGTGAAGAATTTTTTCAAGATAAATCTAACAATTGGGAATCCACGTTGCGTTTTTGGAAGATAGATAAAGGATTACTATTAAGTTACAATCCTGGTGTAACTGATTTTGTGGAAAGAATAGTTAATGTAACGCTGTATAACAGCGACAACCTTGAAATAGGTATTTATTTAACATTTAGTTTTTAGTTAAGTTTGTTCATATATAGGATTTACGCAATTGTCACAATATCCTGCTGGTGCGTGACACCACAACCCTTATTATTAGGTTAAAAATCAGTCAGTGTACAAGCACCCTACAAACAAATGTACCAGTTGCGTAAGTTCTAATATATATTTCTTAATACTTTGAGTCATAATGGTTAAAGAAATGTCAACCGACTGTCAAAAGAGATTAGATGAGTTTATAAAATCTGTAGAAGCGGCTCAAAAATTACAAAATGACATAGTTAGATATGGACTCGAAGCAGCATATTTGTATGCTGAAGATGTAGATGGAGATTGGTTGGAAAAATGGGATGAAGATGAGACTATCCAAACCAATTTTGTAGAATCTGTGACTACTTTTTTGGAAAGTGATGATTGGGTTGCTGTAAGCGTCAGAAAGCAGTTACAAGGTAAGTCATTGCAAGAAATTGCCACTCAATTAGAAGATTGTCTCAGGCTTTCTGAAGAAGAAAATCTAGTATTCGCGATCAAAACTGTGTTAGTGGAAAGTGCAAGTTTTGAAGAGATTAATCGTAGTTTTGGCGATGATAATGATACGGTTGATTTATTAGATTTAGCAGAACAATTAGTTAAGAGGTTGGAAAGAATTTTTAAAATGAGTCAGTAATACTGTTTAACAGCGATATATATAAATAATGTAGAGACGGGGTGTAAAATCAACGTCTCTACATGGTTATCATTTGTATAGATAATTTTGTGACCATTTTTTAATGATTCGCGAGAAATTAGAAACCCAGTTGTAAGGTGTGATGTGGCAGAGCGCAAGACACCAAAATATTCTTTTTTGAGATAACGGTATTTATTTACAAGTTGCAAGAATTAACATAGGTTGGGAGTTTAGAATCAAGAGTTTTAAATATTTAATTCCTAACTCCCAACTCCTAACTCCTAACTCCCAACTCCTAACTCGCAACTCCTAACTCCTAACTCCCAACTCCGCAAGCTTAATTCAGTTTGCGACTTCCGCCATTTCTACAATGCGCCCTTCATAATCTTTGAGCAGAAAATTTAACGGCTTACGGTTGCGAATCTTAAATTTTAAACCGCGTGTTTCGACTCGTAGTAAAATCATTTCGAGACAGTCACGGTCGAAGCATACGTGACGCTGTTGATTTTTGTTACCTAAGCTAGCCCCAGTAATCACGTGCAACTGAGTATTTTTCTTAAGTTGATACCAAAGTCCTTCAGTAGCATTAGACATTCTGCTGGGATAAGTAGGGCTGCTACCTAAATACATGGGATCGATTCCCGTTGCGCCTATTGTTTGTTCATAATTGTAATAATAGTGCAAAGGTACTTCCGCAGCTGGTAAATCCAACAGCCCTTCATACAAATCCCGGGCAATTTCCAAATCCGACACCATAACAGTATGTACTTTTGGAGCGCTGGTGAGAAACATCCACATTGCACCAGCATAAGCAGCTAGTAGCATCACCATAATGCCCTGAGTGGAGAATAAGCTATCCAAAGGCAAAAAAGAACCTAAAGTGTTCGGAGTAAACAAGTAGGGTGTTACGTTAACTGGTATGACCATGAACAAATTAATAAATATATAAGAAAGTTGTTTTGACGAGGTTATGGTTTAACTAGGGCTTAGATAAATACTCATATTTCGGGTTTATGGAAACATTTAATCGAGCTGTTAGTGATAAATATATCAACACCAAGATATTATGCGATTAACGAAAAATATACATTTCTTAGATAATTCTAGCAAGATAGACTGAAAAAGACTGTGCAAATTCCTCATTTCCCAGAATCCAATCATCCCTTAGTCAAATCACTGTTTCATCACAGCGATGAAGAACTAATAACTTTATTTGCAAAGCATCCAGATGCTGGAAGGTACTTTACCGCCATTTTTTGCCGATATAGTCCAATCGTCTACACCTTAATAATGCATTCAGCGCGATCGCCAGTACAAGCGGACTATTTGTTTGCTATGACTTGGCGACATATTTATTATCAAGTAGGGGGAGTAAATTTAGAAAGTGGAGATCCTAATTCACCAGCATTGACTCTACAAAACTGGCTGATTAACATGACTGCTTACTGTATTAATGAAACGGAGTTACCACCTACCGAAAGCATTCACTATTCCCTAAAAACAACTTCTCCACCGCTGTGGTGTTACGCAGAACAAGCACTTGACCAATTACCACCCATGTTAAGATTGATGGTCTTAATGGCTCAAACTTTCCACTGGAGTGAAACAAGAATTGCTGCCTATTTACAAGCTGAGGGAGAAGGTATTTCTCCAAGCGAAGTAGCAAATTTTCTCCAACAAGGTTATCGTATGCTAGAAGAAAAATTACCGGCGGATATCCGTGCTATATATTTGGGTGAAAATTTTCTCCAACCTGCACCTGCGTGAAAATACTAGTTTTTCTGGAATGATGCTGGTAAAAAATCTGTTGTAAATCCTTTTACTTAAAACCCATTTTTTACAGGGAATTAATATGAAACAGTGGAACCTACTAGCAGGAGCCAAATTTCAACCATCATTATCCTATAATGCTTGTTGCGTTTTATTATTTACTTTATTGTTGAGTCCCGTAGCTGCAACCGCTACCGATATTACCGAACAATTACATCATCCCAGGATAAACAAAAAAGTCTTGCTTCAGTCGAGAGATAAAGCAGATACTTTGTTACGTTTGGGTGAAAGACAAAATATTGAGGGAAACCCCGACAAAGCAATTGAGTCTTTATTGCAGGCATTAGAAATTTATCATTCAATCGGCGATTTAAATGCACTTGGTTTAACCTATGAATTTTTAGGTAAAAGTTACGTGCAGTTAAAGCAGTATAAAAAAGCCGAAAATGCAATTCGCAGAAGTTTGGCGATCGCCCGGGATACCAAAGATTTTCAAAGTCAGGTTTTTGCTTTAAATAATATCGGTACTTTACTGCTACAAAAAGGCGAATTTAAAACCGCTTCTCAAACCTTTGAGCAAGGCTTAAAAATAGCTAGAAACATCAACAGTACTGAAGGTTACGGACTGTCATTAAGTAATTTAGGTTTAGCAGCAGCAAGATTAGGAGATTACAATAAAGCGGTTAAGTTTTATAAGAATGCTTTGAATTACCGACGAAAAACTGACGATCCCATTGGTGAAGCAAATACCTTAAATAATTTAGGTGAAGCCTACACGGTAGTTGGTAGTTATCAGGATACAATTGGTACTTATGGAACAGCATTAAGACTTGCCAAAGTAGCACGAGATAATCTGAATCAATTACGAGCAATCGATGGGTTAGTAGCTGCTCATAGTTCAGTAGGACGGTACAATCGTGCTTTTGATTTATTAGAAAAGCGTCTAGAAATAGCAAAATATTTACTAAACCCGCGTGAAGAATTAAAATCTTTTGAATCCTATGCTCGATTATATGAGAAGCTTGGTAATTATTCTACTGCACGTAACTTTTACGATAGAGCAATTATCTTAGCGGGAACCCTTGAAGACAGTAGAAAGGAAGTGTTATTGCGCTCGAGAGTTACTCAAATGTTGAAAAAATAGTTTGTTTGGGATGAGGAAATGGGTAGGTAGAATTTTAACTGGTTATCGATCGTTCCTAACTCCTCATTCCGAACTTTTTTTTCAGTATTTAATCTGCTGAGTAAAGGCATTAGAGAAAAATACTTAGGCAATTGTAATCTGGATATCGTTTTGATGTGGTTATTTTGTGTAATGCTGAAAAAAAAGCATAATTTAACACAAACATGTTGAGGGAATTGCTTGAAGTTGTCAAAAAGCTATTTGAAGTTACCGATAGTTTAAAGCAAGCGAAAGATGAAAAGCGTCAAAAAATTGAAAAGTTCTTTTATAAGATAGAGCAATGTTTTCGAGATAGTGCTGAGGTACTTAATAACGAGCAAATACCTCGTACTCAAGTAGAAGAGCTTAAAATATATGCTGAAGAATTGCCAAAGATTCTTGATGATGTATATGAGAAAAAAAAGATAAATGAGCTATCTAATCTCCTCAAAAACGCAGCAAATAAAATAGGTGCAAACGATCCGCCAGAAGACTATTCTGAAGATATAGAAACTGCTGCTGGAATGTTTAAGGGGCTTGCAGTCATAGTCGCAACACAAACAGAATTAGATAGGCAGAATCAGAAAAAAAAGAATAACTCAAAATCATTCTTTTCATTACCTATAAACCGGAGAAACTTCCTCTATTGGGCTGCTCTAGGCTCGGCAGGAGCAATGGGTATTGGATTGGCTAGCGAGTATATGCAAATGCCAAATGTTAGGTGGAAAATGGCTAACTTTTGGGACACGAATTCTAACCAACTTATCCTTTTCAAAGCTCCAGAAATTATTCGCCAACGGATTGAGCAAATTACACGTGGTCGCTTTAAAATTGAGTTATATAATCAAAATATACTAACAGAGGAAATATTAAGAAAGGTTAGTAATGGGACAGAAGTACAATGTGGTTTCAGTGGCATTTACTATAATAATAATAAATACAAAGTTTTACTTTTTGGTAGCTCCATTCCTCATGGCTTAACCCCTCAAGAGCAAACAGCTTGGCTTCTTTATAAAAAGCGTCCAAAAGACAAATTAACTTTTATTCAAGAGATTTATCAAAGATCGGAACTAGGATTAAATGTAATTCCATTTCCTGCAGCAGCTACTGGAGCGCAAATGGGAGGATGGTTTAAAAAAGAGATTAGAAAAGTAGAAGATCTTAATGGAATAACTATGCGTATTCCTGGATTGGGAGGAGAAGTCTTAAGAGACTACTTTAATGTCAAGTTAGATAGAGATTTACCCGGTGGTGCAATACCGGCGAACAATATTACAGAAGCTCTTAAAACAGGAAGAATTCAAGCTGCCGAATGGGTTGGCTTGTATGATGATTTTTCATTAGGACTTCACGAAGCAGGAGCCAAGTATTACTATTATCCTGGTTGGTGGGAGCCAAGTACAACATTTGATATGCTGGTTAATAAAGACGCTTGGGATGATTTGCCACCCTACTACCAAGAAGTATTTAAGGCTGTTTGTCTTCAAACTTATACTGAAATATTAACGGAATACGATCGAAAGAATAGCGAAAAACTTGAAGAACTACGCACGAGAAAATTCGGAGACATTACTTTGAGTAAATTTAGTCCTCAAATTCTTCAAGCAACTCAAACAAAAACACAAGAATTGTTAGAATACTATGCTTCAAAAGATGATTTGTTTAAGGAAGTTTATAACGAATGGAAGAGCTTTAAAAGACGGATAAGAGAGTGGTCTAAGCTTAACTAAGTGCTATAAAGGCGAGTATCCCTACAAATTTAAACTTGTAGATATATTTTCTAAAATTGGGATGTTCCCCTATAAAGTTTTAGTTTTAAATGAAATAATTAAAAGACGTAGCAATGCTACGTCTCTACATTTTGGTGGATTAAGCTTGTTGCCACAACTGACGAACTGTATCGGGTAAAAACTCTTGAATTTCCTTGATTCGTTCTTGAGATAATTCGTCTTTAGTCGCAGAAAATACCGCTTTAACTACCATTTGTTCATCCGCACCTTGTTGTAAACCACCTTCTTGACGAATGCGGAATAAGAAAGTGTCAGATTCAATTTTTAGAGGTGGACGAACTTTACTTAAAAAAGCCACAATCGGGTTCGTGTCTTTCCATAAATCGGCGATTTCATTTTGCAAACTTTTATCCTGGGTAGGTTCTGCAGGTTGGTGCAATTCTTGAGAAACTCGTTCGGATGCTTCAGTAGACATCATATCGCGCATGGTGCGGAATACAACTTCACTAATGTCTCTAGCGTCGAAAATATCGTTTAAATTGCCCTTAATCATTACCTTTTCTAAGAAGGGCATATCCTTGGTAGCTATGGGGGTAGCTGGGCCTTTTTCTAATTCTTTGGGAGGGTTTTTATCCATTTTTTCTAGTAACTTTTGTCCTTTTTCAGTTAACTTTGCTTCTTCAAATTTAATTATATGAGGAAGAGGACCATCTTCGGCACCGAAAGTATTTGCAACTCTAGCGTCAACTTGATCTGGATTAACTACACTAGGAACATCTTCCTGTTTCGCGTATGCATTACCCGAAAATTTAGCATTAATATATTGCTTTTGATTCAGATAATCTAAATGACCTAAAAAGTCAGTTTCTGTTAATCCTCGACCAGTAAAGTCAGTTTCATTAAAGCCGACTTCATGCATTCCCTGACCGCTATTTTTAATTTTTTTGAGTATAATATAAGCAACATCTTCTCTTAAATTAATAGGCATTTAGCCCTCCTATAATCAATTTTCCATTCAAATCAAGCTGAATTAATTTTCATTAAAAGTCAATGGTTTCCATAATAATTTTTTAGAATAAAAAATTCCTATGGGTGCCCGTCAGCTAGCAACTTGTATATCTACGACAATAAATTAAACAGTTAGAATTATTAATTGACATGAAAAAACAGCCTAAGTTTATAAAATATGTTACGTAGGCTTTACTTTCTATGATTAAATTGCTAGTAACTTAATGACTATTTTTAGAATTCAAGCTTCACTAACTAGATTATTAGTTACAGTTGCTCATTTAAATCTGCCGCTAGAAACAACTTGTCATCTATAGGAATCCGATTTGATTTTTGAACTTATTTGTGTAGGTAGGCAAGAGGCAAAAGGCAAGAGGCAAAAGGGTTATAGGAGATTAAAGGGTACCTATCTCTCTCAATTTTCAATTAGGATTCCTATATCATCCGAAACATGGGATACACGAAATGTTATGCCTTCGGTATATCGCAAATAATTAAGACTCTAAAATAATTGGAAAATTGACAGTAACTGTCGTTCCTTTGCCAACAGTGCTTTCAACTTGTACAAATCCATGATGATTTTCGATAATCGCTCGACAGATAGCTAGCCCTAAACCAGATCCAGCAGTATTTTCAGTAAAAGTATTTCCTGTTGTATGGCTGCGTGCTGGATCTACTCGGTAAAAACGATCGAATAAGCGTGGTATCGCTTCAGATGGAATACCAATACCGTTATCGCTTACTTTCACTCGTAGCGCTTTCCCATTTGCAATTTCTAGACGTGCTAATTCAACTGAAACGAAGCCACTTTCTTGGGTGTAGCGTAAAGCATTACTAATCAAATTAGTAAATAAACGTACTAATTGTTCCCAATTACCCATAAAAGTAAACCAATCATCAAGTAATTCCGGATTGTTTTGGGTTTGGTGAGAATCAACCAAGCTTAACGAAAGAGTAATCTTTTTTTCTGCAGCAAGCAGTCGTTGTTCTTCAACCACTTCCATTAGCAAAGCATCTAAAGGACAAGAAGAAAAATCGTAGGCGCTAATCCCGCTATCCTGACGTGCCAGAAATAGCAAATCATTGACTAACTTACCAAGACGCTGGGTTAATCTTTCTACTACCTTCAACTGTTGTTGATAATCTTCAACATTCGTGCCTTGAGCTTGGGATACTTCCAACTCATCTAAAGCAACTTGTACATTAGTTTGGATTAAAGCAATTGGGCTTCTGAGCTCGTGGGAAGCATCGGCGGTAAACTGCTTGAGGCGTTGATAAGATTCTCGCACCGGTTGCATTGCTTTACCCGAAAGAAACCACCCGCTAGCTGCAACAGAAACTAACATTAAACAAATACCGAAAGCCAACTCAACAATTAACTCACGACTAGGTCTTGTCACTTCAAACCAAGGATGACTCACCCGTAGATATCCTACAACTTGTCGTCCAACTTGTATTCTTTCAGTAACTTGTCGCAACAGTATCGGCGAAGAAGAAGCAAAAGAATTATGTCTGGCATTTGTGGAGGGAGGCGGGGAGCACGATGGGAAGGGGGAGGCGACGGGGGGGGAGGAGGAAGG
>ERZ1740059.1498-NODE-1498-length-11751-cov-3.600291_pt1 | contig 11751 bp, 11 predicted proteins | sample MGYA00581744_ERZ1740059 | MGnify/ENA primary metagenome ERZ1740059 (study PRJEB43018, sample SAMN04849738) | marine metagenome | isolation source: floating plastic debris | place: Pacific Ocean | collected 2008-08-28 | study: EMG produced TPA metagenomics... | reverse complement strand
ATCGCAACACAATCTCCAATTTCAGTATTACAAAGAAACAGGCAATCGCGATCGCCAAGACTTAAATCGCTGTCGGATAAAATTTGCCCGTTTTGTGCTTTGCTTCCCACAAAAACAAACCGTTCAAATTGTCTTTGGTTGGAGCTTTGGCATTTTAAAGACCTGATTGTAGTCATTGGAGCTAAAAATTGCAAGGGATTACTTTCAGCAAAGGCTTCGGACGCAAAATCAATTATCGCGCTTCTTTTTTAGAATACCCCGATCGCTTCTTTATTAACAATCATTATTAAATAGAGTTAACAGTATAGGCTAACTTTTCAACCTTTTTCTACTTTCTTAGCTGCCAAAGCCGCTGGTATATAAGATTTTTACCAAAAATAATCTATTAGAGGTAAATGCTTAAAAGTCATTTTACCTTACCATTACTAGAAAAAATTACTAACAAATGCCAAAAAATAAAGGCTGAATCGCTTTATCGCTAAACTCAACCTTTACTCTAGTTAATTAGTATGCCTTTTACTTCAACATAAACAGAATTCGACTTTGGTAATTAGATGAATGAGATACAAATTGTTTCTGCTTGTACCTATAAGCTTTTAAAACTTAATTAATATCCAAAATTGCTAAAAATCATACCTCGATTTACCAACGCTCAGAACTTTAACTGAGCTTGTTAATTGTTATTACCAACAAAAGCTAAAGTTAAACTGTCATGTACTAAGAAATGCTGTAGATGATAAGCTCTCTCTTCAGTTTTTAGCAAAATTTGCTCGTACAAATAGCGAGTAGCGCGATCGCCTAAACTTTCTGCTTGGGCTGCTTGTTGGCGTAGTAGCTTGATAATTGCTTGTTCTGCTGCCAAATCGTGTTCTACCATTTGACGTTCGCCAAACACGCCGTCTTCTTCTTGCTCAAAACAGCATAACTCAGCTAATTTACTAAAGCTAGCGGCAGGAATACCACCTAGACCGTTTTGACGTTCGCCGATGTCATGAACGTGTCCCTGTACTTCGTCGTAGCTTTCGTTAAAAAACTCATGAAGAGAATAATACTCCGAACCTTCAACTACAAAATGATGTTTTTGGTATTGCAAATATAGTCCCTGAAAGCTAGACAAAACTGCATTGAATCCTTCGCATATTGGTTCTGTTACGCTTTTCTCTAACAATATGGGATTGTCTTCTACATGACCGTAAGGACGAAGTAAACCTGTTGATGTAGACATAAAAATTCTTCTCTCATTAACTATATCTATTGACACTACTTACGTTAACACGAAAATCAGTTGGTGGATCTACTAAAACACTGTAATGTCAGTACTTAAAGACGATATATACCATTACTATTTGCAAAAAAAATCTAGCTGTTGATGTAAGTTCTCAATAGCCTTATTGAGAATAGTTTTTTAGTAAATATAGAGAATTTGTCTTGTTCAACCTACTTTAAACGATCATTATTTCACAATGAATATTTCTCTTATTCTTAAAACAAAGGAAACATAGTAAATGTAGTTCGATCAAAAATATTTGAGTAACAACTCCGTTCAAACAAATACTTTAGTTTGATTTGTCTAATTTTTATCGGCAGATTTGGGGAAGATCGAATCAAGAACTATTGAGAATAACTGTGAATATATTTTCAATAAAAAAAATAAAATAATTTTATAGTTGCGATGTTGCTCTTTTGCGATAGTTATGGTTTGAAGTTAATAAGTAGCCATTAGCCATTAACCATTAGCCAGCCATTAGCTATTAGCCATTAGCCATTAGCCATTAGCCATTAGCCATTATATTTTTGAAGATTTGGGATCGATTAATGACTGGCGACGAGAGCTAAATTTGTTTAAGGTATCTAAAGCCGTATCGTCTTTGCATCGCATACTGCCAGTACTATCTCCACCAATTTTTTCGCAGACGGCACGATGGGCATTTGCTAAATGAGAATAGGCATTAACAAATTTTTGATGTTCGGGTTGTAAAACATCTGGGAGATTAGCAAATATTGGGCGTAATCTTTTCCATAATTGAACTAAAGTTGAATGCTCCCAAGACATCAAACCGCTAAAATTAGCAGAGTCAACATTGGGAGGCATCATCATCTCTCGCACTTGAGCTTCGTATTCTTGTTGGCTAAAGCTACCTGCTAGAATCATTGAAGCACCAGAAGCTAACATTAGTTCGGTGGCTGTTTTTAATTCGATTTCTGCTCGAACAAAATCCTTTTTGGCGACAAACATCTCAAAGCGACGCAAGCACACTATTAAACCCTGAATATTAATAAAAAAAGACCAGTGAAAGCCTTTCCAGATTGCTTGAGGATCGACTGATGAAGAGGAAACAGCAGAAGAGTAAGACTTATGTCTAGATAATAGTTTGTATCGAGAATTCATATTAAATTTAGCTATGTATCGGTCATGTTTAATTTAAAACTTCTGGCTAATAATTGCCCATAGGCTATAAAACCTTGTTTTTGCATTTCAATTTGCTGTTTGTCCAAGCGATCGCCACACTTTTGGCAAAGCAAGAAAAAAGTCTGAGTATTAATTAAAAGTCCTTTCACTAGGGCAACCTCTGGCTCATTGGTTTGGATGCGGTTGATTTTGAAAAAGCGATCGTAGTCTTGTACTTCTCTACTTTTCAAAGAAGTCTCTGTATCAGTTATATCTGCTGATGCAGTTTCAATCTCACCTAAATTACTCAAGGCAAAATTTATCTTCTCCAGTGCATTACTAACTGATGTTTCTTCAAAAGCCTGTAAAAATATACCGAGAACCTGACTTAGTTTTTTGGCTGTTTCAATATCTAGAAAACATTCCAGGGGAATATTCCCTGGCATAAGTAAATCTAGCTCATTATCAAATTCATTCTCGGTCATTCATATTTAATGCCTATTAAATAGTCTTCATTTGCAGCAAAGGCTTTTAGCCATTAGCCATTAGCCATTAGCTTCAGAAGCAGCCTGTTGCTGTTCCATATGTTTTCTAAGACTAAGAGGACGCATATCTGTCCAAACTTCTTTGATATACGCTAAACATTCAGATTTTAGACCGCTTTCTCCGACAGCTTTCCAACCATAGGGAATTTCTTTATATTCTGGCCAAATAGAATATCGTTCTTCTTCGTCGATTACAACTAAATATATGGTCTTGTCTTCTTGATTATCTGGATTCATAATTAGTTTTAAATAATAGTGAAATTAAATAAATTCTGCTTTCTGGAGAGTTTTTAAGCCATTTTGCCAGGCACTCTTGATAGAGCTTATATCTTCTTCTGTATGAGCAATAGATAAAAATCCGCCTTTATCTCCATTACGCAAATGGATGCCATCATTAAGCAGTTGATACGATAACAGATTTATGGCAGCGGGGGAAAGTTTGCTCTGAGAAAGTGCGATCGCAAAAAACGAACCAAAGCAGGTAAACTGGACGGGAATATTTTCTCTTTCTGTATATTGGTTCAGGTCTTCAACCAATTGAGATGTACGCTGATTTAACTGATGATATATTGTGTCTCCTTGATTTTTTATTTCTGATAAAACCGCTTTTGCTGCTGCTAGGGCGAGGGGGTGCTTGCAATAAGTCCCCGCGAAAAAAGTCGTCTTGACAGTCGGACTACTTTCGTCACCGTAGTTCCAAACTCCACCGTCGATCCGCGCCATGTATTCCGCTTTTCCTGCGATCGCTGATATTGGCATACCACCACCCATAATTTTGCTGTAGGTAGCTAAATCGGCTTTTATATCAAACCACTGCTGCGCGCCACCAGGAAGCAGTCTAAAGCCTGTTACCATTTCATCAAAAATCAAGATTATGCCCAAATCCTGGGTTATTCTTCTCAATTCTTGAAGAAATTCTTTGGGCTGTAGTTCGGGACAACGACTTTGAATTGGTTCGACAATTACAGCAGCTAAGTCTTGGCGATTGGCTGTAATAATGTCTAGCGATCGCGGGTTATCATAGTCTAAAACTAAAATATCTTGGGCGGCATTTGCCGATACGCCAATTGCCGCAGGAACAGCACTAGGATCGATACTGCTTTTGAGTCCCGACTGTAAAGGACTGACCAAAGTTTTGAGCCAGCCGTTGGATTTATCTAAGACTCGATTAGCTGCTTTTTTAGCATATTCTGTGATTTTAGCCCTAACTAGGGTGCTATCACTATGACCATGATAGGAGTTAGTAAAAATAGCAATTTTAGATTTATTAGTGGCAGCCCGCGCAACTCTCATTGCCGTCATCACTGCCTCTGTCCCTGTATTGCTTAGGGTAACTCGATCCATCCCTGTAATTTGGCTAACTAAAGAAGCAACTTCCCCTGCAAGGCTATTTTGAGGACTAATCTGTATTCCTTTACTCAACTGCTTTGCAATTTCTTCTCTAACAAAATCTGGATTATGACCAAATATATTAATCCCCAGTCCCTTCAGAATATCGATATACTCATTTCCATCAACGTCCCACAGTCGCGAACCCAAAGAGCGATCGCAAACTACTGGATAGCATATTTCTTTTAGCTCAGAAGAAAAATTAAAGCCCAAAGAACTTTTGTCAGCAAACACAGGACGATATTTCTGTGCTATCTGCTTAGAAGATGGTGTTTTCTTGAGATAAGACTCTACGAGAGAATCAATATATTCTTGTTGAATGCTGTTTTTACTTTTACTAACAACCATATGGTTTTTGGCTATTCTGAGATTGTCTCAGAAATAAATATGATATTTGGGAATCGTATCGAGCAAAACCTCTCAAACGGTGCATATTCTGCACCTGTAGGTATCTTAGCTTACTTGCTTTAAATTCTCAATAAGCTAAATAAAATTGTAAGAGAGTAACAGAAGTGATTACTTATTACTCATTACTTACTGACTTATAAGCGATAAAATAAGCTGAATGATTATCGTCTAATTCTGCACCATCAAGAGTAAGTACTGAAATTCGAGAAAATCCTGTTTCTGTTAGGGCTTGCTTAATTTCTTCTACTGTATGTCCGCGAACGGGATAATCGAGTTCGGCATAATTCCAATTGGGTTGCCAAGCACTAAATTTATTTAATACCTTAAGTCTAAATCTATTTAGTATTTTAAGACTCAAAAGTTTGTAAAATAAGGTTTTTCCCATTTGAAATAGACTATTGTTTTTTTTCGCAGCTTCATAAAGCTTGACTTGAAAACTACCAATTCTCGCTTGGGAATCATAATATGGAGTAATTCCCCAAGCATAATTTTTTTGGATTTCTCCTTCAGCCAAACGTCCATTCCACCATTTGTCTAGCTGTCTGTGATGATTGATATCAAAAAAAAACACGCCTTCTTGTTTGAGAGCATTATTTACTTGAAAAAAAACACTTTTTAAGTCGCTCAAGCTCATAATATGATTGAGGGAAGCACTGGTCGATATGACCGTATCAACGGGCTTAGATAGGCTAAAATCGCGAGCGTCTCCCAAGATATAGTTATTTTGGGGAGCTCGATGGCGAGAATTTTTGTGAGCATACTTGAGCATTTGCTCCGAACTATCTAATCCAGTGATTTGATAACCTTTTCGACCTAATAACACTGCTAATTGTCCCGTACCACAGCAAAGATCTAAAATATGGCTGCGTTTTTTGAGAGTAGGCAGAAGAATTTTATCTAAGGTTTTCAACTGAGTTTCGGCGTAAGTTGAACCCATTGTTAGGTTATAAAGCCAAGCCCATGTATCGTATTTTGTATAACGGCTTTCAACTGTCATTACTATACAAATTGCAAATGTTGAGAAATTATATCAATAATTTTATCCCACTAAGTCAAAAGCGATCCCATGAAGTTAAAACATAAATCATTGTTGCCAAAAATTAAGGCTAGTCAATCTTTACCCTGGTTACAACTGTCTCATCGCAAATTTCGTTTTGCAGTAGCTCTTATGGGGGTAGCTTTTTCCAATATTTTAATTTTTACTCAACTAGGATTGAGAGCCTTGTTATTTGATGGGATTAGGTTAGTCCCCGAACAACTAGATGGCGATCTTTTTCTTGTCTCGGCTTATTCTGCCACTATTGACGGTAGCTCTATTCCTAAAATATATCTCAATCGCACTAAAGCACTAGAAGAAGTTGTGGAAGTTGCACCCCTATACATTCGTGAGGCAAATTGGGTCAATCCTCAAGATTTATTGGTAAGAAATACATCAGCTAAACTAAACAATACTCAAGCCCAGGTACAGGAAGAATTATTTCCCAATACTGTAAAGATTCTTGCGTTTAATCCCGTCCATTCTATATTCAAATCATCCGAAATCAATCGCCAGCTAGATCGCCTCAAGACCCCCGATACAATTTTATTCGATCGCCTGTCTCAAGAGAAACTAGGGTCAGTGACAGAATTATATAACCAGCAAAAACAAGTAACTACGGTAATGAACAACCGCCGCATTCGGGTAGTTGGTCTTTTTAGCCTTGGTAGCACCCTATTTGATAATGGTCATGTGGTGATGAGTGACTGGAATTATGCTCGTCGTCACGGACAAAGCAGTATTGATACTTTCAGCGTCGGCGTAATAACCCTGGAGCCTAGCATCGATCCTCTAGTTGCTCAAGCCAGAATTAGGGCTAACTTGCCCCCTGTGGTGAAAGTTATGACTAGGGAAGAAACCATCGCCGCAGAACAAGTCTATCGCGCTTCTTTGCCCAACGGAAAAGTGCTTAATTTTGGTGCAGCAATGGGATTTATAATTGGAACGGTGATTGTCTACCAGATTCTTTATACTGATGTGAGCGATCGCCTGAACGAATACGCTACTCTAAAGGCGATCGGCTATTCCGATGTTTCTTTACTTTCGGTAGTGCTGCAACAGGCTTTATTATTGGGTATCCTGGGCTTTATTCCTGGTATTCTTTCTTCTTACGGAGTTTACGTATTGCTTACTGAATTAACCAAGATTCCTTTGATAATGCGCCCTGATATTGTAATTCGCGTTTTTTGTCTTACTCTAATTATGTGTGGAGTTGCAGGGGCGATGGCGACAAGCAAATTACGCTCTGCCGATCCTGCGGATATTTTTTAAAGTTATAAAAAATTATAAATATGAAAGATATATCTACCTGTCGCTATTGTTCGGAAGTATCTCAACTTCAAGGAGAAGATCCCATTGGTACGGCAGGGACAGCAGCAGAATGGTTAATTATCGAAGTGCCTCGTCCTTGGAAAAAAGATATTTGGCAAGAAAAAGCAGAATATAAACCGATAATCGGCATTTTGATGGAATTAGAACGGCGTAACCCCAATCTTAGTTTGAGGTTAATGGCGATCGCAACTGATAAAGAGTATTCTCAGCCTGGTAAAATTCGCGTCTTCTATTATTCTCGTCCAGGGAATATGTTTGCGAACTATGAAAAGCAGGAATATATTGTGGCTAATTCTCAGTTAATTGCTTTAGTTAAAGCACTTTTACTCGAACCTGAAAAACTAGAGGAATTTGCAGGAATTTGTCAAAATACGGTAGATATTCGCGAAATTTTAGTTTGTACCCATACTCAATGGGATACAGCCTGTGGACGTTATGGCACCCCATTATATGAGAAGCTGCGTAAAAATTATGCTCCTAAATCCCAAGGGAAATTAAGAATCTGGCACACCAGCCATTTTGGCGGACATAAATTTGCGCCTACTTTAATCGATTTTCCGTCAGGAAGATTTTGGGGACATCTCAAGCCAGAGGTTTTGGACATGTTAGTCCACCAACAAGGGGATTTAACTCAGCTTAGACCTTATTATCGTGGTTGGTCGGGAATGGAACAATTCGCCCAAATTGCCGAACGAGAAATTTGGCTCAAAGAAGGTTGGGAATGGGCAAACTATTTGAAGTCTGGACGTATTGTAACTTGCGATCGCGGTAATCTTTTTAAAATTTTGCTTGGGTTAATTTTGAAAATACTTCCTATAAAGAAAGCCAAGCTGTTATTACAAAAACTCAATCGCAATCCGAATTGGGCAGAAGTAGAAATAAGTTATTCAACCAATGATATTCAGGGGATATATAAAATTAGAATAGAAGCTAAAGGTAATGTAATGACTGCGGGAAAATCTGGCAAACAAATGCAGTTAAAACCAGTTAAACAATATGCCACAAGCAGAATTACCAAGCTATAGAAATATTTTCGTTACTGTAATACCAATTAGAAAAAATATGATTTGCGATTACTAAAGTAGGCAAAGGAAATAATTTATCTTATAAAGATACCGCTTCGTATTCTAAAAGTCCCTACGGTATTTATCTGGCAATACCCACCCAATGTAGTAACTAAAATCATGTTGAATAACCAACCCAAAGACCACTCCATCGAAGATAAACTGAAAAATACAGAACTGTCTAAAACTCTTGATTCATTAGTTTTAAAATCTCAAGAAACTCTAGAATCTATTCTTAGCGATCGCGAAGTTTCTACCGCAGAAAAAGCAGATAATGCTTTAAGACTCTTGCAAATTGCTGTCGATGGCGATCGCAAATATTCTTCTACTTCAGCACATAAAAAAGAATTAAAAACTCAACCTTTGACCATTGTAAATTCAGAGCGAGAAAATATCCGCTCTATTACTAAAGTCAAATCAGGAGATTCTGATTTAGAAACAAAATTTTTCCCTGCTCAATATTGGCAAATCGATAACTTCTTACCTCCCCAACAATACGAGCAAGTATTAAATACTGCCTTGAGTAAGCAGCAAGAGTTTAAGGATTCCCAAACCGTCAACAAAAAAGATCGCTATCGCCAGTCTTCGGTATTGCCAGGAAAATATTTCTCTGAAGTTTATTATTCAGTTAAAAATAAACTTTTAAATACACTACCCTTAGTTTTAGACAATCTAAAACATCCTGAGTTTTTTGTTTCCCATGTAGAAATGCAAATGACTGCTCACAATGATGGTTGTTTTTATAAAGCTCATAGTGATGCTGGCAGTGCTAAAACTAAAACTAGAGAATTAACTTACGTATACTACTTTTACCAAGAACCAAAACCATTTACTGGTGGGGAATTAAAGTTGTATGACACTGAAATGGTGGGTAAGAAATTTATGCAACAGGACAACAGTAAAATAGTCGAACCTCGCAATAATAGTATTGTCTTTTTTAATAGCCGTTGTAAACACGAAGTATTGCCCATAGAATGCACTTCTCAACAGTTTGAAAATAGTCGTTTTACTCTTAATGGTTGGTTGAGAAGGTAGAAATAAGCATTGAAATATAAAGACTTTTAAAAATCTCTGAATAATGATAAAATTGCGACTTAGATTATGAAAGATAATAGAAATATATTTAAGATTTATCTAACTGCAATATTATGATATTTACTATTCCTAATGTATTAACCCCAGAAGAACTAAAAGAGATAAATTCTAGTCTGGCACAGGGAGAATTTATCGATGGCAAACTAACAGCAGGTTGGAATGCTAAGTTGGTGAAAAATAACCAGCAGCTAAAAAAGAAAACGCCTTTGGGGACTCAATTAACTCAACAAGTAAAATCGGCTCTAAATCGTAATAAACTGTTTCAAACAGCCATTCGACCTAAGTCTATTCACTCGCTTTTATTTAGTCGTTATGACAAAGGAATGTCCTATGGTCGTCATGTCGATAACGCCATTATGCGTAACAATGGAATGTGGCGTACTGATATTTCCTTTACCCTGTTTTTAAACTCTCCAGGGGAATATCAAGGAGGCGAACTAACAATTGAAGGTGCAGACACAGAAAGAGGTTATAAACTAGAAGCAGGTTCGGCTATTGTTTATCCTTCAACTAGTTTGCATCGTGTAAATGAAGTAACAGAAGGTTCTAGATTGGTTTCGGTAGGATGGGTACAGAGTTTGATTCGAGATTCTAGCGATCGCGAAATTTTATTCGACCTAGAGACAGCAAGGAGAGTTATTTTTGCCAAAGACGGAAAAACTCCTGAATTTGACTTAATTTCTAAAAGCGTAGCTAATTTATTGCGAAAATGGGTTGATGTTTAAATCGATTGTGTAAAACCAATGAAAGTTTTTTGGCTTATCTTGTGCTTAATTTTTATTATTTTTTTAAGAGCAGGATTTGCCTATCAAGAATATGAAACTAGAAATATTCGAGGGTGGAAAGTTCAAATTAACCATAAGCTTTGGAGCGAGGAAAAGGTAGTTACAAAAAGGGCTATTGCTCTACTCGATTTCAAGCTAAAAAACATTGAAAATACCCTCCCCAAACAGCACCATCATTTTCTTAAAAGCGTAGCTATTTGGCTGGAAAAAGATACTCCTGGTTTCTCTGGCATGGTTTATCATCCATCTGCTAAATGGTTAATCGAACATGGCTACAATCCTGACAAAGCCAAAGCAATTGAAATTACCAATATCCACAATTTTATTGAATGGACATCAACTCAACCTTGGCATGTATTGCACGAATTAGCCCATGCCTATCACGATCGCATTATTAGCAAAGATTTTCCGCCAATTCTAGAGGCTTACGATCTCGCTTTGAATATGGGTTTGTATCGGCAAGTATTTAGAAATAGAGGCAATAAGCTTTGGAAAGCCTATGCTCTCAATAGCCCATCTGACTACTTTGCCGAATTGACAGAAGCTTACTTTGGTGAAAACGATTTTTACCCCTTCACCAAACAGGAGCTAAAACAATACGATCCCCAAGGCTATCGGGCAATAGAAGAAGCTTGGGGAATCGAATCGAGCTGAAAAGCAAGGAGATTTATTGTATTCAACTCCAAACTTCCAACTTTAATTTATGCGTCAAATTATGCGTCTAGATCTATGGCGTAATAAGCAATACCTTCATAATCGTAGTTGGGTAAGGTAGCTTCGATATTTGCTCTTTCCTCTTCATTAGGAGTATAAAAGTGAACTCCCAGGGTAGGATTATAAAAGCGGTGAACGGGTATTGTTTCTTCGCCAATATCGGTGTTGTAGACTGCAAACTGCTCTCCCTCAAAGTTGAAATTATCCAGATTCTCGATAATAGAATCTTTTTCTAGTTCAGACGCAGTATAGAGATGGGCTCCTGTAGTAGGATTAAAGAAACGATATACATTAGATACGTTGGAATCGTCTGATTCTTCACCAGTCAGAGGATCTAAAGCTTTGTAAGAAGCACCTTCAAAATTATAATTGCTCAGGCTTTCAATAATAGAATCCCTTTCAGATTCAGAAGCAGTATAAAGGTGGGAGCCTACGATGGGTTCAAAAAACCTAAATACGGTTACTTCATCATCGTCTTCCCCTCCTCCATCATTTTCTAGTTGAGAAGGATTATCTGCAAGGGTTAAACTGATCGAATCTGCATCAGGATTGATGTTGTAATCATCACTTTCTAGTAAGGAATAGGTAACGGTTTCAACCCCTATATCATCATTGCGGGTAGCGTCTGGATTGTCTTGAGAGCGATCGGCATCGTCAAATATTGGTAATGTAATAGTTGCAGTCTGCTCTTCTATCCTAAAGCTAAAACCACTATTATCGTCAAAACCACCAACTAAAGAACCTCCTGTGTATACAGCCTGGGGTTCGGGAGGCAAAACATCAAAATCTCCCAAGGAAAACTCTTCACCACTCCCAATATCAACTACTACCCCATCTGCTGGAGGAGGACTATCTAGGTTAAGGGTAATAGTAATTTCCGTTCCTTCTGACTCGATGAGAGTATCATTATCAACTGCTATTGATACTGTTATATCTTCAGGTTCGGGTTCGGGTTCAGGTTCGGGTTCGGGTGATGGCTCATTTGTTACATCTT
>ERZ1740059.1496-NODE-1496-length-11759-cov-9.294771_pt1 | contig 11759 bp, 9 predicted proteins | sample MGYA00581744_ERZ1740059 | MGnify/ENA primary metagenome ERZ1740059 (study PRJEB43018, sample SAMN04849738) | marine metagenome | isolation source: floating plastic debris | place: Pacific Ocean | collected 2008-08-28 | study: EMG produced TPA metagenomics... | reverse complement strand
GGTAATTGGTAATTGGTAATGGGTAATTGGTAATTGGTAATGGGTAATGGGTAATGGGTAATTGGTAATGAGTATTCACTCTAACTTCGGCAACAGGCGCTTACTTTTCAATCGGGTTATCTAGTAAGTAATCAACCGGACTTGATATAACTTGAGTTTTTTGAGAATAAATCTCCATCGAAATTAGCAATTCTCAACTGAAGTAGGTGGGCACAAGTAAACCAAACTATATTACAGCTTGGGTAAACTTGCTTCAAAGCCTTGCTCCTACTCACTTGTCCTGATTACTATTTTCAACACCAACCTACTGAATTTTAACAGTTACATTTTCAATCAGGTCTGTCGATAAAGTTACTAAAGATTGCCACTGGTACCATCGGTAGCATTGGCAGCAAGCAAATTAACCACTGGTTGAGGGTTAGTGGTGCCGTTTCAAATAGCAGGTTCATCACATTCCATTGGCTAAATATAATTTGTAGGACAATAGCAGCAATAATACCTACAATCAGAATTGGTGCATTGGTAATAGATTTACATCTACCACGGATATAGTTGAGCAGACTAATGCCTAATTGACTGATGCCTAGAAGATAAATTATACGAGCAGCAACTAGGGCTTGAATAGCCATCGTGCGAGCAACTGCAATATCTCCTGTAGTGGATTTTGCCCACTCAAAAATGCCAAAAATCAGAATCCAATTAAACAAGGAAACTACCAAAATCCGGCGCAATAATTTACCCGTAACTAATGATTCTCGGGGATTCCGTGGAGACTGCTGCATTAAGCCGTTTGATTTGGGTTCAAAAGCTAAAGGAACAGTCATGGTGAGGGAGTTAATCATGTTCAACCAAAGTACTTGTAGGGAGAGAATCGGTAAATCTCTTGCTAATAAGGCGCTGATTAAAATAGTCATGGATTCACCGCCATTGACTGGTAAGAGAAATGCGATCGCTTTACGCAGATTTTGATAAACGGTACGCCCTTCTTCCACAGCCGCTTCAACGGAGGCGAAGTTATCATCGGTGAGGAGCATATCAGCGGCTTCTCGCGCCACTTCGGTTCCACCTTTCCCCATGGCAATACCAATATCTGCTTGTTTTAGGGCTGGAGCATCATTTACTCCATCTCCAGTCATGGCAACGATTTCTCCTTTAGACTGGAGTGCTTCAACTAGTTGCAGCTTTTGAGCGGGAGCAACTCTAGCAAATACGTCTCCATCTTCAACAGTTTGAGCAAGTTGAGAATTTTCTATTTTTGCTAATTGCCTTCCCTCAAATGCCACTACTCGCTCTGTTTTTTGGATACCCATACGTTGAGCAATTGCCCTAGCTGTTGCAATGTGGTCTCCGGTAATCATTTTTACTTGGATGCCGGCAGATTGACAGGCGTGAACTGCGGCGATCGCCTCTGGACGTGGTGGATCGATCATGCCTTGCAATCCCAGAAATACTAGCTCTGTGGCAATATCGTCATGATCTATAGAATGCTGATGGGAATCCACTACTTTCCGAGCAAATGCTAATACTCGCAACCCTTGCTCTGTAATCTCTTGAACTGCTTGCTCAATTTCTGACTGTTGGAGAGGAATAGACTGGCCTTGTTGATTCATCATCCCGGAGCAGCGGCTCAACAGGGCTTCAACGGAACCTTTGACATAGATTGTTCGGGGATGGATATCATGTAAAGTTGCCATGTACTGATACTGAGATTCAAAGGGTATCGAATCTAATCGGGGTTTTGAAGCTACTAGCCCAGATTGACTGATATCAGCTTTAGCCGCAGCCGCAATTAATGCTCCTTCGGTAGGATCGCCTACCACAGACCAATTTTCTCCTGTCTGCTTTAATTGGGAGTCGTTACAAAGCACTCCTGCAATTAAGCACTCTTCTAAAACTGTCGGCAAGCCATCAGAGAAAGGACTTTTTATATTGCCATTGCTAGACATCCTAATCTCGCCTTTGGGGCTATAACCACTACCGCTAACTAGATAGTGTTGCCTTCCAGCATAAATAGCCTGTACCGTCATTTGATTTTCTGTCAGGGTTCCGGTTTTATCAGAACAAATAACAGTAGCACTCCCCAGAGCTTCAACGGCTGGAAGTTTGCGAATGATGGCATGACGACGCGCCATACGGTTGACACCGATGGCTAAGGTAATGGTTACAACTGCTGGCAATCCCTCTGGAATGGCACTGACTGCCAAAGCAACAGCAGCTTCAAACATATAAATCCAGGATTCCCCTTGCCCCAAGCCAATGGCGAAAGTCAAAGTTGCCAAAGTTAAGATTACATAAAGCAGGGTGCGGCTAAATTTCTCAAACTTACGGGTTAATGGAGTACTCAGACTAACCCTTTGCTCCATTGATTGAGAAATCTTGCCAACTTCTGTAGCGTCTGCTATAGCCACAACAATTCCCGTGCCCTGGCCAAAAGTTACAAAACTCCCAGCGTAAGTCATATTTATCCGTTCAGCCAGTTGCGTATCTCTGGGTAAAGGTTGAATAGACTTCTCAACTGGAACTGATTCCCCAGTTAAAGCAGATTCATCTACTTGTAAATTGCGAGCTTTCAGCAGTCTTAAATCTGCTGGAACTTTATCCCCCGAAGCCAGCATTACTACATCTCCGGGTACTAAATCTCGCGACGGTATCCGTAGAGTTTGCCCTTCTCGGACAACTGTAGTTTCCGTGGTTACAGCTTTTGCCAAGGATGCAATCGCACCTTCTGCTTTAGCTTCTTGCACGTAGCCAATGGTGGCATTAATAACCGTCACTCCCCAGATTACGGCTGCATTTGTCCAAGAACCCAAAAATGCTTTGACAGCACCTGCAATCAGCAGAATATAAAGAAGTGGTTGATGAAACTGTAATAGAAATCTTAGCCAAGCAGGCTTTCCCGGCTTAACGGGTAGTTGATTCCAACCATATTTTTCGTAACGAATGGCAACTTCCTCTGCCTTCAAGCCTCTTTCTAAGTTGCTATCGAAAGATTCAATTGCCTCATGAGTGGAAAGTTCGTGAAAAGAACGCGATACACTGGAGGTGTCTAGCTTCGCTAATCGCAATTGAGCTCCCATTGTGTTATAAATTCTAATGTTGCAGATATTTCTCTGACCCTAGTAAATTGATGCTAGCAAAGACCAGATATGGCAGTCATCGAATATACGCATCACTATCATAGGGATGTATATATACTCAATACGTAATAAAAATTAATTAGCAGAAGAATGAAGGCAAAAGGCTTCTAATGGATGTTAATGAAAAATCTGCGTTCATTAGAAAGAGACGCGGCGTTGTTGCGTCTCTAGAATTTAATCGGCACCGATGTAGTTAATTAATGATAAGTTAATTGTATCTAATTAATTATGCTTCCTTGACTCAAATTAAGACTTATTGGCAATATCGTCTGTTTTCGCCGCCATGATAAAATCATTGCGGTGTAAACCTTGGATATCATGAGTCCACCAGGTTACACTTACTTTGCCATATTCGGTGAGTAAAGCTGGGTGATGTTGTTGATTTTCCGCTTCTTCACCAATTTTGTTGGTAAAATTCAAAGCTGATTTGAAGTCGGAAAATTTGAAGACTCTTTGTAAACGCTTTTCCCCATTTTCTTCCTTAATCTCCCAATCAGGAATCTCTGGCTGAAGTTGGTTTATCTCTTCCTCTGTTATTTGGGTTAAATCACCAAAGCTACATTTTTGTTGTTTCAAGTTTGCCATTGTTTTGTCACCCTTTTTTTTCGCATCTCATATAGCGAACCTTAAGCTGTTAAGGTTTAAACTGTAATCTCTCTGAAGGGAGAAAGTGGAATAATTAAGACAATAATTACTTATTAAGGCTTGTCATTAATGATGCTGAATACCTATCTCCTGATACTGCATTTTTAGTAGATACTTGTTGAATTTGGGTAAGCTCTTCTGGAGTCAACATAATATCGGCTGCACCAATATTTTCTTCTAGATAAGCTCGCCTTTTTGTTCCGGGAATTGGTACTATATATTCACCTTGCGCTAGTAACCAAGCGAGTGCTAACTGTCCTGGTGTAACATTTTTTATTTTGGCAATTTCTTTGATCGCGTTAACTAAATCAAGATTTTTGTAAAAGTTTTCGCCTTGGAATCTCGGTTGTGTTGCTCGAAAATCATCAGGAGCGAAATCCGAAGGACTAGTAATTTTACCGGAAAGAAAACCCCTTCCTAAGGGACTATATGGTACAAACCCAATACTTAATTCCTGTAAAGTAGTCAGAATTTCATCTTCAGGATGGCGACTCCACAAAGAATACTCGCTTTGCAAAGCTGAGATGGGATGAACTTTATGAGCACGGTGAATTGTACTTGCTGCGGCTTCAGAAAGTCCTAAGTAGCGGACTTTTCCCGCTTGAACTAGTTCCGCCATAGCTCCTACTGTGTCTTCAATTGGGACATTTGGATCTACGCGATGTTGATAATAAAGATCAATATAATCTACTCCCAGTCGTTTTAAAGAACCATCGCAGGATTGCTTTACAGTTTCTGGGGTACCGTTAACTACCAGAGTACGAGAATTAAGATCGAAATGGATACCAAATTTAGTGGCGATAATAACTTCATCCCGACGAGATGCAATAGCTTTTCCTACAAGTTGCTCGTTAGCACCCATTCCATACATCTCGGCGGTATCGAGAAAGTTAACACCTAAATCTATAGCCCTTTGGATGGTTGCAATTGATTCGGTTTCATCAGCAGCACCATAGGCAAAAGACATACCCATGCATCCCAATCCCAATTCTGATACTGTTAAACCTTGATTTCCCAGCTTACGGGTTTTCATGATTTTTCTTCCTTTTGAGAATATTGTTGCTCGTTGGAAAGGTTACTTTTATATTCAACTTCTAAATTTTTGTAATGTTGAATCTTCCATTGAATTACTTCTAAGTTGCGATTGAGTTCGGCAATACGTTCTTGTACTTCTTGTTCGTGTGACTCTAAAATAGCCCTACGCTTGTCTATTGCTTGTGGTTGTTGGCGAAACAGAATTGCAAACTGTTGCATTTTCCGAATCGACATCCCAGTAGCACGTAACTTGTTGAGAAACTCAATAGCTTTCACATCTTCAGTACTATAACGCCGATGTCCATTTGCGGCTCTGCTAACTGGCTCTAGTAAGCCATTACGTTCGTAATAACGCAACGTATGTACGCTCAAACCCGTTAACTTCGCAACTTGTTGAATTGTAAATTCACCTTTCATGCACATACTCTAAAACTTAGAGTACGCTCTAAGTCAAGGGGTTTGAATAAGTTAGGATTTAGGAGTTAGAAGTTAGGAGTTGGGAGTTAGTTGTTAGTTGCTCGCGGAGTTATATATTTTGAATAAAAAAATTAAGACATTGAGAATTCGTATTTATCAGATTTATAAACATTATCAATTAAAAAACTGTTGAATTTTACAACTAAAACCTGGTAAGATTAGCGAAGTTATTTCATCGTTATCCATGAGAGTTGCAACTAACACCAATTGAGCATTTTCACGACGATAAACTTCTACTTGTTGCAATCGCCAATTTACAATCCAATATTCCTTAACCCCTTTAAGAGAATAAAGTTTTAATTTAGCTTCTTTATCGCGTCTTTCGTTTGTATTTCCTGCAGAAAGAACTTCGACAATTAATTCCGGCGCACCCGTTAAATGCCCTTCATCATCGACTAATTGCGCTAATCTTTCATTGCTAATCCAGACTACATCGGGAATCACATTGTCAGCATCGGAAAATATAATTCCAGGAGTGAAAAAGGGTTGACCTAATTTTTTTTGTTCAGACCAGTTAAAAATATTAACATAAATACGTCCACCAACACCTTGGTGACGAATATGTGGAGCGCGGCTCACAAATAATTCTCCGTCAACTATTTCATAACGTTTCCACTCGTCAGCGGCTAAAACTTCTAAATCAGCAATTGTCCAGCGGATTTGGTTTGGTGCTTGAGTCATAATAGCACTTCATTGCATTTCCAATTATGCTAACTTAATTTGATTGGACATAGACAAGAGGTTAAAGGTGAAAAACCCTAACTCCTAACTCCCAACTCCTAACTCCTAACTCATAACTCCTAACTCCTAACTCCTAACTCCCAACTCCTAACTCCTAACTCCCAACTCCTAACTCCTAACTCCTAACTCCTAACTTTTCCCCACTCTTCTCGACTAATTCCATAAATCACCGCTTCACCACCCGAAACTTCTGTTTCTCCTTGCAACTTTTCTCCTAATTTCTCCGCGACTTTCCTCGATGCTGTATTATCAGGACGAATCAAACTAATTACATGAGATTGCTGCAACTTTGTAAAAGCAAAATCCATCGAAGCCTTTCCCGCTTCCGTTGCAAAACCCTTTCCCCAAAAAGCCCGTCGCAAACTCCAACCAACCTCTAACCCAATCCAACCTTCGGGTTTCCAACAGCCGATTCTACCAATCATTTCACCACTTTGTTGCTCTTCAACTGCCCACAAACCATATCCCCGTAAATACCAATGCCCTATTATTGCTGCCATACTCCGCCAAGATTCTGCACGGGATAAGACTTTCCCCTTACCGATGTAGCGCATGACTTCTGTATCGGCGCACATTTCGGCGTAAGCATCTAAATCTGCTTCTCGAAATCCACGTAAAATTAGACGCTTTGTTTTAATAGTGGGGATGTTCATTATTCTTCGGGGTTTTCTTTAAATGGTATGAAGCCTTCCCTACTTGTATACATATAATGCTATTCTTAGCAATCGTAATTTGAATAATTACATTAGCCTTATTAGTAACATTAAGATGTTCCAACTTATAGATGCATTCTGGGCTTATATTCTAATTGCTATTTTAATTCTTGTCGGACGTTTCATCAGAGAGCGTATCGGCATCCTTCAGTCTTTATTTATACCCAGTTCGGTTGTTGCAGGTGCGATCGCTTTATTATTGGGGCCTAGTGCTTTGGGTGCAATTATCAATACTACTATTGGTAGTAATCTGCCTCTAGTAAATGGGATTTTTCCTGAAGCAATTTTAACAGTGTGGTCAAAATCTCCCGGAATCTTCATTAATATTGTATTTGCAACTTTGTTTCTCGGACAAATGATTCCCGGTTGGCGCACTATTTGGCGGCAAGCTGCGCCACAAGCGGCTTTCGGACAAATTTTAGGATGGGGACAATACGTCATTGGTTTGATACTTGGAATCACAGTATTAACCCCTATTTTTAAATTACCTGCCATCGCAGCTTCCTTAATTGAAGTCGCTTTTGAAGGAGGGCATGGTACATCGGCGGGGATGGCGGATACTTTCGCGGAGTTGGGTTTTCCAGAAGCAGCAGATTTATCTTTGACTTTAGCTACGGTAGGGCTTGTTTCAGGGATTATCATCGGTACTTGGTTGATAGATTGGGGAAGACGCACGGGAAGAATTCAAGTTCAAAGTCAAGTTAGTTTGTTGGCAACTAATGAAGATAGCATTCATAGCCATACAGAAGAAAATCCATCTACAAAAGCTGCAAGAGATAGATTATTTAAGGATTTACTAATCGATCCGATATCGCTAAACTTTGGTTTTGTCGGATTAGCTGTTGCTATCGGTTGGTTGATTTTACAAGTGCTGGGGTTTATAGAGTCAAAGACGTGGGGAAGTGGAGACGGATTAAAGTTAATTGCTCACGTACCTTTGTTCCCAATGATACTTGTTGGTGGAATTTTAGTACAGTTGCTGTTAATCCGTACAAATCGGAGTTATATGGTTAGTCGCCCTTTAATGGAGCATATTGGTGGATTGGCTTTAGATGTAACTATAGTCACGGCATTAGCAAGTATTTCTTTGAAGGCTTTGAGTGCAAATTTAGTTCCTTTATTAATATTGTCGATCGCAGGTATTGTGTGGAATGTTTTTGTATATGTATTTTTAGCACCACGTTTAATTCCTTTTTATCCGAATGAAAGGGGTTTGGGAGATTTAGGACAATCTATGGGAGTTACGGCTACTGGTATTTTATTATTGCGGATGGTAGATCCAGATAATCGTACTGGTGCATTTGAATGTTTTGCTTACAAACAATTGTTATTTGAACCAATATTAGGAGGAGGTTTATTTACTGCTGCTGCTCCTACTTTGATTGTGAGGTACGGTTCGATTCCGGTTTTGTTATTTACATCGGCAGTTTTGGCTTTTTGGTTGATTTTTGGAATTTGGAATTGTAATAAATTGAAGAAGAGTAAAGACTGAAAAAAATTTTATTTAATTAGTTTTTATCTGCTCGGGGTTGTAAATCCGGAGTTCATAGCATAAGTCTATTAAGGTTTACATCTTGTACCCCAAGCTCAACACTGCCTTGGAATAAATTCCCAGGCTAAAAAACAAAGTCGTCTAAAGACGACTAAATAAAGTTTTTAGTGCGGTTTAACGTACTTTGTATATGAGACTTCAATTATTTTCAAGGTGGGAATCTAGGCTTAACAAAAATGGTGAAAAATCTTAATTAAGATAAACTAAAGCTATGATTATTATAGTAAGTAATTCTTATTAAAATCACCATGTCATATAGCGAATTTACTTTAGCAAAAGTGAAAGTAATATTTGAATTAACAACTAATGAAAAAGTTGATTTTTTTATTGATTCACCAACTTTAGAACCAAGTTCATTACTTAGGGATATACTTGCTTATAATCTTCCTTTAGCTTTAGCGAGCAACAGTGAAAAAGCACGCTCTGAAATGATTCTTGCTCCAATTTTAATTGAGCTTAGAAAGCAGTTGCAAGATAAAATTAATATTTTCTCGGGAATTGAATTTAATGTTGAATCAGAAAAAGGTTTAACTGGAATATGCGACTTTATTATTAGCGATTCTCCAGAACAATTATTTATTAGTGCGCCAGTCGTTACCCTTGTGGAAGCAAAAAAAGAAAATATTAATGCTGGTTTGGGACAGTGCGTCGCAGAAATGATCGCAGCACAAATATTTAACGAACGCTCTAACAATGAAGTTCCGGCAATTTATGGTACTGTAACGACTGGAACTAATTGGAGATTTTTAAAATTAGAAGGAAGTATTATTAGTATTGATTTATCTGAATATTATTTAAGAGATATAGATAAAATTTTAGGTATCTTAGCAATGGGTATTATTTCTAAATAAATATTTTACTCTATTTGAGCAGAGTAACCCTATTAGCTTTGCAATTGATTCCCAGGTGGATATAATAATTGATGCGAAAAATAAGAAAAATACCAAATAATTACTCTTAATGGATTAACTTAATATTCTCTTTTATAACTATTGAAAAAAAACTTGTTCCTAAAGAAAAAATAAACCATTTATATCACTGTTCACTGCTCACTGATAACTGCTCACTGATAACTGTTAATGACAAACTCTACTCGACGAAACAAACCGAATTTAATCGATAAATCTCTAGCTTTCATTGAAACATTGGGAAATAAACTACCAGATCCCATTACGCTATTTTTTATACTATGTGTTGCAGTAATTTTAATCAGCGCGATCGCAGCTTCTTTCAATGTATCGGTAGTTAATCCTAGCGACAATAAAACCATTGCTGCGGTGTCTCTACTAACCCCCGAAGGCATCCGCAAAATTTTCACCGAAGCAGTAAATAACTTTACCGGATTTAAACCCCTGGGCACCGTACTTGTAGCGATGTTGGGTGTAGGTGTGGCTGAGTCTACAGGGTTACTTTCTGCATTATTACGACAATTAGTATTAATAGCACCGGGAAGGTTTATCTGCCCAGTTGTAGTGTTTGCGGGTGTCATGGGTAATATCGCCGCAGATGCTGGTTATGTCGTGCTTGTACCCTTGGGTGCCGTGATTTTTCTGGCTTTTCGTCGTCATCCCCTTGCAGGTATTGCAGCCACGTTTGCAGGGGTTTCTGGTGGATTTAGCGCTAATTTAGTTATAAATTCTCTGGATCCTTTACTCGCGGGATTATCTCAAAGTGCCGCGCAGTTAATTGAGCCAAGCTATCAAGTAAATGCCACAGCTAATTACTATTTCATGGTAGTTTCCACTTTTTTAATTACTTTAGTCGGTTGGTTTGTTACCGAAAAAATAATCGAACCCCGTTTGGGAAGTTATAACCAAGATGTAGAGATATCGATGGAATCACTAACATCATCAGAAAGAAAAGGTTTGCTTTGGGCGGGATTATCTTTTCTATTATTTGCAGCATTTATAGTAACTTTAGTTTTGCCACCCCAAGGTATTTTAAGAAATCCAGAAACCTTAACTATTATTCCCTCACCTTTTATTGATAGTATCGTTTTTATTATTGCTCTAGCATTTTTGATTCCGGGAATTGTTTACGGTAAAGTTTCTAGAAGCATTGCAGACGATAAAGATGTTGCCAAGGCTTTAGGCGATTCCATGGCATCCATGGGTTATTATATCGCTTTAGCATTTATTTCTGCACAATTTATCGCTTATTTCTCTTGGAGTAACTTAGGTTTAATTTTAGCGGTGAATGGAGCCAATTTTCTTAAAGCAACCGGATTTACTGGCGTACCGCTGATGTTAATGTTTATTATCGTCAGTATGCTAATTAATCTATTTGTCGGCTCCGCTTCCGCAAAATGGGCGATAATGGCACCGATATTTATCCCCATGTTTATGTTAGTAGGATATTCACCAGAATTAACCCAAGCTGCTTATCGAATTGGCGATTCTTCCACTAATATAATTTCCCCTTTGATGCCTTATTTCCCCATAGTTGTAGCATTTGGTCAAAAATACGATAAAAATTTGAAAATAGGCACATTGATTTCTTTAATGCTGCCTTATTCCGTTGCCTTTTTATTAGGATGGGCGATTTTATTTATTATTTGGTTTATACTAGGTTTACCATTAGGACCAGGTGTCAATTGACAGTGAGCAATTATCAATTAAAACCTCTCTCTTCCTCTGCGCTTAACTTTGCGTGCCTTTCCGTTTAAAAATAGATTATTCTCATACCCATTTTTGCGATCGTGATTAAAGGATGGATTGATAAAAAACGTGAAGGTAGATAAAAAATAACCCTCACGCTTGCTTATAGTAAATTTGTATTATTAAGGCTATATTCGGTTACAAAAATTCATATAGGAATGTTTGTAGTAGCGTTGTCTTCCCAGTTTAGGTTGAGGGCTAAAACGCTACTAGGAGCCATGTTACGAATACTCATCGAAACTCGCACGTTACCGATAGTGTTTTGCTGTATCTAGCCATTTTTTACCCATTTCAATGGGGATACCCAAGGGTTGACAGATAATTTGAATTAACTCAATTCCCCCATCTGTAAGTACTTCTTGAATGCGGAAGTTTCTTCTGATTTCCTCTTTGAATTTATTTACAAATACTTGCTTTTCGTAAACAGATTTGGTTGGGTAAGTTGCTTGTAATGGTGCAAGTAATTCTTGGATTTCATTGGCGGCTTCTGTGAGATTTTTTTGTTCTCCGATAACATTAGTTTTTTGATTTTCTATTTCCGAGGCTTTAACCGTATCTACTGTTGTATTAGTTTTTGGAAGAGCGACTTCAGAGGCTTTAACCGTATCTACTGTTGTATTAGTTTTTTGATTCTCTACTTCCGAAGCTTTAACCGTATCTACTGTTGTATTAGTTTTTTGATTCTCTACTTCCGAAGCTTTAACCGTATCTACTGTTGTATTAGTTTTTTGATTCTCTACTTCCGAAGCTTTAACCGTATCTACTGTTGTATTAGTTTTTGGAAGAGCGACTTCAGAGGCTT
>ERZ1740059.1495-NODE-1495-length-11763-cov-3.819354_pt1 | contig 11763 bp, 12 predicted proteins | sample MGYA00581744_ERZ1740059 | MGnify/ENA primary metagenome ERZ1740059 (study PRJEB43018, sample SAMN04849738) | marine metagenome | isolation source: floating plastic debris | place: Pacific Ocean | collected 2008-08-28 | study: EMG produced TPA metagenomics... | reverse complement strand
TTTTTGGGGAATTTTGAGTGAGGGTGGTTTGGCATAGCACTGCGATCGCAGCTACTTAAGGTTTAGATATCCGCTTAAAAAACCGGCACACCAGTGTCCTGGCCAAAATTTGTTCTGGTGTGTACACATCGCTCGTCTTATGTCATTGCATATAAAGAGTTGTGTCGTTTGTAGTTTAAGTTTTTTACTCAAAGCGAAGCTTCAAATCCCTTAATACAGGTCGTTAGCGTGGATATTACTGCTCCGTAGCTCTGTGAAAACCTTTATGTATCAAAGGCTATGCGTATAAATGGGTTGTTGTTAGCGTCTAGTTAGATAGTTGATTGAGAGACCAGATATACACAGTTTTTATTTGTAACAACTCGTATCTGCGTAATCTTCCGGAGAAACATCTACTTAACTTGGCTGATGCAGTTTGATTCTGATGCAAAGACTATATAGAAGTGTTCCCGAGATTACGCACATGTGGATAATCAACACCATCCTTGAGGGTGGCGATATTGAAGAGGCTATTGTCAAAGCCATAGCCATGAATACCAAACGGCCAAGCTACTTGCCTCCCCAGGGGTTTGTCTTAACAATGTTAGAACGCATCAGTCAATCGACACCAGAAGTGAACAGTGTGATTGATGTGCGTATTATTGAAAGCAGTCACGCCTCATAATGTGGATTGAGTATGTGTGATTGAGTATTGAGTATGTGTGATTGAGTTAAGGGTGAGGCGTAGAGGTTAAGCCACTTTATCCTCTACAACGTCAGCTTTTTTGACCTGAAATTTGAGTCGGTCCTCAATATGGTCAATAATCACCTGGCACCCTTCCACATAGGTATTTTCTAAGATTTTTGTGGCAATCGGGTTCTCTAGCTCTCGCTGGATAGCTCGCTTTAGCGGTCTAGCCCCATAGACAGGGTCATACCCTTTATCTGCTACATAGTCGATGGCCGATTCTGAAACATGTAGGGTGATTTTTTGGTCCGCCAGCAGCTTGTACAAACGCTTAAGCTGAATCGCTACAATAGAGCGCAATTCATCCTTACTTAGGGCATGGAAGATAATCAAATCGTCCACACGATTGAGAAACTCTGGCCGGAAATGACCGCGTAGGGCCGTCAGGACGCGTTCCTGCATCTGGGTAAACTGTGATTCATCCCCAGCTACATCGAGAATATGATCGCTACCAATATTGCTGGTCATGACAATAACGGTGTTTCTAAAATCTACCGTTCGGCCCTGGGAATCAGTAATACGACCGTCGTCTAGAACCTGCAATAAAATATTAAATACGTCGGGATGAGCCTTTTCTACCTCATCTAGCAATACAACAGAATAGGGATGTCGACGTACTGCTTCAGAAAGTTGTCCTCCTTCTTCGTAGCCTACATATCCTGGAGGCGCGCCCACTAGTCGAGCGACAGAATGTTTCTCCATATATTCTGACATATCCACCCGCACTAGGGCGTCTTCGGTATCAAATAAACAGTCTGCTAAGGCCCGAGCCAGCTCTGTTTTACCCACACCGGTTGGGCCCATAAACAAAAATGAACCGATGGGTCTTCCTGGATCTTTCATCCCGGCTCGGGCCCGTCGAATGGCGGCAGCTACAGCCGTCACGGCCTCACCTTGACCTACCACTCGCTGGTGCAAATAGCCTTCTAGCTGCAACAGTTTTTGGCGTTCAGTTTCCATCAGCCGGTTGACTGGGATGCCGGTCCAGTTAGCAACAATCTCAGCGATGTCAGCTTCACTAACTTGCTCCCTTAGTAAAGTAGAGCCCTTATTCTGCATCTCCTGTAGCTGACCATCTAAAATTTCTAGTTCTTGCTGTACGGCCTCCAACCGTCCATACTTGATCTGAGCTGCTCGGTTTAAATCGTAAGCACGCTCTGCCTGCTCTACCTGCACCCGCAGCTGATCTTCTTCTTGTTTGAGGGCTTTGATGGCATCAAGCGCCTGTTTCTCAGACTGCCATTGCACCGTCAGCTTTTGTTGTTTGACCGAGAGCTGTTCAATTTCCTTGTTGATTCCTACAAGTCGCTGTTTTGATGTGCGAGAGGTGGTTTCTTCCCCCTGTAGGGAGAGTTTTTCCATTTCCAGCTGACGTAGCCGTCGATCGATGGTCTCTAGTTCAACTGGCTTGGAGGTAATCTCCATTTTTAGCTTGGCAGCAGCTTCATCGATCAAATCAATCGCCTTGTCGGGTAAGAATCGATCGCTGATATAGCGATCTGACAGAGTTGCTGCTGCCACCAGGGCTGAGTCAACAATTTTGACCCCGTGGTGAGCTTCGTAACGTTCCTTGAGTCCGCGTAAAATTGAAATTGCATCGTTGACGCTGGGTTGGCCAATATAAACCTGCTGAAAACGACGCTCAAGGGCTGCATCTTTTTCAATATGTTTACGATACTCGTCCAGGGTTGTTGCTCCAATACACCGTAGCTCACCCCGAGCCAAAATTGGCTTGAGCAGATTTCCAGCATCTACATTACTGTTACCACCACCGGCTCCGACGACGGTATGAAGCTCATCAATAAAGAGCACCACCTGCCCATCTGACTCAGCCACTTCCTTAAGTACGGAACGCAGCCGTTCTTCAAATTCTCCCCGGTATTTTGCTCCGGCAATTAGGCTGCCGATATCAAGGGAAATCAGCTGACGGTCTTTGAGGGATTCTGGCACATCGCCATTGACAATGCGCTGGGCTAATCCTTCTGCGATCGCTGTTTTTCCCACACCCGGTTCACCAATCAAAACGGGATTATTTTTGGTCCGCCGGGAGACAACTTGTATCACCCGCCGAAGTTCTTCAGCCCGGCCAATGACCGGATCGTGCTGACCGAGCTTCGCCTCTTCAGGCAGGGCGCGAGCGTATTTCTCCAACGCCTCATAGGAGTCTTCTGGATTTTGACCTGTGGCTTTTTGCTTACCACGAACCTGATTGATGGCCGCTCGAATATCGGATACATCTAACTCAAATCCACGCAGTAGCCGTCGACCGATGCGCTCATCTTCGGCAAATCCTAACAACAGGTGCTCAACAGATATGATGTCATCCTGTAGCAACTGACGAGCCGCTTCTGCTTGGTCGAGCATTCGGTCAAGGCTTTGTCCTAAATATAGACTGCTTTCTGCCGATACGCGCGATCTCGCCTGCCGTTGGGCAAAGGCCTCCAGCTCCTGCAAAATAATCTCAGGGTCTAAACTGGCTTTGGATAAAATCGTACCGGCTAATCCCTGCTGCTCAATCAGCGCCACCATAACGTGTTCAACTTCAAGATATTGCTGACGAAAACGTCGTGTTACATCCTGAGCTTCGACGATGGCATCCCATGCCTTGGCGGTAAATTTGTCGGGATTAGATGGCTGCATAGAGTCTGAATAGGTCTGGCAGGGAATCGAACAATCAAGTATATCAAGTAGGGGATTGGAGGAGTTTGCTGTAGTGGAGAATGATGACCCAAGGTATCTGTGCTTGGACAGGGCCCCTTAGTGCATGTTTCCAGTTGCTCATTCCCGGTGGCTCCCCATCCCCTCCGTCAAAAATCACGCCGTGGCCGCTGCAGCAGGAGTCTCAGCTGGGGTAGCATTTTTTAGCAGAATTAGCTCCACCTTATAGCCATCAGGGTCGCTGACAAAGGCAATAACGGTTGAGCCATGTTTCATGGGGCCAGGTTCCCGCACAACTTTACCACCCCGTGCTTTGATCGCTTCGCAGGTCTGATAAATATCATCTACGCCCAGCGCAATATGGCCGTACCCCTGACCCAGATCGTAGGAGTCTATCCCCCAATTATGGGTCACCTCCAGCACCGTAAGGTCGCTTTCATCGCCATAGCCTACAAATGCTAGGGTGAACTTCCCGCCTGGATAGTCTTTTTGACGCAGCAGGGTCATTCCTAAAACATCGCAATAAAATTGCAGGGAGTTTTCTAAATTACCAACTCGCAACATCGTGTGCAGTAAACGCATTACCTTCTCTCCTCAAGTGCAGTTGGTTTAATCGTAGCGCTGGTCTGGTTTCTATGGTGGCTTAGACTCAATTACCTAGGTAAGTTGATGTGCTTTTCCTTACATTTTTACGTTAACCCTATCGTTGAAGCGGGATAGCACCGTATGCTGGTTTTTCGTGTAATCGTTTAGCCGCCTTAGGCATAGAAAGTTTGCTATTACGACCAGCGAGTCCTACATCCCCCATTGTTTAACCTTAGTTAATCCACAAGGAAACGTAGATTGATGATTGACTTACTCGAAACCACCATTGAAGAGATTCGCGCCCGCGAGATCTTGGACTCTCGGGGTCGCCCCACGATTGAAGCTGAAGTCTATTTATCTGTGGGTGCAATGGGCCTAGCCCAGGTTCCTAGCGGTGCATCAACCGGTACCTTTGAGGCCCATGAACTCAGGGATGGTGATGAACGCTACAGTGGCAAGGGTGTACTCAAAGCGGTCAACAACGTGCATGAAACCATTGCCCGAGAGCTGATGGGACTAGATGCCTTAGACCAGATGGTGATTGATCGCACCATGATCGCCTTAGACGGGTCAGATAACAAATCAAACTTGGGGGCTAACGCTATTTTGGCAGTCTCTTTGGCCAATGCCAAAGCAGCGGCTCAAGCTCTGGGTCTACCGCTTTATCGTTATCTAGGGGGACCATTGGCCAATGTGTTACCAGTGCCCCTGATGAATGTCATCAATGGAGGTGCCCACGCTAACAACAATGTAGATATTCAGGAATTTATGATTGTGCCCAGCGGCGCTAGCAGCTTTAGAGAAGCACTTCGGTGGGGAGCGGAAGTCTTTGCCAGCTTGAGTAAAGTTCTAGCCCAAAAAGGTTTGTTGGGTGGCGTTGGTGATGAAGGTGGCTTCGCGCCAAATCTGGGTTCCAATCAGGAAGCTCTAGAAATTCTGATTGCCGCTATTGAGTCAGCTGGGTTCACTCCCGGTGAGCAAATTTCGTTGGCATTGGATGTGGCGGCTAGTGAATTTTATCAAGATGGTCAGTACACCTTTGACGGTACGGCCCATTCGCCGGCAGAAACTATTGAGTATCTTGATAAGCTGGCGAGTCAGTATCCTATCGTTTCTATTGAGGATGGTCTACATGAGGAAGATTGGGACAGCTGGAAGGCACTGACCACAAAAATTGGGGATCGAGTACAGCTGGTGGGCGATGACTTGTTTGTTACCAATCCCACTCGTTTGCAAAAGGGGATTGATCAGGGCGCGGCTAATTCGATCTTGATTAAGCTCAATCAGATCGGCTCCTTGACCTGGCTACTCGTAATCGTCTGACGTCGGTGATCAGCCACCGCTCTGGTGAGACTGAAGATACGACTATTGCTGATTTGGCGGTGGCTACTCGAGCCGGTCAGATTAAAACGGGGTCTCTTTGTCGCAGTGAGCGAGTTGCAAAATATAATCGTTTGCTACGTATCGAAGATGAACTAGCTGAGCAAGCCGTTTATGCAGGTACTGTTGGTATGGGTCCTAGTAAAGGGTAATTTTTCTCTTTACGGGAGAGTGGAGCCTCTACAGTGGCTGTAACGGTTTGGCTTACAGGCTGGCTGATGGGAGTTTAATATCCAGTTTCTTTTCCTGTCTAAGCGAAGACACAAACCAACTGGTTTTGTCTTCGCTCGGCCCTTGAGGGTTGAATGGATTAAGCAGAGGGGTTTTATCAGCCGTCTGTACGCCCAAAAATCAAGCCTAATTGAATCCTTATTCCCCAGCGACGACTGCTGCTGTTTATTCGTCGTCAGCTGGCAGCGTTGGTAGTGGGCTGCTGGGTGTCAATGAGCTATCTGGCGTGGTTGGAATAGGGGTTGTCGTGGATGGGTTCAGTGGATTGCTGGTGTCTGGTAAGCTGCTTCCTGGCAGCGATGAGTCTGAGCCATTAATCAGATCTTGAATATCAGCCGGTAGCTCACCGGGTAGGATTTCAGTCTGTCGTTCTGACTGAGATTGAGCACCAGCGGGCAGTGTGGCAAGAGCCACACGATTGCCACCGACAGAGCGTAAAACATCTAGCACTCGTACAACGTCGTCATAACGAGAGTCTTTGGCCGCGTATAACACGACAATACCCTCTGAATTGTTGGTGTAAAAGTCACTAACAAGTCCTAAAAGATTTTGTTCCAGGATAGGATCTTGGTCGAGATAAATACGACCAATTGGGTCAACGCTGATGTAAAGGCGATCGCGACCAGTGGTCAGGGCCGCTGGGGGTAAGGCTGCCCCTGTGTTGGCATTGGGTAGGTCTAAACTGATGGCCTGCTGACGGCTACCAACGGCGGCCAGGATAAAAAAGGTGAGAATACAAAATACGACATCGACCAGGGGCAGCAGCTCGATGACAACACCGTCGTTTTGCTGATTATCTATGTCTAGTTTCATGGTGTTGCTTCCTTTTAGCTGACGGGAGTACCTAGCTGACTGGGTTTGCCATTAGTCAAGGACCAGGCCTGACGATATAAAAGTTCTAGCTCACTACCGGATTGACGAAAGACTTTTGCTTGGCCAAATACAAATCCTTGGAACAGGCGATAAAACATCAGACTGACAATGGCGATAATCAATCCGGTGGCGGTAGTAATTAGCGACTGACCAATACCTGCTGCGGCACCACTGGTGGCGCTACCAATGGCCAAGTCATTGAGGTCTAGGGAGCCAAGGGAACTCATCAAACCCAGAACGGCACCAAGCAGACCTAACATCGGAGATACGGCTATTACCAGCTCTAAGACTTTATCGCCTCGACGCATGGCGGCTAGTTCTTCATTAGCAGCGGTCTCTAGGGCCAGCCGAAAGACTTCGGGGTCTTGATCTTTTAGTTTGAGGGCGGCGTAGAGAAAACGCCCCATGGGCAGACGATGGGCCCGCTGGGCAATTTCGGTGGCAGCAGTCCACTCGCGGCGGGCGGCTTCAGTAATGTTCACTCATTTTCTCCCGTAAGCTTTCTCTGACGCATGTTACCCTGCTGGGGGTTTAGATCGGCCACTATTTTTAAATGGAGCTGGTGACTCTACTGAGGGCCAAATCTAGAATTTCATTGGCAGCGCGATCGCAAGCACCAGGGGTTCCTAACTGCGATCTCATTGCTCTGTAGCCCTCCACCATTTTCTGACGCTGATCCGGACTGTTCAGCAGATTTAGCGCCATCTGGCCAATGGCTTCAGGTGTGGCGTCCCACTGTACAAACTCTGGCACAATCGGCTCCATATTAACCAGATTTACCGGTGAAACATAGGTTGTCGAAAAATTCAGCACAAATTCTGCTACCCACGCAGTTAGACGGTTTAGCCGATACATCACCACCTGGGGAACTTCCATCAGGGCAATTTCCAGATTAGCAGTGCCCGACTTAGAAAGGGCCAAGTTCGCGGCTGAAATGGCCAATGCTTGTTCATGGTTAGCGACGACTCGACCGTTTAATCCATAGTCTTGCAGCGCGGCCTCAACAGTAGGGCGAAATGATTCACGGGCCAGCGGGACCAAAAACTGGATTTGAGATACCTGAGCTTGGAGCTGTTGCGCTGCCGAAAACATAATAGGCAGCACATAGGTCAGTTCCTGCTGTCGAGACGCTGGTAGCAGAGTAACCACACGGTCAGTATCGCTAAGACCTAGCTGCTGACGCGCCTGTTTTTGGGCTAATGCTGGATGATAGTCGGCAAACTTATCCAAAAGAGGATGACCAACCCAGGATACGTTTCCACCTTTTTCTTGGTAGTAGCGAGCCTCTCCAGGGAAAATCGCTAAAAGTCGGTCGGTAACAGACAAAATCTTTTCTGTATCGCCTGGAATTGTTGCACAGGCCCACAGATGGGGGGCAATGTAATAGGCGATGGGCAGCTTAGGAAACTGACGGCGAATAAATTTCCCAATGGCAACATTGGGAGCCATATAGTCAATCAGTACCACGACATCTGGTGGGTGACTGCTCAAATGTTCTCTCGTCTGTCGATTGAGTTTGAGCGAACTAATCACGTGAGGGAGTGCTTCAAACAGACCAATTGAGCTAACCGATACCGTATTACCCATGAGTGTGGCACCTGCCGCTGCCATGCGCTCTCCCCCCATGGCGCTAATCTCTATCTCCAAACCCTGCTTAGCCGCTTGACGGTTTAGCCCCTCCACCAGCAACGCCCCCTGCAGATCGCCAGAGACTTCTCCAGTATGAATACACACCCTTAGAGCACGTCTAGGGGCAACAGGGGGATTGGTCAGTGTGGTGCTTTGCTGCTGCATGGTAGAGACGATCTCTAGCACTCTAAATCAGATTAGAGGACTAGGATCGGGAGATGTGTCGCCCTGGAATAACTCCGCGTCGATTATCGCTTTGGGAAGCGATAAGAAATCGGTGGAGATGTTGCACGTACTCATTGTTGGCAACTGAGTCGAGTTTGTCGAGCGCTTCGCTAAAGGTTAAACCTGAGCGATAGAGCAGCCGATAGGCTTGTTTTAGACCATCATAAACACGTCCAGCCTCTAAGTCGCCGATGCCTGAGCGCTTTAAGCCTACCTGGTTTAGCCCCCGTACCCGAGAAGGATTTCCCTCCACCATCATGTAGGGCGGTACATCGCGTTCAATTCGACTCATGCCGCCCACCATGGCGTGACGGCCAATGTGAACAAATTGGTGAATCCCGACAAGACCACTAATGCGGACGTTGGATTCGATATGAACATGGCCAGCCAACGCCACCGAGTTAGCAATGATAACGCTGTCTTGAACAAGACAGTTGTGGGCTACATGCACATAGGCCATCAAAAGATTGCCATTACCCAGGCGGGTAATCTCACCAAACCGGGTGGGCCGGTTGATGGTGACATATTCGCGAATGTTGTTACCATCACCAATGGAAACCAAGCTTTCAGAACCGTCGTATTTAAGATCCTGAGGCTCCAGTCCAATAGCGGCTCCAGTAAAGATGCGATTGCGCTGGCCAATTTCAGTATGACGATCCAGCACCACATGGGGACCGATTTCGGTACCTTTACCAATGCTGACTTTTTCCCCGACCACAGCGTAAGGACCCACTTTCACACTGGGGTGGATCTGGGCCCTTGGGTGGATGACCGCTGTGGGATGAATCAGAGCAGTTTGGAGCATTGGTTATGTGTTATTCAACCACAGAAAACATTAGGGTGCCTTCGCACACGAGTTGGCCTTCAACTTCAGCCTTGGCTTGCATTTTGCCGAATTTTAGCCCGCGCACGCTAAGCAGCTTTGTTGTGATGACCAGCTGGTCACCTGGCACAACTGGTCGCCGAAATCGAACCTTATCAATTCCAGCAAACATACACAGCCCATTTACACCGGGCATTTGAGTTAGCACGATACCGCCTACCTGGGCCATGGCCTCGACAATCAGCACCCCCGGCATAATTGGACGCCCTGGAAAGTGTCCTTGAAAGTGGGGTTCATTAAAAGTGACATTTTTTAAACCAACGGCCTGTTTACCAGGAACATAGTCAATGATGCGATCTACTAGGGCAAAGGGATAGCGGTGGGGTAACAACGCTTGAATCTGTTCTAGATCAAAGGTTATAGGGGTGGGACTCTCGGCGGCGGCCGGTTGAGAGTCCTGGTCGGTAATATGAGCTTTATCTTGAATAACGGTGGCCATAGACGTTTTTTAACAGCAACGGCGTAGGTGTTCTCGGCTAAGCGGGAGCCGATGTTTCTACAGTGCAGACAGTCGCTAGCTGACGAGCTAACTGCACATGCAGACTGTGACTTGCGCGATAAGCGGTCACATGCATCGTAGGGAGAACACCTAGTAAACTGAGATCCCCTACTAAGTCTAAAAGTTTATGACGTGCCGGTTCATTTGGAAATCGCAGAGGGGGATTCAACCAGCCTGCTTGATCGCAAACAAGGGCATTTTTGAGACTGCCGCCTTTAATTAGCCCCTGCGATCGCAACCCGTCGATTTGGTGGGCCATGGCAAAGGTACGGGCTGGGGCCAATCGTTCAGCAAAGCTTCCTTCGGTCAGAGACCAGCTATACCATTGGTTTCCAATAGCCGCTATTGGAAAGTCAATGCCATAGCTAAATCGCAGCTCTGAAGCTGGCAGCGCCATCACATAGGCGTCTGCGTCCCATACGATGATCGGCTCAGCGATGATCCTACGGTTCCGTAAGGCTGACTGCTCCACCGTGCCCACCGACCGAAACAAACGACACCACTCTTGGGCAGAGCCATCCATCAGTGGCACCTCAGGCCCGTCGATCTCACTCCGAGCGTTGTCTATGCCAGCCGCCCACAGTGCCGCTAGCAAATGCTCGACCGTCCGCACCTGTTCTCCCTTAGACGCCCCCAACTGAGTCGATAGGCGAGTTTGACTGACTGCTGAAACATCAGCTGGAATCGGCCCAGAACCAGAGTCTGTGCGAACAAAATAACGACCGCTGTTAGCCGATTCAGGTAGCACAGTTACTTGAGTTGTCTGGCCTAGATGGAGCCCTACCCCCGTACAGCTAACGGGAGCAGCCAAGGAACGTTGCCAGTCTGCTCCCACTGCCATTAGAAGCGTTCTCCAATCCCAAAGTGAATACGACCATCCCCGTCATCCCCTAAGCCATAGTCGAGGCGCAGGGCTCCCAGTGGTGTCTGTACTCGGACACCAGCACCATAGCCAAATCCATCACCAGGTTTGCCACGAATAATGGCCGGATCGCCAGGGACATTATCCCCAGATCCTAAATCGGACCCATAGTCAACAAACAAAGCACCGCCTAAGAAAGAGGTAAATAGCGGGAAACGATATTCAGCCGTTGCCTGCACAAACGAACGACCGCTACCCAGATCTCCTTCATCGTATCCTCGTACCGAGTTTGTTCCTCCTAGAGAGAAGGCTTCATAGGGCGGCAGATCGCCGATGACGGTCCCACCCTGCAGGTTTAAGGCAATCGTTTGAGGACCGTCGCCAACCCTGACTAAGTCAACCGGCAGATAGCGACTGTAGCTAGCCCGCACCCGGTTAAAGAAAATGCTGCCGTTACCAACTGGGATGGTTTGTTCTGAGCCCAGTCGCAACAGACTACCGCTAGTTGGGGCTAGGGGATTGTCTCGCTGGTCCCAAACAAAGCCCACGGGAATACTCAGCAGGTCGTCTCGTCCGCTACCGCTAAAGCTCAGCTCGTTACCAAACTGGTCCTCAGGAGACAGGTCGCCGTCACTATCTCGAATCGAGACACGCTGATAGTCTAAGCCGATCGAACCACTCCAGCCGTTATCTAATGGGCGACCAAAGGTGACTCCACCCCCTAGACGATTTACTCGAGGTGTATCGCCATTAGGTAGATCGACATCGGTCTCACCCCCGTCAAAAATCAGGGAAATTGAACGACGGTTAAACCCATTCACCGTATAAGACGTGCGATGTGGATCGCCAGCGATCCACGGATCGGTAAAACTAACATCAAACAGCAGATCACTTTCACTTAGCTGCACCTCGGTGCGCAATGTTTGGTTGTTGCCTCCCAAGTTGCTTTGTTGATAGCTGACACTACCAAAGACATCTCCTCGGAGGTTAAAACCGACAGCGGCACCGACTGACCCAGTGTTGCTTTCATCAACATTGACCACAACCTTGACCTTGCGAGGATCTTCGTCGCCAGGGTCTAAAGAGAGTCGAACATCATCAAAAATACCGAGACCAAATACCCGCTGCAGATCTTCCTGAATACTGTCTTGGCGAAAAATATCCCCAGGCTGGGTCTCAAACTCACGGGTAACGATAAAGGGACGAGTCCT
>ERZ1740059.1494-NODE-1494-length-11767-cov-5.721653_pt1 | contig 11767 bp, 11 predicted proteins | sample MGYA00581744_ERZ1740059 | MGnify/ENA primary metagenome ERZ1740059 (study PRJEB43018, sample SAMN04849738) | marine metagenome | isolation source: floating plastic debris | place: Pacific Ocean | collected 2008-08-28 | study: EMG produced TPA metagenomics... | reverse complement strand
TCCGGACCCATGTCGCCGTGCAGGGCGAGCGGTTCCATCAGCTCTTTGCAAGCCTGAAACCCGCAGCCGAGTGACCGCATAAACGCGGGGTCACCCCTGGCACGTCGGACAGTGATAAAGCGTGCGCCCGCTGAGCTTGGATTTCTCTATCGCTCCGTTACAGCGTGGGCAGATCTCCTTGCCAAAGATGTTTGTGCGCTCTCGCACCTCTTGGCCAGCTTTAGGCTCATCCCCATTAGTGATGATCGAGTTCGTCTCGACCCCCAATTGCAGCAGCGCACGCATCTCATCCCATAGACCGCGCAGTTCTTTTTCATCCAGATCAACGCCCCGGGTCATGGGGTTAAGCCCCCGCAACCAAAGGATCTCTGCGCGGTAGATATTGCCGATGCCGGAGATCACCTTTTGATCCATCAGGAGCCGCGCAATCGGGGCGCGGCTTTTGGATATGGCGGCAATGGCGCGATCGGGATCCGGCGGTTCGGCCAGCAAATCCGCACCATAGCGCAACGTAAACTCCGGCATGGTGGACGTGTGCAAGATCTCGCAGGTATTAGGGCCAATGATGTCGATCGCGTGCGTGGCGCTCTCAAGACGGCAGCGCACCACATCTCTCGGAGGATCTGCCGGTTGATCCTGACACACAAAATATCCCCCAAGGCCCAGATGCACATGCAGCGTCTGATCGTTGGAAAAATGATAGAGCAGATGCTTGCCCACGGCGCCCGTGCTTTCACAAACGGAGCCGTCGATTTGCGCAGCACCCTCGGTAAATCGCCCCTGAGGTGAGATCGCGGACACGGGTTTGCCTTTGATCATCGCCGCATGATCCCGCGCTGCGCGGTGAATAGTATGTCCTTCAGGCAAATGACCTTCCCCCGGTTTGGCCTACAGTTTCGGCCTTCAGCTTTGGCTGCAGAAGATGATGCGGCACTCTGTCCTGTCCAGCCAGCAATTGCCAAGTGAGCCGCGGCATTTAGGTAAAGGCCGACACGCAAGTTAAGGAACCCGCCGCCCGTGTCGACAGCCCTTTTGATCTTTCCCCATCAACTCTTTGCCGATCACCCTGCGCTCGGCGCAGAGCCCGATCAGGTCGTGATGGTGGAAGACCCGCTTTTTTTCGGGGATCCGCAATATCCGATGGTGATGCATAAGCAAAAGCTATGGCTGCACCGGGCCACCATGGCGCAATACGCCGACCGTCTGCGCGCGGATGGGCTGCAAGTGACAATCGAACGGCACCGGCGCGAAACAGGCTTTATCGCGCGCGTCATCGACGGATTGGTCAAAACAGGTTTCGACAGGATCGCACTGGCAGATCCTGTGGATCACACCGTGATGAAACGCCTGAGGGCGGCCGCAGATGGCGCTGGCATCAGCTTAAGCGTCTACGGCACCCCGGGCTTTATCAACTCGGAAGGCGACAACGCGGCATGGTCTGAGGGACGCAAACGGTGGTTCATGGCCGAGTACTACAAACATCAGCGCAAGCGGCTCGATGTCATGATGGAGCGTGATGAGCCTCAGGGCGGGCAGTGGAGTTTTGACGAAGACAACCGCAAGAAAGTGCCCAAGGCCCTTCTGGGCGAGATCCCTGCACTGCCGTCCTTGAACCGATCCCAGGCCGATCTGGACGCGCGAGACAGCGTTGAGGTGGATTTTGCGGGCAACTTCGGCACGCTTGAGCATCTCATTTACCCCACCACACACGAGGATGCGGCCGCGTGGCTGGATTTCTTCCTCAAGGAGCGCATGACCCAGTTTGGTCCCTATGAGGACGCCATCGTTGAGGGTGAGAGCTTTCTCTGGCACGGCGTTCTGACGCCCATGCTGAATGTTGGGCTATTGACGCCGCGCCAGGTACTTGAAGCGACTTTGGCCCATGCTGAGACGCATGAGGTGCCGATCAATTCCCTGGAAGGCTTCGTGCGCCAGATCATCGGGTGGCGCGAGTTCATGCGCGCCACTTATGAAGACCTGCATGTCAGGATGCGCACCACCAATCATTGGGGCCACACCCGCAAGATTCCAGCCAGCTTCTATGACGGCACAACGGGAATCGACCCGATTGACGATGCGATCAGGCGGATCCTCAAGACCGGTTATTGCCATCACATCGAAAGGTTGATGGTTCTGGGCGGCTTTATGTTCCTGTGCGAGTTTGACCCAGATGACGTCTACGCCTGGTTCATGGAGATGTTTGTAGACAGTTACGATTGGGTGATGGTGCCCAATACATATGCCATGAGCCAACACGCCGATGGCGGGCTGATCACCACCAAGCCCTACTTCTCAGGCTCCAATTACGTGCGAAAAATGAGCCATTGGGGCAAAGGCGAGTGGGCCGAGATCTGGGACGGTCTCTACTGGCGGTTTATCTTCAAACACAAAGCAGCGCTCGGCAACAATCCGAGATGGGCCATGATGTGCCGCACCGCCGATCGCATGGCCGACGATACGCGAGAGCGGCATCTGCAGCGGGCGGAGGCCTATCTGAACGGCCTCTAGGCCCGGCGTCGCATGCACAACAGGTATCAAAAGAAAGTCATGACGCCCATAAGCCCTTGCTTTGCGCGCCACCTACGATGAGGTATCATTGACTTTGCGCAGGGCACTCATACGTGCAGGTCACACCCGATGCGCTGAGAGCAAAAGAGATATAACAGGCCCCTTTGATCACTTCTCCGGGCCGTCACCAAGGCAGGCTGCCGCGTGATACGAAACTCCATCATTGTTGCTGCGCTTGCAGTGCTGTTGTCAGTGCTCTTGCACGCGACAGGATTGATGGCTTTGTTTGATGCGGGCACGCGCGTAGAGCAAGAGGCCCCGCCTGAGCCCCCCGATTCCGCGGCCTTTGAGGATTTTGCCGATGAGGCGCTGGAGCCCGAAGAGCCGGAACCCGCTCAAGAGATCGATCCCGAGGAGCTTTTTGAGCCTGAAGAGTCTACCGATATCCGCGTAGCATCCGACAATCCTCAAAACGTGGAGGCCCCTGACAGCGGTACGGAGGCAGTCCATGAAGGGCGAGTTGAGACAGAGGACGTCGCAGCAGCCGAGCCACCGTCTCAGGGCGTGGAGGCCGCCGTACAGCAAGGCACTCCTCAGGCTCCGCTGAGCGGTGCCGAAGTGCCGCCCGACGAGGCGCAAGAGGTGGTCGAGGCAAATGAGGCGGAGATCCTTCCAGAAGCGCCGATCGAAACACTTGATGCCGAAACCCCGGAAATCACGGTAGAGACGCTTCTAGAACAGGGGGATGTTGAAGCGGCCGAAGCCGAAGATGTGCTGACATCGGCCGTGACCCGGTCTGTGCGCCCGCCACCCACGCGCCCATCGGAGGAAACCTTTGGCGCCGAAGACGGATCTGAGGATGTCACCGAACAGCCCGGTCTGGCCACGGAGCTGGCGCTGACCCAGCGATCAGGGCTTGATCTTCTGGCAGAGGCTGGAACGGAAGTCATTTACGGCCGCGACAGCCTGACCACTGCACGAGCCACAGGCAATGCAACAGATACAAATTACGCTGGCAAAGTTTTCATGCAGTTAAACAGGTCGCTGCGCGTTCACCGAAATGAGAGAGGGTTCGCCAGGATCCGCTTTCAAATCTTGCCGAATGGTCAAGTGGGTTGGGTCCGCATCATCGGAAGTGGCGGCTCCCCGAATATCAATGTCGCGGCAGCCGCGAACGTCCGCAATGCCGCGCCCTTTCCACGCCCACCAGAAGGTAAGCCCTTTGAAATCGTTGTTGTATTCCAAAGTCGATGATCCTTGGAAGATGGCATTGCTATTCGGCTAGCGCCAAGCCGTTTGTCCCATGGGTCAAATTGCGCGCAGCGCTGCAATGCGCAGCCGGTCGTTTTGATCTTGGGTGACCTCTGCCTCAATCCCATAGACACGCGCCAGACGATCCGTGGTCAGCACCTCTTGCGGCGGGCCTGATGCATCAAGCGTGCCGTGGCACAGACACATGACCTGATCGCAAAACTGCGCCGCCAGCGAAAGATCATGCACGGCCACGGCAATCGCGATGTTTTTATCCCTCGCAAGCCGTTGCAGCGTGTCAAACACCACCAGCTGATGGCGCAAATCCAGCGCGGCGGTGGGTTCATCCAGCAAAAGAATGCGCGGCTCTCGAAAGAGGGCCTGGGCCAGATATGTCAGCTGTCGTTGCCCCCCGCTGACGGCATCCAACGTGCGATGCGACAGATCAGAGAGTCCGAACTCAGCCAGGATCTCTTCTACTGCCGCGATCAAATCCGGCGAAACGCGCAGCCCCAAGGTCCCCAAGCGGCCCAGCAAAACGACCTCTGTCAACGTGAGTGAGGATCCCGCACTGCTGTCTTGCGGCATGTAAGCTACGACGTCACGCCGATCCGCCTCGGTCAGATCCCGCCCGTCGCGCGACACTGTCCCGACCCCACGCGCGAGCCCTGCCAAGACCTTGAGAAGCGAGGATTTGCCGACCCCATTGGGACCAATGAGCCCGGTAATCTGACCGTCGCGCAGCTCCAAGTTCACGTCCTTGAGAACGGAAAACGATCCATGCGTGATGGATAGGTTTTTGGCAGAAAGGCTCACCAATGCCTCCTTTTGCCCATCAGGATCAGGCCAAAGAGGAACGGCACGCCCAGAACAGCAGTGACGATACCGATGGGGATCACCCCGCCCGGTGAGATGATCTTCGACAGGATAGACGATCCGGTCATGATGATGCCCCCCGTGATCGCCGCCATGGGCAAGAGAAAGCGCTGATCCTCGCCGACAAATCCGCGCGCTATATGCGGTGCCACCAAGCCGACAAAGCCAATTGTGCCGACGAACGCAACCGCCCCCGCCGTCAAAAGCGCGACTATCACGAACATGCGCACGCGCAGCCGCGTGACGTTGATCCCCACAGCAGCCGCGCGATCATCGCCCATGCGCAAGGCGGTCAGCCGCCAAAGATCTGGCAAGATCGCCGCGACGCAGACTATCAGGATCGTGAAGGTGACGGGAAGATTGTCCCACGAGGCCTTGAGCAGCGAGCCGAACAGCCAGAAAACGATGGCCTGCAGCACCTCGGGAGAGGCAAGATATTGCACCATGGATTGCAAGGATTGAAAGAGAAAGAGCGTGGCAATGCCCGCGAGGATCATCACCTCGGGCGTCATGCCCCGCGCGCGGGAGAGGCCATAGACCAAACCTGCAGAGATGAGAGTTGCCCCAAACGCCGCGGCCGGAATGGTCAGCCAGGCCAGGATGGGCAGGGTAAAGCCGGTGAGCAAAACCACCGCCGCGCCGAAGCCTGCCGCGGCTGAAAAGCCCAGCGTGTAGGGGCTGGCCAGAGGATTTCCCAGAATCGTCTGCATGATCACGCCCGCAATAGCCAGTGCTGCACCGACCGTGAGCGCCATCAAGGTCATCGGCAGGCGGATATCCCAGACGATCACATTGGTCATTGAGGACGCACGCTCCAGCCCGAAAAGCGCGGCAACCGTATCGCCCATCGGCAGCAAGGCTGGGCCGGTCAGAATGTCCACCAGAACGCACAACACCAGCAAAACCAATCCAACGCTCAGCGCCGTGACCCGGCGCAGCATCAGGCGGGAGTAGGATGAAGGGGCGACCGGTGCCGCCCCGCCACTAACGCTCATGAGGGCCTCAAGGGAGCTGCGTCATATACGTGCCGGAGAACTTAACCGGCATATAGTCAGCGAAAAAGGCGTCCAGATTGGCCTGCGGATCCACGTCTTCGAACTGTTCTGGGTGCAGCTGCTTGGCTATGTACTGGAAGAACGCGAAATCATAGAGCGTGCGCGCACCGCCATGGTAGAGCCCGTGCACTTCGCCGCTTTCTATGGCCGCGACTTGATCCCAGCCGGGTCGGTCTGTGTAGGGCTGCATGCGTTCATGAGTGAGCGAGGCGTCGACGCCCGGCCCAAGGATGACGGCCTTGTCACGGCTCAGCCAGCCGGAGCCCGCAAGGAACACGACCTCGGGGTTCTGGGCCAGCACATATTCAGGGCTGAGCGCGCCCCAGCGCTCAATCTGACCATTGGCGATGTTTTCGCCGCCCGCCGAGTCAACAAGCTTGCCCCACATGGTTCCGGAGTATGAGTTATCGGTTTCCTCAGCACCCTTACGGCCCAGTTCCACGTAAACACGCGGCTTGCTGTCGGAAGCCGCCACACGCGCAATCGTGTCCGCGTAAGCTGCGGCGTAGGCATCCGCGAGTTCCTTCGCGCGCTCTTCTTCACCAAGGATCGCGCCAAGCGCGAGCGTCGATGCAACGTGCTTGTCAACCTCCTGCGCATTGTAATCGAGGATCACGACGGGGATGCCCGCGTCTTCCATCCGGTCGATGGCTTCGCCCAGAACTCCATGCTGCCATGCGGCAAAGATCGCGACATCAGGCTGTGTCGCAATGGCGGCTTCTAGCGAAAAGCTTCCGGCATCCACCTCACCCACATCGGCGATCTCTGCGATGCGCGGCACCGCCTCGACATAGGCCTCCCATTGCAGGTTGCGCCATCCTTCCCACGCCTCGCGGGAAATGCCCACCACGCGATCGTAGACGTCTGGACCGCCTACCGCGAAAGTGTCTTCAAAATAAAAGCCCAAAAGAATGCGCTCAGGCTGATCTGGCAATTCAACCGTGCGGCCCAGCACATCTGTGACTTGAATGGGCTCTGCCATCGTGGGGATGGGCAGCAAGAGCGCTGCCGCCGTGAGGCTGCCAAAAAGGCGGCGAGAGAGTGAGATTTTCATATTTGTTTTCCCTAATTCAGTGAACGGGTGCTCTCATCGGAACACGCAGGCTTGGCCTTGGCGAATGCGCCAACGCGGGCTTCCCTCTAGGCGTCACGTTCGAGATGTACGCGGAGCCTCAGATGGCAGATTTCAGTGGACTTAGGCCAGCGGAGGCGCGCGGGTGGCGTGCGCGTAATCCATATGGTTTGGCACGCTTTGAGACTGACCGGAGACCAGCGCCACCTTCTGAAAGCTCTGTGGTGCGGGTACCGCTGAACCTTGGGCCTGCGGAATGCAAAACGCTCCAGCCAATGTGCAGACGGGGCACTCTGTTCCCATTTCAGGGCCATGCTCGCTGTCTTCACAAATGTCGGCCAGCTGTCCGCCAGCATTCAGAAACGCAAGAGTTGACGCATCGAGCAGGTTCGCGTGGCTGTCTTGGTGGCGATGCCCAAAGCTCAGCAGCAGAAAGGCCACAAGCATCGTGAGTATCACGCTGCTTTTGATCCGCCGGTTCAGATACGTCATCAACATGTTACTATGTAACAAAAGTTGTCGACCTATTCCAAGACCAAACGCGCCCCTGCGATACCTTTTGAGAAAAACCAAATTCTCGACCTTTGCGGCCATGATGGATTGCACCTATCTCATCGCAGTTGCATGAGGGTCACCATGACGTATGTGCTCTACAATCGTTCGGGGTCCGGTGGATTTGCGGTGGAGGCTGCGATGGCGCTGGCCGGTGTGCCCTGCCGGGTTGAACATCTGCACTCGCTTCCCAATGAGCCATTGCGGGATAAGATCGGACATCTCAATGATTGGGGACAAGTGCCGGTCTTGCAGCTGCCCGATGGGTCCGTGATGACTGAACTGGCCGCGATCATGTCTCTTCTGACAGCGGAAGAGACTGGCTTTCGAGACGGGCCGCATCTGTGGGTGGATGACCAAGCGACGTTTCTGCGCTGGTCCGTGTTTTTATGCGTGAACGTCTATGAAGGCATCCTGCGCCAGACCTATCCGCAACGGTTCTGCGGGCTTTCCGGCATCGCAGGTGAGCCCCAAGAGACGGGATCAGACGCGTGGCTTTTGGCCAACATCTCGCAGGCTGCAGACGAACGCACGCATGCCGCCTTGGTCTCTTTGGACCAGGCCACCAATCAGCATGAGTTTTTGTTGGGCAATCAGATGTCTGCCTGTGATGTGATCCTCGCGATGCTCTATGCATGGCACAATCAGCGTCCAGATTTGAAACGGTTCACATGGATCACCAGCCAGGTGGCGACACACCCGATTGTCCGCCCTGTCTGGAAGGCGCATTTCGATACGCGTCTAGACGTCAAATGGCATGAGCTATGATCGACGCGCGTCAGAATTTTAAAAATTCTGCGTCAGAAAATTTCAATTTTCTGGACCATTTTCTTCCAAGAAAATGGCTGGTCCTGGATCTCCTTTTGCACTTTGGATTGACAGCTTTCGCTCTGTGATCCACAGATACACGTGATGGTTCCCGCGCACAGCGATAACGGGATCAAAAGGGAACACGGTCAGGTGTAGCCATCAGGCGCCAAAGCCGTGACTGCCCCCGCAACTGTAGGCGGAGAGCGACGCTGCAATCACCACTGGCCTCAACGGGTCGGGAAGGGCAGCCAAGCATCGACCCGCAAGTCAGGAGACCTGCCATCATCTGTTCCAACCACCCAAGGCGGGGCGCCTTGGAAGGAGGCGATATGGCACGGCATCCGTGTGTTTTGAGACATGCCACCTTCGATCTGCGCTTGCACCCAAGCGAGGATCGACATGGATGTGGCATCTGACCCTAGCCCGCCTTATCTGAGCGTGCGCAATCTGTCCTTCCGGACAGCGAGCCAGCAAGTGCTCTTGCAGGATGTGTCCTTTGACCTCCCGAAAGCATCTGTTCTGGCGATTGCAGGGCCCAATGGCGCGGGGAAGACGACGCTTCTGAACCTTCTTTCGGGCATGGAAGAGGTCACGCAGGGCGAGGTTACGATAAACGGTGCCTCCTTGCGAACCATGCCCATGGATGTGCGGGCGCATAAAATCGCCGTGGTCGCGCAACATGCCGCCCCCGATCACCGGCTCAGCGTGCAGGATTATGTGGCCATGGGGCAAATGCCCATCTGGTCGGATCATGCCATGACCGACCATGCCCAGGCCCTGCAAGAGGTGCTAGAGATCACACAGCTTGATCACCTCTCTGCAAAAACCATCGCGCAGCTGTCAGGGGGCGAACTGCAACGCGCCCATATCGCCCGCGCTCTGGTGCAGCGTCCAGAGCTTCTCTTTCTGGACGAGCCGACCAATCACCTCGACCCGGACGCCAAGGGGCGCATGCTCTCGCTGATCTGCGGGCTCGGTATCACCGTGGTGATGGTGCTGCATGATCTCGTGCTGATCCCGGAATTCGCAACCCATGTGGCGCTGATGAAAGACGCGCGCCTGATGGCTTTCGGCCCCGTGGGTGAGGTGCAAACCCCACAATCCATCGCAGACGCGTTTGGCGTCATCTACCGTCTGCTGCCCCATGAAGGCCGGGTGATCCCCGCCCTCGACATACGAAAAACACCTGAACGAAAAGGACAGTCTTTATGAAACAGATTTGGACAGCGGCCATCCTGGCCTCCCTCGCCTCCGCCGCCGCGGCAGAGGTCACGGTCGACAATTGCGGCACGCCTTTGACATTCGATGCCATGCCGGAGCGGCTCATCGTGCATGACATGAACATGACCGAGATGGCTTTTGCCCTTGGCCTGCAGGACAAGATCGTAGGCCTCACCGGCATCACGGGCTGGTACAAGACAAGCCCAACCTTTGATGAGGCGCGCGGCGACATCCCGGAACTGGCCCCGAAATATCCAACGGTTGAGAACCTTCTCGCCGCAGAACCCGACATGTTCTTTGCCGGATGGTACTATGGCATGCGCCCGGGCGGTGAGGTCACGCCAGACACGTTGGAGCCCTTTGGCATCAAGACCATGGTCCTGACGGAAAGCTGCGTACACCAGCATGAGGGGCGGCCAGAGGCGAGCATGAACCTGCTGTTTGATGACGTGATGCGTTTGGGCCAGGTGATGGGTGTCGAAGACAAGGCGACAGGCCTCGTCGACGGGTGGGAAGCGCAGCTGAGCGCGATTGAGGCCAAGACGTCCGGCGTCGATCAACCGCGCGTGTTTCTTCTCGATGGTCCGGCGGATGCCCCGTTCACTGCGGGCAAATTTGCTATCCCGGACGCGATGATCGATGCCGCAGGCGGTGCCAGCGTCACCAGTGATCTTGATACCAGCTGGGGCCGCACCTCTTGGGAGGCGGTCGCCGCAGCCAACCCGGAGTTTCTGGTGCTGCTCGACTATCAAACCGGCAACGGCGCGGAAGATACCTTCAAGTTCCTGCAGGAACATCCCGTCATGTCCGGTGTCGATGCCGTCAAGAACGAGGCCTGGATCGGTCTGCGCTATGAGGAACTGACGCCCGGACCGGCAAACATCACAGCCATCGAATAGATGGCGATGGCATTGCACCCAGAGCTGTTCTGACTTGAACCGATATGCGTTGGGCTTGGGCATAGGGGCGGTCTGCTTGACCGCCCTGATTGTGCTGTCCGTGCTCTATGGAACGACCCGCATTCCCTTGGGTGACGTGGTGTCCGCCATTGCAACGGGTCTTGGTCTTGGCGGGGAGCCTGGACCGATGGACCGGATCGTCTTCGATCTGCGCCTGCCCCGGGCCGTGTTTTCTGCCGTCATCGGCGCGGGGCTTGGGATCGTGGGCGTGGTGCTGCAAACCACGACCCGCAACGATTTGGCCGATCCGTTTCTCTTTGGCCTGTCCTCAGGTGCGGCGGCGGGCGCGGTCTTTGTAATCACCGTGACAGGCGATGTGCTGGGCATTTGGACCTTGCCGCTTGCTGCATTCAGCGGCGGGATTGTGGCCTCGCTCATCGTGCTCACGCTGGTGCAGTCTTTGCGCAATGCCGCCCCCGAAAAACTGATCCTCGCGGGTCTCGCTGTCTCCTTCCTCTTCGCGGCCATCACCAACTATCTGATTTTCTCTGGTGACAGCCGCGCCGCCCATTCCATCGTATTTTGGATGCTAGGCGGGTTGGGTCTGGCCCGTTGGCAAAGCCTGCCTCTGGTCCTCGCGGGCCTCGCGCTCATTTTAGCCTATGCAACCTACCGCCGCCGATGGCTCGACGCGCTTTTGGCCGGGGATCGCACTGCCAAAAGCCTCGGCGTGCCGGTCACGCGGTTGCGCATGACGATGTTCCTCATGGCCGCGCTGGCGACGGCGGCCTTTGTGTCGGTGGCCGGCGTGATCGGCTTTGTGGGCCTCATGGTGCCGCATCTCGCACGGGGGTTGGCGGGGCCACTACACACCCGCCTGTTGCCCACAGCAGCGCTCATCGGCGCCGCCCTGCTGACGGCATCAGACATCCTTTCACGCGTGATTCTGGCGCCGCAGGAGCTTACGGTTGGTATCGTCACCACCTCTGTTGGCGCGAGCTTTGTCTTTGCGCTCCTGATTGGCGGGCGCAAAACGGCACGTTGACATGCCTGGCTGGCTAACTCAACCTATAGGCGAGTTCTGGCGACCCGAACAGAAAGGCACCTCAATGACGCATCTCGGCATCCTGACCTTGCACGGTATGGGCAACACAAGCCGCAGTTACGCAGAAGAGCTCTTTGACGAAATACGTCACCGGCTGGGCGAAGATGCCGACAAAATCGCCACGCACGCGGTCTTTTATCAAAACATCATGCAAGAGAACCAATCCAAGTATCTCAACAGCGTCAAAGGACAGCTCCGGTGGGACGATATGAGGGAGTTCATGCTCTATGGGTTTTCTGATGCCGCCTCTCTTGAATCGAAAAAAGACGGCGAGGAGAGCCCCTACTTTCAGGCGCAGCTCAGGATTTTTCAGGGGTTGAAAGCGCTCTATAACTCCCTTTCGGGGGGTGATCGACGGGTTGTGATCATCGCGCAATCCTTAGGCGGGCAGGTGATCTCGAATTACCTGTGGGATGCC
>ERZ1740059.1493-NODE-1493-length-11768-cov-7.483309_pt1 | contig 11768 bp, 8 predicted proteins | sample MGYA00581744_ERZ1740059 | MGnify/ENA primary metagenome ERZ1740059 (study PRJEB43018, sample SAMN04849738) | marine metagenome | isolation source: floating plastic debris | place: Pacific Ocean | collected 2008-08-28 | study: EMG produced TPA metagenomics... | reverse complement strand
TGTGTGGGTCCGGGACGTCGCCACGTCCACGCGGCCCAAGGCGTACCAGCCGGCCACGAGGCGCACGGCGGGCTCCTGCGCCCGGCGCCGGAGGAGCGCGCGGACGCGTGGGGCGGCCTCCCGAAGGCGGCCGTGGGCCACGAGCAGTGCCGCCAGCCGGAGCGACGCATGAGGCGCCGTGTCGACGTGGCCCTCGGCCGCCCGCAGGTCCTCGCGCGCGCCAGGGAAGTCTCCGGCCTCCGCGCGGAGGGCTCCCCGCACGAGGCGTCCATGGGGGTCGTCCGGGAAAGGTCCCAGCACGCGATCCGCCCGGGCCTTGGCCGCAGCGGGCCGGCCCAGGCGGAGCTCGCACCAGGCGAGCTGGGCGCCGGCGCGGCGCGCGTCCTCGCTTCCGGGAGCCGCGAGCGCGAGCACCCGAAAGAGCTGCGCGCGTGCCTCTCCGTAGCGTGCGCGCCTCAGCCACAGGTCCGCGAGGTTCCGTCGCGCGCCGAGCAGCCCCGGGTCGATGGCCAGCGCGGCTTCGAAGGCCCGTCGGGCGCCCTCCTCGTCGCCGCGGCCGAGGCGCACGACGCCGAGGCTCTGCCAGGCTTCTTCGGAGTCCTCGTCCAGGCGAAGCGCGACCCGAAGCGACGCCTCGGCGCCCTCGAGGTCGCCCCGCGCCAGCGCGACGAGGCCGAGGTTCACGTGGGCTTCGGCCAGCGTGGGCTGGTACTCGAGGGCCAGACGGAGCCGGGCCTCGGCCTCGTCGAGGGCGCCCTCGGCCAGCGCCGTCGCGCCGGCGTCGCTGAGCGCCGAGGCCGCCGTGGAGGCTCCGGCCGTGGCGCATCCCCCCGAGCACGAGAGGGCCCACGCGCCGGCGGGGAGGAGAAGGCGGGCGACGAGGAGGCGCGGCATGCACCCCCTTCGTCGTGGCTCGCGCTCAGTTGCGTGCGCGGCTCAGACGGCGGTGAACGTGCCGACGGCGACCTCGCCGTCGAAGTCGACGCTCACCATGCCGCCCTCGACGCTGACCGGGAGCCAGCCGAGGGGCTCGCTGGCGGGGGGCGCGGTGTTCGCTCCATCGAAGGCGAACTTGCTCGCGTGCCACTCGCAGGCGATCTCGTCGCCGTCCACGTAGAGGGGCCCGCCAGCGTGGGGGCATACGGCGCTCATCGCGCCGATGCCCGCGGGGCCGCGGACGAGAAAGACCTGGTCATCCTCGAAGAGCGTGACGCCTTCCGGCACGTCCGCGAGGGCCACGGGGAAGGAGCCGCCGCTCTCCCCGCCGCTGCTCTCCTCCTCACCGGTGCCGCCACCGCCGCCACCACCACAGGCAGTCGTGAGGACGGGGAGGAGGGTCGCCGCCCCCACGGCGGTCGCCGAGCGCTGGAGGAAGGCGCGACGGCGGGGACAAACGAGAATCGGGTTCTTCGGGTCGCTCATGCTGAGCAGCCTATGCCAGAGGTCGCCGCCGGTTCCCAGCATTGTGCCGTTTCGACGCGGCGATGGAGCAACGACGTGTCCTCACCTGCGGAGGAGGTCGCCGACCGTCGCCAGCCCGCGCGCCTCGGCCGCGTGGAGCAAGCGCTGAAGCGCGAGGGCCGTCAGGAGCGCGTCGCCGGCGGCCGTGTGCCGGGCCGGCGTCTCCAGCGCATAGCGAGCAGCCAGCACGTCGAGGGAGACGCGGGGCTCGCGGGCGAGGCGCCCCGGCGAGCCTCCGGCTTTCAGCCGCCGGGCGAGATGCTCGGTGTCGAGCACCGGGTTCAGCAGGCGACCGCCGCCCGCGGCGAGGCAGCGGTCCAGCATGGCGACGTCGAAGGCCGCGTGATGCGCGACGAGAATGGCGCCACCCACGTAGCCGAGGAAGTCGAGCGCCGCGCTCTCCTCGTCGGCGCCGCCGTCGAGGTCCTGCGGCACGAGCCCATGCACCGGCGCGGCATCCGCCCCCACCCGGTCCCCCGCCACGAGGCACTCGAAGGAGTCGCGAAGCACCACGACGTCACCGCGCATGCCCACGCCGGCGATGGAGAGGAGTCGGTCGGCGCCGATGTCGAGACCCGTGGCCTCCGTATCGAAGACCACGAAGCGCGCCTCGCGCCAGGGTGTCCGGGAGGGCGCCGGCGCAAAGCCCTCGGCGTACGCCCGCACCGCCTCCGCGGGCGCGTGGCGCATGCGGCGCCGGGACCACCAGGCCGGGAGCGCCACGGCTACCTCAGCAGATCCGTTCGGTAGCGGGCCATGAGCACCGTCAGTACGTCGTCGATCACGGCGAAGGTCGAGCGAAGGGCCTGGCGCTGGAGCTTCCCCATGGCCTCGATCTCGAGGAAGCGCCCGCTGTCGCCCTGGGCGAGACCGCTCCGGGCCCGAAGGCGCATCAAGAGCTCGTAGGCGAGGGCCGCCTCCTCGTAGAGGTCCGCGTTCTTGCGCTCCCGTGCGCCGAGGGCCCGGAAGCGGGCGGCCGTGCCGACCTCCTCGAGGGCGGCGTCCACGGCCAGCACCCGCGCCGCGTCGGCCAGCGGCATCATCGCGCGCGCCTTCACGTCGAAGCGGTCCTCGTGCGTGCCGGAGCGCTCCACCATGAAGCCCCGAAAGAAGCTCAGCGGCGGCGGGTTCTGCAGCGCGTTCCGCGCCAGGAAGGAGAGGAAGCGCGGCGCCTCGCGGGTCTCTTCGTGGACATGTACACGCAGCGCCGCCGGGAGCGTGGCGTCCCCGCCCGCGTACCTGAGGTCGAAGAAGATCGAGGCCTCCATCAGCGCCATGGGCTCTGGCACCCGGATGAGCGTGCCGAGCTTCTCCTTCCACTCCGTGAGCGAAAGGCAGAGCTCCGGGTTGGAGCCCATGATGTTGCCGGGACAGCGCACGAAGCCGGCGGCGTCCAGCGTCGAGACCACGTGCTCGCCGAGCGCCAGGAAGCGCGTCTTCCGAGCGGCGGCGTCGACGGCTTCGGCGGGGTCGGCGTAGACGAGGGCGTTGTCCTGGTCCGTCCGCAAGAGCTGCTCGCCCCGGCCTTCGCTGCCGAGCGAGAGCCAGGCGAAGGCCGGCAGGGGCTCGGGGTGGGCCTCGGCGTCGGCGGCCGTCGCCAGCGCGAGGGCCCGGCGGATGAGGCGGTCGTTCATGGCCGTCGCCATGGAGGCGATGAGCGCCATGGAAATCTCGGCGTCGAGGTACTGCTGGAGCAGGGCTTCGCCCCGGTCCCGGGCTCGCCGAAGCGCCGGTCGGTCGCGGGCGCGGCGCAGGTCGCTCAAGACCACGGTCGGCAGGTTCCCGTGCGCGGTGAGCAGGTCGTGCTCGCTGAGCACGCCCGTGACCGCCGTGGACGGCGTCCCGTCCTCGGTCAGGACCAGGTGCTTGAGGCGACGACCGAGGAGCCGCTCGAGCACGCGCGCGAGGCTCTCGCCCTCCGGCGCCGTGGTCACGGGCGCGCTCATGACCTCGCTCACCGCCGTGGTCGCGGGCACGCGCTCCGCCGCGACGACGCGCTTTCGAAGGTCCGAATCCGTGAGGATGCCGATGGGTCGGCGTCCGTCGTCGAGCACCAGGATGGAGCCCACGTTCCGGGCAGCCATGGCCCGCGCCGCCTCGGCGACGCTCGCCTCCGGCGGGCAGGTCACGAGATCGCGGATGGGCTCGATGTTCCGGGTCTCGTCGAAGAGCGAGAGCGCCGGGAGCGGGCTGGGCGGCTGCGAGGAGCGGCCGGGCGGTACGGAGCCGCGCGGTGGGGGACGCGACACGCGCGAGTGCCGCACCGCGGAGGCGAGGGCCTCGCCGCGGAGCGGGGCGTCGGCCGCGAAGGTGGCCGCCAGGCGCCCGGCGAGGGCCGGGTTGCCTTCCATGAGTGCGTCGAGGGCCGCCACCGGCATCACGTAGAGGAGGCTCGGCTCCCGCGTCGTGGCCGTGGCGGCGTAGCTTCGCTTCGCGAGGTGCGCGCGGAACCCGACGAGGTCGCCTTCGTCCGCCAGGGCCACGAGCACGGGCTCGGCGTCGGCGTCTTCGTCGAAGCCACGCTCGAGCGCGATGCTCCCCTTTTGCACCTGGAAGGCGTGCCCCTCGGGGGACGTGCCCTCCCGGAAGAGGAGCTCGCCGGCCTCCGCGTAGCGAATCTCGACGCTCTCGGCGAGCGCGCCGAGCGCGCCGGCGTCGAGGGCGTCGAAGGGCGCGTGCGCACCCAGACGCGCCGCGACGGTGGCCAGCATCCCCGGGGAGACCATGCGGACGATGCTACCAAAGAGGGACACGCCGAGCTTTGGGTCTCCCGGGTCAGGGCTCCGCGTCCACGGACCCCGGAGCGGCGGTCCCTTCAGTGAAGCAGGTCTCATCCGTTGAGCCCAGGACATGCGCCCGGAACGCCGTCGTCGCCGATCGGATCCACGGGGCACCGCCGTGCGCGGCCGGTTGCTCTTCGTCGACGACGACCCGGCCGTCCATTTCCTCGCGCGGCGCGTGCGCGGGGACCTCGGCTTCGAGCTCCGCGTGGTCGACTCCGGCGCCGCGGCCCTCGAGGCCATTCGCGAGCGCCCCTTCGACGTCGTGCTCACGGACCTCGGCATGCCGGGGATGGACGGCGAGGAGCTTGCTCGGCAGGCCATCACGCTGGCGCCCCATGCGGCCTTCATCTTCCTGACCGGCCGCATGGACCTCACGCTTCGCACCACGCCGAGCGTCGACCGCGCCGTCGTGGGAGTGCTCCAGAAGCCCTGGGACGCCGAAGAGCTTCGCCAGCTGGTGGAGCTGGCCTTCACCCGGAGCCAGGCCTCGCTTCGGCCGCGCGCGACCCGCGCGCCCAACACGCTCTTGGTCGTCGAGGACGACCCCATGGACGTCCTGCTCCTGCGTACGTACCTGGAGCGCGCTCAACCCGGAGCATGCGTCGAGCACGTCGGGCGCCTCGGACTGGCCGAGCAGCGGCTGGCGGCGGGGGGCATCGCGGCGGTCTTTCTCGACATGTCCCTGCCGGACGCACGGGGCTTCGACGGCGTGCGCCGGCTAGCACGGTGCGCGCCGGAGGTGCCGCTCCTCCTCGTGTCCGGCCACACCGACGAAGACCTCGCCGCGGAGGCGCTCCGGCTCGGCGCGCAGGACGTGCTCGACAAGAACGAGCTCGAGCCGGCCATCCTCGGCCGCGCCATCCGCTTCGCCACCGCGCGCAAGGCCGCCGAGCGAGGCCTCGCCGAGCGCGCGCACTTCGACCAGCTGACGGGCCTGGCCAACCGCGCGACCTTCTACGAAGCGCTCCGCCGGGGCATCCGCATGTCGCGGCGAGCCGGCACCCGCGTCGCCGTGCTCTTCGCCGATCTGGACGGCTTCAAGGCCGTGAACGACTCGAACGGACACGAGGCCGGCGACATGCTGCTGCGCGAGGTCGCCCGACGCCTGGGCGATGCCGTCCGCGACACGGACCTGGCCGCGCGGCTGGGCGGCGACGAGTTTGCGGTGCTGCTGCCGGACGCCGAGGGTGTTGGGGACGCACAGGTCGTGCGCGACCGCATCCTTCGCGCTCTCGACGCGCCGGTGGACGTCGGCCGTGCCTTCGTGACGCCGCGCGCGTCCATCGGCATCGCCCTCGGGGAGGCGCACGAAGGCGCCGCCGAGCTCATGGCCCGGGCGGATGCCGCCATGTACGGGACCAAGCGCCGCTCGCAGCGCGCCGCCGCCGGCGGGTGAAGACTACGCCGGCCGCCGGAGACGGATGCTGAACGCCGTGCCCTCGCCGAGCGTCGAGGCGACGCTCACCTCGCCTCCGTGGCGCTCGACGATGCGGCGGACCAGCGCGAGGCCGATGCCGTCGCCCGGGACCTCTCCGCGGGTGTGGAGGCGCTGAAAGACCTTGAAGATGCGGACGAGGTCCGGCTCCGGGATACCGACGCCGTTGTCGTGCACCTCGACGACGACGCGCGCCTTGTGGGTCGCGTCGACGCGCACGGCGATCGCACAGGGGACGTCGGCGCGGCGGAACTTGAGCGCGTTGTCGAAGAGGTTCCGGAACACCTGCCGAAGGCCCGTCTCCTCCCCGAGGACCCTCGGCACCTCGCCCGCGGCGGGGAGCGTGAACGTCGCGTTCGCCTCGGCGCGGGCGGCCTCGAGGTCTGCCGCCGCCGAGTGAAGCACGGCGCCCAGGTCCACGGGCGCGACCGGCGTCGTGTGCTTCCCGGCCCGCGAGTAGGCCAACAGGGACACGATGAGCTGCCGCATGCGCGTCGCCCCGGCGCGGATGCGCGCGAGGTGCGCCCGCCCCTCGGGACCGAGGGCGTCGCCGTGGTCCTCCTCGAGGAGCTCGCTGAAGCCGGCGATGGTCCGGAGCGGCGCCTGCAAATCGTGGGACGCCACGTAGGCGAACTGCTCGAGCTCGGCGTTGGCGCGCTCGAGCTCCCGGAGCATCTCCACGCGCTCGGACACGTCGCGGATGATCCCGAGGTACCCCAGCACCTGTCCGTCGCCCCCGCGTACGACGCCGGCGCTCGCCTCCCCGTCGAATTCCTCGCCCGAGGCGCGGCGGTAGCGCTCCGCATAGCTCGCGCTGGTTTGCTTCACCGTGGGGTGGAAGTAGCGGCGTCCGGTCTTCGCGAAGGAGTCGGGGTCAGCGTAGAGGCGCTCCGTGGTACGTCCGAGCAGCTCCCCGGGCTCGTAGCCAAAGGCCGTGGTGACGGAGCGGCTGAGCCGCACGACGCGGCGCTGGGGATCGACGACCAGCGTCGGGTCCGGAAGCGCGTCGAAGATGGCCTCGAGCAAGGCGCGCTCGTTGGCCACGTCGGTCGCCGCACGCATGCGCTGCGTCACGTCGCGGCTCGTGGTGAGGAGCTTCTCGACGCAGCCCTCGGCGTCGAGCAAGGGCTCCGTCATCGTCTCGAGCCATACCCAGTGCCCCTGCGCGTGCCGTATGCGGTAGATGACGCCCGCCGGCCGCACACCCTCCTTCGCCATTTCGTGAGACCCGCGCTCGATGCGGGAGCGATCGTCGGGGTGAAAGAGGTCGTAGGGGTTGCGGCCGATGAGAGCTTCGGGCGCGTACCCGAGGAGCTGCGTGCAGGCGGGCGATACGTACTCGTAGGTACCGTCCCGGGCGTGACGGCAGACGAGCTCCCGCGAGTGCTCCGTGAGCATGCGGTAGAGCGCCTCACGCTCGCGGAGCTCGTCCTCCCGGGCCCGGTCCTCCGTGACGTCCTGGCAGACCCCCAAGATGAGTCGCGTCGCCCCCTCGCGTTCGGCGAAGGCCGTGTCCCGACTGCGAAGCCAGCGCCACGTGCCTTCGCGGTGCAGCGCCCGATAGGTGAGGGAGCGCGTCCCGCCACGCGGCTCGCGGCGCATGGCTGCGTGGTGGGCGACGATGGCCTCCACGTCGTCGGGATGAAAGAGCTCGTTGACGGCCTCGCCGGCGACGTCCTCCGGCCCGTAGCCGAGGAGGTCGCCGAGCTGCCGGTTGGCGAAGACGTTGGCCCGCGCCTCGAGATCGTAGAGATAGACGAGGTCCGGGGTGACCTCGAGCAGGCTTCGCAGGAACGCAGCCTCTTCGATCTGCTCGCCGAAGACGAGAGGCGCCGCATCGCTCACGGCTCTCTCTCGCCGGGAAGCGCCGGAGGCGTCGTCGGCCGAGACGGCTCGGAAGGTCGCGGGTCGAGCTCCGGGAGAACCAGCGTGAAGCGCGCCCCGCCGAGCGGGCTCTCGCCCACCCGCGCGCTGCCGCCCACGGCGGATAGGGCCTGGCGCACGTAGGCCAGACCGAGGCCCGTCCCGCGTCCACGCCCACCCGCGCTCACATAGCGTTCGAAGATGCGGTCCCGGCGCGCGGGTGGCACCCCGGGGCCATCGTCGTCCACCTGAATCACGAGGGAGGGCTCGAGCGCGCCCGGGGCGTGAACGCGCACGGCCACTTCGGAGCGGGCGAAGCGGCAGGCGTTCTCGAGGAGGTTGCCGAGCATGCGCTCGAGGCGGCCGAGGTCGACCCGGGCTTCGACGGGCGGCCTCCGTGCCTCTACCCAGAGGCGCAGGCCATGGGTCATCGCGTAGGGACCGACGCGCACGCTCCCGACCAAACGTTCGACCAGCTCGACGATCTCGACCGTGGATACCTCCACGGGGCGCAAGCCCGCCTCGAGCAGGCCGAGGCTCTGCAGGTCCTGGCTCAAGGCCAGCAGCCGGTGCATCGTGAGGTCGAAGCGCCCGACGGCCTCGGGATCGAGACCCGTGCGCACCGCGTCGGCCACGGCCGTCAGGCTCGTGAGCGGTCCCCGCATGTCGTGGCCGACCATGGCCATGAGCGCCGCCCGCTCCCGCGCCGCCACGTGCAGCTGCTCGTTCGCCCGTTCGAGCTCGTAGTTGGCGCGCAGGAGTGCGCGCTCGCGAAGCGCCAGCTCACGCGCCTGCTCGGTGCCTTCGAGGAGCTGGGCCAGCGCGCGGCGGCAGCTCACGGCCCCGAGCTCGCTCTTCACGAGATAGTCCTGCGCGCCCAGGCGCATCGCTTCGGTCGCGATGCCCTCGTCGCCGTGCCCGCTCCACACGGCGACCGCGAGAACCTCCACCGGATAGGCGCGCCGGAGCGTCTCGAGGTGTTCCCAGCCGACGGAGCCCGGGAGCCGGTAGTCGAGGAGCACGACATCGGGGGCGAAGCCCCGCACCGTGTCGAGCATCTCGTCGAGGTGGTGGCACTGCACCACCCGCCAGGGGGCGCCGCGGAGGTAGCGACGAAGCAGCGCCCCGTCGGCCGGGCTGTCGTCCACGACGGCGATCTTCCACTCGACGTGCTCACTCATGACATCGCTCCTGTGGCGCTTGGGCGTGATTGCGAGGCCTCGAGAAGCCAGAAGTCGAGTAGACGTCCGAGCGTGCGATAGAGGTCGGGCAGCTCGAGGGGCTTCGACACGACCGCGTTCGCGCCCAGCCCGTACGCGGCCGCGATGTCCCGCTCGGCCAACGAGCTCGTGAGGACGACGATGGGAATGCGCCGGAGCGCGCTATCGCCCTTGACCTCCGCGAGCACGTCGAGGCCGCCGGTGCGACCGAGGTTCAGGTCGAGGAGCACGAGCTCGGGCGGACGCGCCCTGCCGCGGTGGACCTGGTGGAAGTGTGCGAGGGCGGCTTCGCCGTCCGCAACGTGGTGCACGTGAGCGTCGCCATGCCAACGACGGAAGGCCCGGCTGAGGGCCGCCACGTCGGCGGCGGAGTCCTCCACCAGCATCACCGTCGGCCAGTCGCTCATGCGGCGTCCGCTCGGCCCAGGGTGAAGTAGAAGGTGGCGCCCGCGCCTGGCGCGCTGTCGACCCAAAGCGAGCCGCCATGCCGCTCGGCGAAGGCGCGCGCGATGGGCAAGCCGCACCCGGTCCCGTCGGGCCCGGTGCGGAGGCGCGTGAAGACCTCGAAGATCGGCTCCAGGTGACGCTCCTCGAGGCCCGGTCCGTCATCCGCCACGTAGATGGCGGGGGTCTCGGGATGCAGCGTCGGGGCCCGAGGCGCCGGCGTTCCCGCCGGCAGGTAGCCGATGGTGACGCGGCTCCCTGAGGCGGCGTACTTCAGCGCGTTGGAGACGAGGTTCGCGAAGATCTCCTGGACGGCCACGGGGTCGCACTCCACCTCCGGCAGGTCCTCGACGACGAGGCGAAGACCGGCCTCCGCAGCGCTGGCCTCGTGAAGCAGGCACACCTCGCGCGCCAGCTCACCGAGGTCGACCGGGGTGCGCTGAAGCGGCCCGCGGCCCGCGCGGGAGAAGGCCAAGAGGCCCCGAAGCTGTCGGTCCATGCGGGTGGTGAGCGCGTGGATGCGCTCGACGTTCTCGCGCACCTCCGGGGCCGCGCCGTCGAGGTCTTCGAGCAGGAAGCTCGCGTAGGTGCTGATGCCGCGGAGAGGCTCGCGGAGATCGTGGCTCACCACGTAGGCGAAGGAGTCGACCTCCACGTTGCGCTGCGCGAGGTCCCGGGTGGTACGGGCGAGCTGGCGCGACTGGCGGAGCAGGTGGTCGACGAGGAGACGGCGAAAGCGCTCCACGAGCTGTCGCTCACCCTCGGAGAACGGGGTCGCGTGGCCGCGCATGCGCTGGCGCCACTCGGCGAAGCTGTTGCGCGGCGAGAGCGCGCCGCTCTCCGGATCGATGCGCTTGTCCGGGGCGCCTCCCCAGCGCACTTCCTCTTCGACGAAGGGCCGCAGCCAGACGACCCAGTCATCGCCAGAGCCCGTGAGCGCGATGGCGAGGAGCCCGGCGGCGCCGTCGTCGTCCCACCCGTCGATCACGGCACCGAGGGAGCGCAGCGCGACCTGTGTCTCCCCGGCCTCGAAGCGGGCTCGCAACACGTCGAACACCGGACCCAGCGTCTCGAGCGGCGGCGTTCGACCCAAGGCCCTCACGCGCCCGTCGTAGGCGACGACGGCACCCGTCGCCTCGACCAGGCCCAGGAGACTCGGCGTGTCGCCGGCGAGGGCCTCGAGGGGATCCATGCCCTCGGCCACGCGGTCGAGGATGGCGAGCACGCGCGGCTCGGCCGCCTCGCGAAGGGCGAGCCGGCTGCGGTCCCGCGCCAGACCGAGGCGCATCGAGGCCATCTGGCCCACGAGCTCCATGGAGACGCGGGAAGCGAAGGAGAGGCGGCGCGGGCGTCGATGATGGCAGGCGACGAGGCCCCAGAGCCGACCTCGGTCGAGGAGCGAGATGCTGGCGCTCGCAGCGACCCCCATGTTGCGCAGGTACTGGAGGTGCACCGGGCTCACGCTTCGGAGCGTCGCGCCGCCGAGGTCCAGCGCGCGCCTGCTTCCCGGCTCGACCTCCGGGAGAAGCGGCACCGGCGCGTAGCCGGCGTCCTCGATCACGCGAAGCCAGCTCCGCGCGTAGAGCGCGCGTGCCTGAGCCGGGATGTCGGACTCCGGGTAGCGGAGACCGAGGAAGGACTCGACGCCCGAGGCCACGGACTCGGCGACCACCTCACCGTTCCACTCCGCGTCGAAGCGGTAGACCATGACCCGATCGAAACCGGTGAGCTGCCGCATCACGACGGCGACGCGTTCGAGGAGCCCGTCGAGGTCCTCGGTCTCGCCGAGGGCCTTCAACGCGGCCCGGACGGGGAGCTCGGGCGCGTCGGCGACGGGAGGCGACGGCTCGAGCTCCACGATCTCGAGGTTGCCAGCCCGGTGGCTGAGCGCTCGAAAGTCGCGGCCGTTGATGCGGAAGGGCCGCGGGTCGTGGCTGATGACGTCCTCGGCCGGTGCGGGACGAGCGTCGGGCAGCGCGAGCTGGATGTCCGTGGCCAGTCGACCGAGGAGAGAATCAGGTGCCACGCCCAGGAGGGCGACGGCGTTGGCGGAGACGCGGACGACCCGCCCTTCCTCGTCGATGGCCAGGAGCGCCCCGTGGGGCTGGATCGACTCCAAGAGGTGGATCGGTTCCGTGGCACAGACCTCCATGGCCCGGCGCAACAGCCCGTCATCCTTTGCGCTCGGCTCGCCTTGCACGGCTCTGCCTGGTCTCTCTCGCGCGCGACTCCGCTGACGGTAGCGCCGATGCACGTCCGCTACTGCCGCCAAACGGGGGTGATTGATCTCAAGAGGCATCGATTCAACCGATGACTGACCTCGAATCTAACGAACTGTATGCCGAAGGATGAACCCTCCCGTGTCTGGATCTCGTGGCCAAACAGGCCTCGTGTGTCCTAGAACGGGGAGGTGCTCGCTTGCGCTTGCCTCTTCGCGCTCACCGCCGTCGCGACGCTCGTGACGTGGCGGCGCACCTGCTGGCTCGCGCAGCGCGCGCACGCCGGGCCCTGGCGCTTCGTGCGCTGGCTGTTTCTGGCGTTCCTGGCGCTGTGGCTGATCTT
>ERZ1740059.1492-NODE-1492-length-11779-cov-3.940038_pt1 | contig 11779 bp, 10 predicted proteins | sample MGYA00581744_ERZ1740059 | MGnify/ENA primary metagenome ERZ1740059 (study PRJEB43018, sample SAMN04849738) | marine metagenome | isolation source: floating plastic debris | place: Pacific Ocean | collected 2008-08-28 | study: EMG produced TPA metagenomics... | reverse complement strand
AAGTTGTTAAACTTTTGGGTTAATTGATGGTGTAGCTGTTTAAACTGCTGACGATTGAATTCTTGAGTGTAATATTCGTTTAATAATGTTTGGGTTGAATCTACCGATGCGGTTTTATTCCAACCCAACACAGTGTAACCATTATTCAACCAGCCTGGCTCAAATTGTTTTGTATCGAGCACTGTTAACCATTTCTGCCAGTATTTAAATAATTCCTGCCAATCTTTGTCCTTCAGGGTATCTGTTTGTACTTGAGGAGATAATCCTGCGGCGATCGCAATTTCCTCTGCTACTCTGGGACTCAAGCCACGATAAGACTTTAATAACTGACGCTTAAGTTGCCCTGGGATTAAACTTACTCTTTCTTGCCATCGGCTAAAAGATTCTTCTAATTTGGGAGTCGTGCCAGTCAAAGCGGGAGGTACTTCATAACCCTGTCCTGTTTGAATGGGGCGCACGCTAGATTTAGCTGCGCTAACTTGCTTTGCAGGGGTAATAATTTGCAGGTCGCCATCGGTTAAAATGACGTTGCTATACTTGCCCATAATCTCTACATATAAGTGCCATAAAGGCTCTTCTCCTGGGCGATTGGCAAACTGAAGATCTAATACTCTTTCCCAAGGCGCGATCGCTTTAATACCAATCAAAGCTAACCCCTTAAACTGATGCCTTAACTGATCGCTAAAGGTAAAAGTGTCCTTAATACGGGGTGGAGGATCGCCAATATTAATTCTGGCTGCTTCAGGATGCCAACAAATAGTCAGCCAGGGTTTTGCTTTTAAAGTACGAAGGGCTAAAGAAATCGTAAAGCGATCGCGCTGATATATTTGCTCAACACGAGAAGGAACCCAATCTCGATTCAATTCGTTACAAGTTGCCATCAAGGTCGTGTAATCAACTGGTTGCATAGTACTGGTTGCATAGTAGTAGTAAAGAGATATTTAAATATAAAGTATTGATTAAAATATTGTGATCTAGGCTACAGAATGTTTAAATTAGTGGTAAAACCTAAAATTTCCTTAAATAACTCATTGTTATTCCAAATTTTGCTTGTAAATACAAGTTTTTAACTATAGTATTAAAACTATATTTCTAAACTTGGCGATAATTCACCTTAAAAGTCGCAATTAACAAATAATTATGGATATTCAATTAATTAATATTGGTTTTGGTAATATTGTTTCAGCTAATCGTATTATTGCTATTGTTAGTCCAGAGTCCGCACCTATCAAAAGAATTATTACCGAAGCTAGAGAAAAAAATCTTTTAGTTGATGCTACCTATGGTCGTCGTACTAGGGCAGTGATTGTGACAGATTCTTCTCATGTAGTTCTTTCTGCAATACAACCTGAAACAGTAGCGCACCGTTTTGTTGTTAATAAGGATGGGAAAGATTCCTAGCCTAATCAGAGTATCAATTTAATGTCAGCAAATCAACTAGGTAAACTCATAGTCATAACAGGGCCAAGTGGGGTAGGAAAAGGGACACTAGTAAATTTGCTGCTCCAGGCTCATCCTCACTTAAAATTATCTATTTCTGCCACTACTAGGCAACCTCGTCCAGGAGAAGTGGCAGGGGTTAATTATTTCTTTTTAAGCAAAAAAGACTTTGAAGCGGCAATTCTCAACCGAGAACTTTTAGAATGGGCAGAATACGCTGGCAATTATTATGGTACTCCCAAAGCTCCAGTAATCGAACAAATTAACTCTGGTAACTACATAATTCTAGAAATAGAGTTGGAAGGGGCGAGATCTATCGCCAATATTTTTCCAGAAGCCAAACGTGTTTTTATTCTTCCTCCCTCTATTGATGAATTGGAAGCCAGGATCAGAGATAGAGGCACAAATTCAGAAGAATCGATCGCCAAAAGATTGTCAATTGCTAAAAAAGAAATTGCGGCAAGTAATGAGTTTGATTTCCAGATTGTTAATGATGATTTAGATAATGCGATCGCACAGTTAGAAACAGTAATATTCAAAGATTAAACAAGCTAGTTTAAATATTGTTTTCTCACAATTTTAAGGTGTTTTATGAAAACGTAACTTTATTGTTGTGCACAATTTCATCAAACTATCTAGAAAATTAGACAGATAAAAAAGGCACATCAACACATGATGTACCTGAATGATTTAATTAATATTGTTGTTTACTTTGCTCAAGCTGCCAAATCTAACTCACAAGACTATTTGGTTTCAGAAAATTCGGCATCGATAACGTCATCGCCACCGTCACTACCGCCTTGAGGAGCATCATCTGTGGGAGCTTCTCCACCAGGGGCTGCGCCAGCCGCATCTGCTGCACCTTCACCTTGCTGATAGATATTACTGCCAATGCTGTAGAGAGTCTGCTGCAATTCAGGTAGAAGAGTTTTAATTTTCTCGTCATCCTCTGAAGCTACAGCTTCTTTCAAGTCTTTGATTTGACCTTCTGCCTTCTCTTTGTCTTCAGCAGGTACTTTGTCACCCAATTCAGTAAGCTGTTTTTCCGCTTGATAGACTAAAGAATCAGCCTGGTTTTTACGATCTATCGCTTCGCGACGTTCTTTATCGGCAGAAGCATTAGATTCTGCTTCTTTAACCATACGATCTACTTCATCATCAGGAAGAGTAGATGCGCCAGTGATGCTGATAGACTGTTCTTTGCCAGTACCCTTGTCCTTGGCAGTTACATTCAAGATACCGTTAGCATCAATATCAAAAGTAACTTCAATTTGAGGCACACCACGGGGAGCAGGAGGAATACCGTCCAGACGGAAAGTTCCCAAACTCTTATTGTCTTTACCAAATTCTCTTTCCCCTTGTAGAACATGAATTTCTACATTAGTCTGACCATCGACAGCGGTAGAGAAAGTTTCAGATTTCTTGGTAGGAATAGTAGTGTTGCGAGGAATAATTTTAGTCATTACCCCACCTAATGTTTCTACCCCAAGAGAGAGAGGAGTAACATCAAGAAGTAAAATATCTTTTACTTCACCAGCCAATACACCAGCTTGAATAGCTGCACCAACTGCCACTACTTCATCAGGGTTAACTGTTTGGTTGGGATCTTTACCCAATACTTTTTTGGTAACGTCTACAATCGCAGGAATACGAGTAGAACCACCCACCATTACTACTTCATCAATCGCTTCTTTAGCTAGTTTAGAATCCTTAAGAGCTTGCTCTACGGGGATACGACAGCGATCGATTAGATCGGAGCATAGTTCTTCAAATTTAGCTCTCGTTAGGGACACATCTAAGTGTTTAGGACCATCTTGAGTAGCTGTAATGAAAGGGAGGTTAATGTCAGATTGAGTTGCACTAGAAAGCTCGATTTTCGCCTTTTCCGCTGCTTCAGTCAGACGCTGTAGAGCTTGATTATCTTAGCGGAGGTCAATTCCTTCATTTTTTTGGAATTCGCTAGCTAGGTAATCAACGATTTTTTTATCAAAATCATCACCACCAAGGTGAGTATCACCAGCAGTAGCTAGTACCTCGAATACACCGTCCCCTACTTCTAGGATGGAAACGTCAAATGTACCACCACCCAAGTCAAATACCAGGATAGTTTCATTATTTTTCTTGTCTAAACCATAAGCCAGAGAAGCTGCGGTAGGTTCGTTGATAATCCGCAATACTTCTACTCCAGCAATTTTACCAGCATCTTTAGTAGCTTGACGCTGAGAATCATTGAAGTAGGCAGGAACAGTAATTACTGCTTGAGTAACTTTTTCACCCAAATACTTACTAGCATCTTCGATTAACTTGCGTAAAACCTGAGCTGAAATTTCCTCTGGTGCAAACTTTTTGTCTTGGGCAGGACAGTTAAGCTTGACATTATCGTTGCCATCTTTGACAACTTCGTAAGCTACTTCTTTGGTATCGTTATTTACTTCATCAAACTTACGTCCAATAAAGCGTTTAACAGAATAAAAGGTATTGCCAGTGTTCATAACAGCCTGGCGTTTTGCGATCTGACCTACTAAGAGATCGCCATTTTTTGCATAAGCAACAACTGAGGGGGTCGTTCTAAAACCTTCCGCGTTAGCGATAACTGTGGGTTTTCCCCCTTCCATCACTGCTACACAAGAGTTAGTAGTTCCCAAGTCAATACCAACAACTTTTGCCATACTTTAAACAAATACTCCGTATTTAACAACTAAAACTAAAACTATTTTTTGGCAGTGCAATTATATAAATACAATGCTGTAGACGATCTGCAACTCTTATTGGTTTGCTTATCTCCCCTCAGTTTTCAAATCATCTGTATACATAGTGCAAGGTTAGGACAGGTCTTAGGTAGTGTAGTTTTCCGAACCTTGGGGTGGCGGTTGGCGGGCTACGCCCTTTAAGGAAAAAGGAAGGAGGATTGAGGGAATTGTCTATTTTTAAAAGAATATAGTTAAAATCTATAAGTTATATCTATAATTTGTTTTTTATGGAAATGGAGTTGATGACCTATGTTGGTCTTGTGGCGGGAGTGCTGACCACGATTTCTTTTTTGCCTCAAGCAATCAAAACTTGGCAGACAAAATCTACCAAAGACATATCTCTAGCAATGTTTTTGTGTTTCTGCCTTGGAGTCGTACTTTGGGTTATTTATGGATTCTATACCCATAATTTGCCCGTGTTTTTAGCTAATTTTGCCACTTTTGTATTAGCATTTTCAATTTTGGTTTGTAAAATAAAGTATGGCTAACTGCGTCAATTAAGATTTTGTATGGCACTCTCAAAAAAAGCGAAATCTCTTCTACAGTATTAATAAAGAAAAATTAAAAGCACTATTTGAGATTATATTTTGTGAATATTTCATCCAGTATTGTCGCCATTTTGGGAACAGGAGTCTGGGGTTCGGCATTAGGTGCGATCGCCAAAGCTAATAACCACGATGTTCGTTTTTGGTCTCATCGCGGTGCTGATTCTCTCGAATCTATAGTAAAAGATGCAGCCATAATCTTGTCTGCGGTTTCTATGAAAGGAGTACTGCCGACTATTAGTAAGCTGCGTCAACTTGATTTACCATCAGATAAAATTATTGTTACCGCCACCAAAGGATTGGATCCTGAAACCACTCGCACACCGTCTCAAATTTGGCAAAGGGAATTTCTCCATAACCCAGTAGTGGTTTTGTCAGGCCCGAATTTATCAAAAGAAATTGCTAAAGGTTTGCCCGCAGCAACGGTAGTAGCCAGCAACGATTTGAGTGCTGCGGAAAAGGTACAGGATATTTTTGCTTCAGATACTTTTAGGGTATATGTTAACGAAGATCCCATCGGAACTGAATTGGGGGGAACATTAAAAAATGTAATAGCGATCGCTTCAGGGGTTTGTGATGGAATGAGTTTGGGTACTAATGCTAAAGCTGCTTTATTAACTCGCGCTTTGCCTGAGATGATTCGGATTGGGACTCATTTGGGTGCTTCGGGAGAAACTTTTTTTGGTTTATCTGGTTTGGGAGACTTGATTGCAACCTGTGATAGCCCTCTTTCTCGTAATTATCAGGTAGGCTATGGGCTGGCTCAAGACAAAACCTTAAAACAGATTTTAGAGGAGTTAGAAGGCACTGCCGAAGGGGTTAATACAACCAACGTACTGGTTAAAATCGCTGATATAGAAGCGATCGCTGTTCCAATTGCCAGGCAGGTACATCGACTGCTTAGGGGAAAGATAACTCCAACCGAAGCTATTCAAGCTTTGATGGAGCGAGATCTTAAGCCTGAATTTTGCGATTTAGAGTTTGAAATAAGCAACGAATGTGTTTAATTGTTGGTTGCAGAAGCAAGATTGAGTTTCATAAATTCCCAAGCTGAATCTTCGTCTAGGGGTTTGGCATAGTAATATCCTTGAGCAAACTCACAACCCCAATCTTTGAGTTGTTGGATTTGCTCCGCTGTTTCCACTCCTTCTGCAACCACATCAAACCCTAAATTGTGAGCTAGATCTAAAGTTGCTTTAACAATAGTTGATGCTTGATTTTTTTCATCTAGGCGACTGACAAAAGAACGGTCTATTTTGAGAGTATCGACAGGAAAACGAGCTAGATAGCTTAATGAAGAGTAACCAGAGCCAAAATCGTCAATTGCCAACTGGATTTTGCGCGCTTTGAGTTGGCTAAATATGCGATCGGCAATCTCTGTATTGTTCATTAGTAGAGTTTCTGTAATTTCTAATTTAAGATGCTTAATGTTGATTCCAGTGTCGGCTATTATTCGATCTAGCTGGGTTATAAAATTCTCCTGTTCAAACTGCTTGCCTGAAATGTTAACGCTGACTGTAAAGTCTCTGTGTTGGTTGTCTAGACGATCTTGCCAAATCCGAATCTGCTGACAAGCTTCTTTTAGAATCCACATTCCCAGTGGCAATATTAGATTAGTTTGCTCTGCTACAGGAATAAACTTTCCTGGAGAAATAAAGCCCTTTTGGGGATGATTCCAACGTGCTAGGGTTTCAAAACCAACAATCTTTCCCGTGTTAAAAGAAATAATTGGTTGATAGTTAAGATAAAATTCCTGACGCTTTAAGGCAATGCGTAAATCTGTTTCCAACTCTAGAATTGCTAAAGCATTGTTTTGAATTGTGCTGTCAAAAACTCGATAGTAGCAACTGCTAGAAGTCTTGGCTTTTTGAATTGCTAAATCTGCATCTCTAAAGATATCTTCGGGTTGTAAATAGTTAGAGTTATTAATTACAATTCCTATATTGACAGTAATAAATATTTCTCTTTGCTCGATCACAAAAGCTGGACTTAGAACTTGATGGATACTTTTGCTTTCGGCAATTGCCTGGTCTACATTTTGAATATTTTCTAGAATGATTGCAAATTTATCTTCACCAAAATGAGTTATGTGAATTTTAGAAGGTCGATCTGATATTTGCGATCTTAATCTTTCACTGATCATTTTTAATAGGCTATCTCCTGCTTGGCGACCAAGAGAATCATTAATGATCTTAAAGCGATTACAGTCAAGAATAATTACCGCTAGTTTTTCTTGATTCGCTGAAGATGCCCTATTCAGAATTCGTTTGAGCTTTTCAATTAGCCACAACCTATTTGGCAGTCCTGTTAAAGAATTATTCCAGGCTAAATATTCTAGCTTTTTTTGAACTTCTTGCCTTTCTTGAATTTCAGTACGTAATTGATATGTTCTTTCTACTACTCTTTGTTCTAATTCGACATTTAACTGTCGTATCTCTTGTTCTGCAGAAATTCTATTTTTTATTTCTATTTCTAATAGTTGATTTTTCTGGATCAATTGTTTCCTTAAGTTTTGCAAGTTTAATTGATTGCTAACTCTAGAAAGAACTTCAGGGATTTGAAATGGCTTGCTAATATAGTCAACTGCGCCTAATTCAAATGCTTTAACTTTGTCGAAAATTTCATCTAAAGCACTGACAAAAATAACAGGGATATCTCTGGTTAAAACTGAATCTTTAAGAATTTTGCAAATTTCAAAGCCATCCATATCTGGCATATTAATATCCAAAAGAATTAGATCTGGAAGCTTTGCTTTGATAGTTAATAGTGCCATAGAACCATTCACAGCACAGCGAACTTTATAGCCCTCTTGAATCAAAGTTTTAGATAGCAAACGCAGATTATCAGGAGTATCATCAACAATTAAAATATTATTGATTGCTAGAGCTGATTTTTGAGGAATTAATATGGCGTTTTCCATTTCCATGTAGCTTGTAACTTAAAGTATATAAAAGGCAAATATTATGAACAATTGAAATAATATTTTCTATTGATAACACCTCTATCAATTTTAAAGGTGTGATCTACAGCAGTTTTTATATTGCTTTAGTACAGTAGAAAGTTTTAAAATGCTTTGGCTTAATTGAATTTATAATAAAAGCAATGCAAGCTATTTCAAAAGTATTTTCTTACATAGACTGGAAGAAATATACAATATAATCGTATATTGACATGGTTAAAGGTTGACCATCAAAGAAAGACCAACCTTTGATATCAGCCATGCCAACTTGAATTGTTAAAAGATTAAAAGTATTAGCAGCAGCAACAAACATTGTAAGTAAAGAGATAATACCAAAAGGCTTTATTTTATCGTTTTCATCTAGACCTATACACAAGAAAAATCCATAAAATACTAAATATAAATAAATAATTCTTTGATTAAATCCAGTTACCATAACAAAAGCTATCTGGAGCAATGATATGATAAAAATCATGTTGAGAGAGAGTAGTTTTGGAGTCAAATTTTTGTATCTTTTAAGAAGCGCGAAAATGCAGATTGTCATAGTGGCAACGATACGAAAAATATTGAAATCAAATAAATCTGTATCTCTCCCATCATAAGCACTTACCCTGCCTTGTATGGAACTGCTCAATCTTTTTTCTGGCAACAAATCAATAATATTGTTGGTATATGAATATATTTCTTGGGGATTATTGTATATCAGCCAGGCAACATAAGATATTAATCCTAGTAAAAATATTAAAGCTATATAGATGAAAACTTTATCTACAGCTCGCAGCTTGATTTTAAAGTTTTTCTTGAAAGATAATGCTAGCTTGGAAATAAGACAAACTCCCACATACATAACAGCACTAGAATGGGAAAAAATTGCCAGTAAAGACCAGACAAAAAACATCGACCAGCTAGTTTCTATCGCTACTAATGCTACCATTACTAACATAATCGATAAAAACTGCCGCATGTAGAAAACTTGAGAATAGTAGAAGAAGGTGGAAAAAACTACTATTAACAATGTGGGATAGTATTTACTGGATAGATTTTTACTAATGTAAAATACAACAGTGGAATTAACAATTAAAGAGAAAAGGAAGAGGCATAAATATTCTGATCCATCAGTTAAAATATGAATTGGATACAATAATAAAAATAGAACAAATTCATATCTATCTCTATAAAATTCATTATCAAAAATCCCTTTTACATCCAAACTGTCATAGACATCTAGATAAACTTTGGTATCAGCAAATATATCAAAAGAAGATATATAAATACTGGAGCTTATTACAACTAGAATTAATAATAAATTATTGATTGCCCGCAGGTCTTTTCTTTGTGGTTTGGATGTTAGTAAACTAAGCTGGATCGACAGCAAAATGGGAATATTGCCGATAATTGGCGTAACAAACCAAACTGCAAATCCAAAAAAAAGTATCGGTAGCCTTAACTCAGACAGGTTGTGGATATTTTTTATTTTGTCAAAAGTTTGATCGAGCATATACAAATCTCATATAAAAAGCTGGAAACGAATAAAGATATTTCAATAAAAATAGGGTGATTTAATTACTATTATTCAAAATTTTGGCTTGCTGTAATAGTCTTTTAAAAAATTTTTGCCAATCTTTCGGAATAGCTTGTTTGGTAATCAAAAAGAAAAAGTAATTAAAAGGGATAATTCTTTGCCAAAACCCTTCTCGAAGCAAATTAATGGCGATCGCCTTATTTTCTGGCTCTAACAGCATTTTTGGTACTACCTCTTTTAAAATAAAGCCTTTATACGCTTTCTCAGAAATCTGGCTTTGATGAGATGCAATCCAATCTTGGGATAAGCGATAATTACGAAGACGAGAAACGCGATCGCTTCTTGCCTCGTTATGCCAAATAGTCAAAATTTCAGGTAAGAAAACAAACTTTGCTTCTGTGTATCCCAAACGAAGCACAAAATCTAAATCTTGATGCTTTGGCAAACCAACTTGAAAAAGATGTTCTACCGCTAAGGTGCGGGAAACGAGTAGGGTGCTGGTCAAAATTTCTCCTCCTCCTAACCACAAATAATCAGCAACTGTTTCATCAGCTTTTTTACCACGACGGGGTAATACAGCAGGTTGATAAAAGACAGAATTACTTTTTTGAAACTTAGTGTAGCTAACTACTGGTTGGGCATTATGATCTCGATTGGCGATCGCCTTTAGCTGCAATGTCAACTTTTGGGTCAGCCAGACATCATCAGAATCACGAAAAGCAATATACTCACCCGTAGCCTGTTTAATGCCTGTATTGCGGGCTGTCGATCCCCCCAGATTAGTAGAGTGACGATAATAGCGGATTGGTCGATCTCGATCGATTATTTCTTGGACTACTTCAGCAGTATTATCTTGAGAATTGTCGTCTACCACGATAATTTCCCAATTTTTGTAAGATTGAGAACACACTGAATTAATGGCTCTTAAAATTAAATCTCCCCGATTATAGGTAGGAATGACGACACTGACTAATGGCTGTTGGGATATTGACATTACTTACTCAATAGTTGCTGATAAGTTTGCACAAGGCGATCGCACAATAATTCGATATTGTATTCCTGTAGAACTTTTTCTCGTCCTGCTATGCCCATATGCTGTCGTAAGTCTGGATTACTAACTAAATGCTTTAGCTTTTGGGTCAACTCATCTACCTGTTTTTCTTTGACCAGATATCCTGTAACTCCATCTTCAACTAATTCGGGAATACCACTGTGATAGGTACTAACCACGGGAATACCTTGCGCCATCGCCTCCATCAAAGAGACAGGAATACCTTCGCAGTCACCTTCTTTACTGGTAATGCTGGGTGCAAGAACAATATCGGCATTCCCCATTATGGCTTTGACTTCTTGCTGTTTTTTCCAGCCTAGAAGCTTAATTTGCTTTGTAACCCCCAACTGTTTAATTTGTGCTTCCAATTCTTCTCTTAAAACGCCATCACCAATAATTTGATAACTAAGATTTAGCTGAGGATGTTGGCTTAAAAGCTGGGCAATCGCTTGTATGCCATAGGACAAACCTTTTTTTTCCACTAGACGAGCAATACCAACAATTTTAATTTCTGATGAATCGGTTGATGAAATAGAAAGAGGCTCAAATCGATCGCAATCAATTCCCATATGGTGTACTTCCAGTCTTACTTTGTTGGGATTGCATCCTAAAGAAATTAGTTTTTTGTACCAATAGTCGCTAATAGGCTGTAGTAAATCGGCTCGCTCAAACAAATAATCATAAACACCCTCGCCATGTATCTGCAAATATCGGGAGATATCATAACCGTGAAAGGTGGTAACAATTTTACCGTTAATAACGCCTAAATCCTTTAGTAAGACTGCCTTAAGACCATTGCGACCATAATGGCAGTGAATAATATCGTAAGGTTGTTGTTTTAATAGTGGTATGGCTAAATATAGGGGAGTTAGAAAGTCTGCCAAACTACCATAAAAAGAGCTTCTGTATTTGAGAAAATTTAGTGACCTGAGAATTATTGCTGGTGCTAAATAAAAGTTGAGTAAAAACAATAAAAATCCTTTTAAACAACGCCAGATCAAGTTTCCTGGGATGGGGGTATAGTAAACTCGGTCTAAAAGCTCATATTTGGCTACATCGGGGTGCATTTGCTCTGTGTTTCCTGGGCGATCGCAATATATATCCACTTCATGACCGCGGTCGATTAACCCTGTAATCTGGTTTAAAATAAAAGTCTCAGATAAGCTAGGAAACTGATCGATAAAAAAGGCAATTCGCATCTTCTCATTAATGGAGCAGATTCAATATACAAACATACAAGCTGCTCTTTTCCTCCTTTTAGGTTAAATACTTATCCTTTAGCTGATACAGCCAGGTTTTCAAGCTATTTTTAAGACCGCGAATCAATTTCCGCCAAGGTGCAATTTTTACCTTGCTCAACTCATAACCCAATTCTTGCAGTATATCTCCTCTGATTCTCTCTTTATCTGAGCGATCTTGTTCGGATAACTTTAGTTTCCAAGCATAAACCCTTGTAGCATCGAGAGGTTTTTGTTTTAGCTCGAATATGCTATTGTGCTCGGTGGGTAATTT
>ERZ1740059.1491-NODE-1491-length-11780-cov-6.875224_pt1 | contig 11780 bp, 10 predicted proteins | sample MGYA00581744_ERZ1740059 | MGnify/ENA primary metagenome ERZ1740059 (study PRJEB43018, sample SAMN04849738) | marine metagenome | isolation source: floating plastic debris | place: Pacific Ocean | collected 2008-08-28 | study: EMG produced TPA metagenomics... | reverse complement strand
TGGTGTCCCACGGTCCCGGCATCCGACGCATGGCACGCGCGCCTCGCCCGGGGCCAGGGCACGGTCTGGGTCGCCGACAACCGGACGGGCTGGCACGGAGGCGCGCACTACCTCCGCTGGGTGAGGAACGCGGCGTCGATGCCGGAAGCCACGAGCGCGCTCGGGGCGGTGGCGGATCGGGTGCGCGTGATGCCCTTCCTCGAGGGGATCCCTTGCTCGATTCACGGCGCGGTCTTCCCCGGGGGCGAGACCCTCGCCTTTCGACCCTGCGAGCTGATGGTGCTCCGGCGGCCCGGCTCGGGGGAGCTGGCCTACGCGGCGGCGTCGACCTACTGGCTGCCGCGCGCGAGCGACGCCGAGGGGATGCGGGAGGTGGCGCGGCGCGTGGGAGCGCACCTCCGGGACGCGCACGGCTACCGCGGCACCTTCACCGTCGACGGCGTGATGACCGCCGAGGGCTTCCTGCCGACGGAGCTGAACCCGCGCTACGGCGCGGCGCTCGGGCAGCTGGCGGCGGGAGAGCCGGAGCTGCCGCTCTACTTCCTCCACCTCGCGCTGACGGCGGGCGAGGACCTCGACTACCGGCCGGCGGAGCTGGAGGCGCTGGTGGTGGAGTCGTCGCTCCGGCAGCCGACGGGGCGCGCGCACCGCATCGTGCCGGGGCCGCTCCCGGCGCGGGAGGGCGGGCTGGTCTTCGAGGGCGGGACGCCCCGCTTCGCCGCGGAGGACGAGGAGCCGACGCTGACGGTGCGCGTGGGCCCGGCGGCGTCGGGGAGCATCGTCATGCTCTCCTCGAAGCCCGGCGCGATGCCTCTCGGGCCGCCGCTGGCGCCGCGCATCGCGGCGGCCTTCGCGTTTCTCGACCGCGAGTGGTCGCTGGGCATGGGGCGGCTGGAGGCGGCGCCGGACGTACGCGACTGACGGCCCTCAGGGCACGGCTTCCATCGCCGCGGCGATGTTGCGCACGAGGGACTCGGCGGCCGGGCGGTAGTCCTCGCCGCAGGTCGAGGCGAGGCCCGTGTGTGCGCCGGCGGCGGCGAGGCCGTCGGCGACGGCGAGGATGCGCGGCGGCGGGAAGGCGCGGCCTCTCCCGGGGACGCTGCACGACTGGAGGAGACTCGTGTCGTCGTCGGGGTTGACGCGAGCTTGCAGCACGGGCTCCGCGCGGAGCGCGCTCCAGTCGGGCGTCACCTCGGGCTCGGGCACGAGCGCGGCGGGAACGCCCACGAGCGGCACGAAGACGATGCGCCGCGGGTCGCTCACGGCCTGGAGGCCCTCGACGTAGCGGGCGACGGGGTGAATCGCCTCGGGGTAGTTGAAGCAGCGGATGTTGAGGTCGCCGGGGTAGGATTCGCTCCGCGGGTCGAAGATGCCCGGATCCGCGGCGGAGCAGTCGTCCTCCGTGGCCATGAAGAGCACGGCCAGGACCGCGTCCTCCCGGAAGCAGCCCGCGTGGGCGCCGTCGGCGTGGCCGCGCGTGCCCTCTTGAACGCGAAGCATCGACGACGCGGGGGTGACCGCCTTGAGGAGCGACTCGAGCGGCTGCTCGAAACCGCAGCCCCCAACCCCGCGCTGCGAGACGCATTCAACGCCCTGGATGACGGACTCGAGAGCCCCATCGCCTGCGCCGAGGCGACGGAAGCGGGGATACGAGGCTTCGCAGAGAGGGCCCGCCGCCACGTTGCCGATGTTGGAGAAGAGGCCGTCGTCGCCGAACCGAGGCTCCCGGCACGTCGGGACCTCGAAGCCGCCGGTGCCCATGTCGTGTCCGAGCACCGCGATGCGCAGGTCCGTCACGGGCGGGAAGTCGAAGACGGGCCCGAAGTCGTCGGGCGTCCAGCGCCCGTTCAGAAGCGAGCGGATCAGCGCCGGGACGACGTCCACGAGCTCGTCCTGTTCCTCCTGGTTGCCCCCCGAGTCGTCGACCACGAGGATGAGCTGCGCTGCACGAGTCGCGGGGAGCGGGGCCGGCCCCGCGTCCACCACGGGCTCGGGACCGGACTCGCCGCACGCGGCGACGACTGCGAGAAGGCAAAGCGCACGCAACACGGCCGGCAGCCTAGACCCAAAACGAGCGCTGCGCGCTTGATGGGGGCTAGACGAGCGCGGCGAGGATGGCCCGGGCGACGCCGAAGTAGACGATGAGGCCGAGCACGTCGACGACGCTCGCGATGAAGGGCGTCGAGCTCACGGCCGGATCGAGGCCCACGCGGCGGATCAGCATGGGCAAGAGCGAGCCGATCATCGTCGAGAGCGTGACGATGGCCAGGATGCTCGCGCCGATGGCCGTCGCGAAGCTCAGGGGATCGAGACCGCCGCCGCCGAAGTAGCCGCGGGCGAAGCCCATCAGGCCGAGGATGACGCCGAGCGCCATGCCGATGAAGAGCTCGCGCGCCAGCACCCGGGTCCAGTCGCGCGGCTTGGCCTCGCCGACGGCCATCGCGCGGATGATGAGCGTCGAGCTCTGCGAGCCCGCGTTGCCGCCCGACGCGATGATGAGCGGGATGAAAAGCGCGAGCTCGACGGTCGCGAGCAGCGTCTCCCGGTTCTGCTCCATCACCGTGGCCGTGAGCAGCTGCCCGAGGAAGAGCACGATGAGCCAGATGCCGCGCTTCCACACGAACTCCACGAGCCCCGTCGAGAAGTAGGTATCCTCGAGGGGCACGACGCCGCCCTGCTTCTGCGCGTCCTCGGTGGCCTCCTCGATGACGACGTCGACCACGTCGTCGACGGTGACCACGCCGAGCATGCCCTCCTGCGGGTCGACCACGGGCATGGCCGTCAGATCGTAGCGAGCGATGAGCCGGGCGACCTCCTCCTGGTCGGTCTCCGGCGGCACGCGCATGACCTTCTCGCTCATCACGTCGGCGAGCGTCTGTCCCGGGTCGGCGAGGATGAGGTCGCGGAGGCTGATGACCCCGAGCAGCTTGTCGCCGAAGCCGACCACGTAGACGTAGTGGATGGTCTCGGCCTCGTTCTCGCGGCTCAGGCGCCGCACCTCTTCCACGGCCTCCCAGAGCTTCATGTCCGGCGCGAGCCCGACGTACTCCGTGGTCATCAGCCCGCCCGCAGACTCGGGCTCGAAGGCGAGGAGCTCCTGCGTCTCCTCGTGCTTCTCGGGCTCGTCGGTCGCGAGCTGCGCGAGGAGCTTCCGCGCGTCGCGCTCCTCGAGCTCTTGAAGCAGATCGACGCGGTCGTCCGGGTCGAGCTCGGCGAGGAGCCCCGCGGCCACCGTGGGCCGGAGCTCCATGATGACCTGCTCCTGCCGGTCGGGGCTGAGCCGCTCGACGAGGTCCGCGCCCATCTCCGGCGGCAGCGCTCGCACGAGCCCCGTCACCGTCGACGCCGGCAGATCCTCGAGGAGCTCCGCGACGTCCTCCGGGTGGAACTCCTCGAAGGTCTCCTTGAGCGCCTCCGGATCGGAGGTCAGGGCCTCCAGGTCCGGCCCGAGCAGCATCGCGAGACGCATCGCCCAAAGCCTACGGGTAAAGGGTGGCCGGACCGGCGAAATCGGCGTGGGCGCCGCGCATCCCATCGACCTCGCCGGCTCCAGGCCGCCCCATAAAGAAACGCCGGAGGCGCGAGGCCCCCGGCGTTTCCGGTGGATGGTGTGATGTCGGTTTGGGTGGTGGATGGAGCCGGGCCGGAGGGAAGTTCCGACCCGGTTCGTCAGCTCAACGACAGATGCCGTCGCGGCATTCCCGGTCGTCGTCGCAATCGACGCTCGTCGTGCAGTCGCTCGTCGCCTCGTTGCTCGTCGAGCAGAAGCCCTCGAGGCAGATGCTGAACTGCACGTCGACCTCGGCGCACTCGGTGCTGTTGGCGCAGGGGGTGCGGCAGACGCCCGCCACGCAGGCGAAGCGGCAGTCGCTGTCGGTCTCGCAGAAGGGGCGCGGCCGCGTGTCGACGCGGCAGGTGCCGGCGCGGCAGATGCGACCCTCGCCGCAGTCCGCGTCGCGGCTGCACTCGTCCACGCAGACGCCGTCGAGGCAGACCTCGCCGCCCTCGCAGTTGGCGTTGGTGGCGCACTCCGGCGTCGGCGGGACGACGTCGCGGCAGAGGCCCCCGGCGCCACACGCCTGGCCCTCGGGGCAGTCGGCGTCGACGGTGCAGCCGGACTCGAGGCACTCCCCGTCGATGCACTCGCGGCCCGCGCCACACTCGGTGTTGAACTGGCAGGCGTCGTCCTCGGGCACGCAGGAGCCGTCGCTGCAGACCGTGCCGGTGGCGCAGTCGGTGTTGAGCTCGCAGCGCGGCTCCGTGGTCACCGTGCAGACGCCGTCGAGGCAGACCAGGTCGGCGCGCGGGCAGTCGGCGTTGACGGCGCAGTCGCCGGGCGTGGGCGTCGGGTCGTCCATGGCGCCGGGCTCGATGCAGGCGCCATCGATGCAGTCACGACCCTCCTCGCAGTCGTCGACGCTGCTGCACTCGGTCACGCAGCCGGCGTCCGTGCAGAAGGTCCCCGTCGGGCAGTCGAAGTCGCCGTCGCAGGGCGCCCGACCCGGCGGGTCGAGACGCCGGCATCCGAGCCCGTCGCACGAGTAGCAGCCGGTCTCGTCGCAGAAGGCGCGCGTCGAGCTCTTGCAGCCGCCCGCGAAGGAGAGGCTGGCCAGGAGAAAGGGCAGCGCCAGGAGCAGGCGCGGGCGGAGGGAGGGAAGGACGTCGGGCATGAGGTGGGGGCGGGCGGTGGCGAAGGTCCGCGCGCACCGGACTACATACAACCATCGTGCCAGCGCGGGGCACGCGCCGTGGCGCCCGTGATCCCTCTTCTACCGCCCGACCTCTTGGCCCGCCGCGCCGGCTGCGCGCCGCTCGCGTGGTCTCCGTGTTACCCCGGTTCCACGCGCCCCGGCCCCTCGGAGCGGCACGGGAGGGACATGTCGGGCGCGCGGACGGGCGCGGATCGGCCCGGTGAGCTGCCCTGCTATGGTCCCGCCCCGTGCGCGTCGCCTTCGCCCTCGGAGCCATGCTGGCCGGCTGTGCGTCGACCGCCTCCTTTCCCTCGCCGGCCGATACCGTCGAGGCCTACGCGCGGGCGACGCGCGCGGGCGACGCCGAGGCCGTACACGCGCTCCTCGACGCCGAGACCCGAGAGCGCGTGGACGAGGCCCGCGTGGCGGAGCTCCTCGAGGAGAACGCCGACGAGCTGGACGCCGAGGCGACGCGGCTGACCGACGCCGTGCCCCCGGAGCCGGAGGCGCGCGTGTACCTCTCGAGCGGCGAGGTCGCCGTGCTTCGGCGCGAGCGCGGGGCCTGGGTGCTCGTCGGCGGTGTGCTCGACGCGCCGGCACAGGCCACCCCCCTCGACGCCGTGCGGGCGCTCCGCCACGCGCTGGCGCGACGAAACCTGGAGGGCCTTCTGCCGCTCCTGAGCCGATCGCTCCGGGCCGAGGTGGAGGCGGAGCTCGACGCGCTGGTCGAGGCGCTGGGCGACGAGCTCGCGCTCGAGGTCACGCTCGAGGGCGACGCGGCCCAGGTGCGCACGCCGAGCGGCCGCGTGATCGTGCTGAGGCGCGAAGCGGGCCAGTGGCGCGTCGACGACGTGCGTTGACCGCGGTGGGCCAGCGCGCCGACTCAGAACTGGCGCCGGTAGCCTACCGACGCCGTATCGATGCGCATCCACGGGCGCCGGTAGCGCAGGTAGCCGACGTCGAGGCTCTCCGTGCCCCGCGCGCCGTTGCGCGAGAAGTACCAGCGCAGCTTCACGCCGAGCTCGTGCGCCCGGAAGTCGGCCAGGTCCGAGTCGGCGGTCCGCGGCTCGAGGGGGAGCTCGGCGGGATTCGGGATGAAGGGCGTGAAAAAACGAAGGCCCCGCTGCGCGTGCAGCCGGTAGCTCAGCTCGCCCGTGAGGCGTGGGCCGAGCCACTGGACCCAGGCCGCGCGCGCCGTATCCGCGACGAGCCCGAAGTCGTCGCGGTAGTGGCGGTAGCGAAGGCGCAGCGTCCCGCCGGCGCGAGGAATGCGCTGCAAGAGCTGCAGCGAGGCGGCGTGGCGAAGTCGGCTCCCCGGGAAGACCTCGCGGGGGCGGTTCGTGAGGGTGCCGCCCGTCGGGACGGTGGGGATCGAGTTCCAGGGCTGCTCGAGGAGGCCCCACTGCCGCGTGAGGCCGTAGCTCGCGGCGGCGAGCGTGGTCGGCGAGAGCACCTGCGATACCCCCACGTTGGCGTTGAGCGCGCGGCGCTGCTCGTAGCCCCAGTCGAAGCCCTGCGGCGTGATGGGGTCGAACCAGTCGATGGAGGCGTTGAGCGACGCCTCGAGCGTCGCGTTGTCGCAGGCCAGGTCGCGCACGAAGCCGGCGCCGACCTCGAGGGAGCGGAGCGTCTCCTCGAGATGGTAGGAGCCGCGCAGGCTCAGGTGGTCGTCGCCGGTGGCGTCGATGGTGGTCGCGAGCTGGACCGACACGGCCTCGTTCCAGAGCGACGCGCGGCTGACCACATCGAGCGCGTCGGCCGAGGCCGAGGCGACCACGTCGACGGGAATCGTGAGCACGTGGCGCACGCGCTCGTTCTGCCGGACGCCGAGGCGGGCGATGGGATTGATGACGTGGAGCCGTTCGCTCCCGCGGATGGTCCCGTCGCGGTGGCGCCTCGCGCCGGCTTGGGACTGGCCGCCCCGCCCGCGCTGGTCGCTGTAGCTGAGGCGAAAGGCGAGCTCGTCGAGGACCCAGCGTTCGCCCTCGTCCTCGCTCGGCTGCGCGACGCTCAGGCCGGCGACGAGCGCCACGGCCGCGAGCAGCGCGAGGCTAGTTGCCGCACGCACAGCCGCCTCCGGCCGCGCTCCCGTCGCCGCCGCCGGCGCCCTCCCGGGAGACGTGGAGCTTACGCTCGGCCTGCGCGGCGAGCGGGTCGTCCGTACGCTGCATGGTCGGATCGGCCAGGTGCTCGCGCTGGTAGGGCTGCACGACGACGCAGCCCCCGAGCGTGGCGAGCGTCAGGACGAGGACCGTGCGCCGCGCGAGCACGACAGTCCCTTATCATGGATTGTTCGTCACGGCCGGGGATCGTCCTCGCCGTGAGCGAGGGGATCGTCGAGAACACACGCCGCCGCTGCTAGGGTCGGCGCCGCGCCGTGCTCGAAGTCTTCTCCACCGCCGACGCCTGGGTCGGGCTGCTGACGCTCACGATCCTCGAGATCATTCTCGGGATCGACAACATCGTCTTCATCGCGATCCTCACGGCGCGCTTGCCCAAGGGCCAGCAGCAGCTCGCGTACCGGCTGGGGCTCGGCGGGGCGATGTTCACGCGCATCGCCCTGCTCTTCGCGATCAGCTGGGTGATGGTGGAGCTGAGAGAGCCCTTCGCCGAGGTGCTCGGACACCGCGTCACGGGGCGCACCCTGATCCTCTTCGCGGGCGGGCTCTTCCTCATCTACAAGAGCGCGACCGAGATCTACGAGAAGGTGGAGGGCGAGCTCGAGGACGAGGTGAGCGGCTGGTCGAAGGGCCTCGTCGGCGTGGTCGGGCAGATCATGGTGCTCGACATCGTCTTCAGCCTCGATTCGGTGATCACGGCCGTGGGCATGGTCGACGACATCGAGGTCATGGTGGCCGCCGTGGTCATCGCCGTGCTGGTGATGCTCGCCTTCGCCAAGCCCGTCGGCGACTTCGTGAACGAGCATCCGTCCATGAAGATCCTCGCGCTCTCGTTCCTGCTGCTCATCGGCGTGCTGCTCGTCGCCGAGGGCCTCGGGGAGCACCTCGACAAGCGCTACATCTACTTCGCCATGGCCTTCGGCCTGAGCATCGAGCTGCTCAACATGCGCTTTCGAAAGAAGAACCCGGACGCGCAGCTCTAGGGCTGCTCAGAGCGGCGCCGCGGTCCAGGAGTCGACGTAGAGCACGCTCGGGCCGAGCCCGAGGTCGGGAATCCGCAGCAGGCGGCCGCGAACGCTGCCGATGCGCTCGGGAGGCAGCGGGTCGCAGCGGGCCTCCGCGTCGCATTCGGTCGCGTAGCAGGCCCAGTGGAGCGCCCCGTCCGGGCTCTCCCCGGCCAGCGTGGGACCGAAGTTCAGCGGCGCGCGGACCGTCGAGGGCCAGAGCAGCTCGCGGCCGACGTCGAGGCCGGCGGTGCCGTAGCCCGCGAGGGGCAGAAAGCGGGTCTCGCAGCGCACGCCGAGCACCCCGGCGCAGACGCATCCCTCGCAGGCTTCGTCGAGCTCGAGCGCATCCACGGGAAGGTCGAAGCGCCGCCCCGCGAGCCCGTCGGCGCAGAGGTCGCCGGGCACGCGGATCGGGTCGAGCGCGTCGCAGGCCGGCAGCACGTCCTCGCAGGGAGGCCAGTCGAGGCGCGCGGCCGCGTCGTCGTTGATGGCGAAGCAGGCGCCGCGCGCCGCGTCCCAGCGCAGCGTCCCGCCGAGCGACGTCGAGACCTCGCCCGGCAGGCACGCGATGGGGACGTACTGGTCGCTGATGGTCAGAACGTCGGGGTCGAGGCAGGTGCGCGCATCGGCGAGGGCCCCGAGCACGGGGGAGCAGAGCTCGGAGCACGAGAAGCCGTCGAGCACGCACGCTCGGGGCGGCTCGTCCGCGTCCACGTCGACGCCAAGGTCACCGGTCACCGCGATCCGCGCGCATCCCAGCAGCACCACCCCGACGAGACAGACCCGCGACACGCCCAGAAGCTAGCGGGTCCTCGCGGCGACTCCCAACGTCCGCGCGAGCGGCTCGATCTCGGGTGAGGCCCGGGCGCGCGATGGGGTAGAAGCGGGCGCATGGACTCCATCTCGGCGCCTCGCGCCTCGTCGCTCCTGCCGGCGCTCGGCGGCTGCCTGCTTCTGGCGTGTGGGACGACGCCCACTCCCGAGCTCCCCACACCGGAAGCGCGACCGCTCGATGCCGAGGGCGTGGCGGCGCTCGAGGCGGCGCTCGACGCGGAGGTCGAGGCGGGGCTTTGTCCCGGCTACTTCTTCGCCGTCGCCCGGGACGGCGCGCTGCAGGCGACGGCGGCGAGCGGGACGTCCGAGCTCGGGCGCGAGCGGCCCTTCACGCTGACCACCCCCGTGCGCATCGCGTCGATGACCAAGCCGGTCACGGCCGCGGCCGTGCTGACGCTGGTCGACGCCGGGACGATTCGCCTGGACCAGCCGGCGAGCGACTTCGTGCCGGCGCTCGGCGCGCTGCGCGTCGCGACCGATCCGAACCGCGGCGAGGACGGAGCGATCCCGACGGAGGCGCTTGCGCGGCCGATCACCGTGCACGACCTGCTCTCGCATACCTCGGGGCTCAACTACTTTTTCGGCCCGCCCTCGGACCTCGTCGCCATGAACGCGGCGCTCGAGGTCGAGGGCCTCGCGACGCTCGAGGCGGCCGTGGAGGCCATCGCGTCGGTGCCGCTGGCGCGGCAGCCGGGGGCGCGCTGGGCCTACTCCTGGGCGAATGACGTGCTCGGGCGTGTGGTCGAGGTGGCCGCGGGCGAGCCCTTCGACGCCTATCTGGAGGGCGCGATCTTAGGGCCGCTCGGCATGGAGGCGACGGGCTTCCCGCTGGGGACGGCGCCCGAGGGGCTGCCGCCCATCTACGTTCACGACGAGAGCGGCGCGCTGGTGCAGGACGCGGACGACCTGCTCGTGGAGTCGCGCTGGCCGAGCGGCGGGGGCGGCCTCGTCTCGACCGCGGCCGACTACCTGCGCTTCGCGCAGATGCTCGCGAACGACGGCCAGCTCGAGGGCACGCGCATCCTTTCGGAGGTGAGCGCTCGCGCGCTCCGAAGCGACCGGCTCACGGACGCGCAGCGGCCTGCGCGCGGTGAGGACTGGTTCTTCGACGCGGGCTATGGCTACGGCGTAGGCGTCGCCGTGGCAGGCTTTCCCGACACCAACGCCGAGCGGGGCGCGGCCCCCGGCGACTTCGGCTGGGCCGGCGCCTACGACACGACCTTCGTCGTGAGCCCCTCGCGCGGCGTGGTGGGCGTGTTCATCGCCCAGGTGACCATCGGCGCGCACACGCCGGGGCGCTGCGAGGGGACCTTCGCGCGCAACCTGCACCGCGTCGCGCCCTGACCCGGCGCGGGCGCTGACCCGTGAGTGAACGCTCAGGCCACGGAGAGTTGTCCTCACTCTCTCGCCGCGCCCCGCGGCTCCATGCACCGGAGACTCTCATGCTCAAGCGCACGCTCGTGGTCCTCGCCCTCGCCTCCTTCACGTTTCCCGTCGCCGCGCAGCGCGGCAATCGCGCGCCCCGCGTCGAGCACGACTTCATCGACGGCGCCGAGATCGACGGCACGCTCCGCCGAACGACCGTGGATCTCATCAACGTCCGCACCATCGGACCGCGGCAATCGCTCATCCGCGTGCGCACCAGCTTCGTGCCGGAGCTGACGAAGAGCGTCGAGCGCCGCTGACGCGCGACTCCGGGCGCTGCGCCCGGAGGCCGAGCGCGAGGCGGGCCAACTGCACGCGCTCGAAGCTCGGCGACCGGGACGTCCCGAGCGGACGTCATGGCGCCGCGGGCGGCAGGTCGGCCCAGCATACGCTCGACTGCGGGAATCGCCGGAAGCGCCGCCGCGGGATGCGCTCGAAGGCGAGGCGAACGCCCCCGCCGGGCAGCGCGCGGGCGCGCACGTAGCGCTCGCGCACGGCGTTCCGGGTGAGCGCCGTGACGGCGCCCGTGGCGAGATCTACCTCGACGATCTCGGCGTCGTCGGGGGAGGGGTCGGCGTCGCGTGCGGCGCTGGCCTCCGGTCCCGCGTCGGGAGACTCCGAGCCCGCGTCGGCCGGCAGCTCCGCGTGGGGCGCTGGAGACGCGAGGGCCGCTTCGGCGAAGAGGCGACCCGTCGCGAGTGCGGGAAAGGAGATGCAGCGGGCGAGGGGCACCCAACGAAGCGCCTCCGTCGCCGGGTTCCAGAAGCCGAGGCTGCAGCCGTGGACGCGGCTCTGGCTGACCAGGAGGAGCTCCTCCGCGCCGGCCGCGTCGCGGACGACTCCGGCGACGAAGCCGATGGGGCGCTCCGTGCCGCCCACGTGGTTGACGAAGCCGCCGTCGGGCCGGTAGCGCGCCACGTGCGTGAGCGGCGGCGCACCCGGCGCGACGCCGGGCTCGTCGAACATCTCGGCGAGGAGATCCTCGCCGGATTCGAGGGCGAGCGCATCGGCGTCCGCGACCTGATCGGGTCCCGTGCCCCGTTCCGTCTCCGGTGCCGTGGCCGTCTCGGGATCCGTTTCCGCCGCCGTCGTCGCCATGGCGGTCTCGGTCTCCGCGGCCGCTTCCGTTCCCGTGGCCGACTCCGGCTGCGTCGCCGTCTCCGGCTCCTGCTCGGCCGGCTCCGGCTCCGTTTTCGCGGCCCCGAGGACCTGGACCGCGAGGAGCACTTCCGGCGAAGCGGCGCCCGGGAGGGTCAGCTCGACCCATCGGAGGAGCCCCGCGTAGGCCGTGATCCGCGTCGGTGGCGCCGTCACGTCGCCCTCCGCCGGGAGCGCGACCACCGAGGCAGCCGGAACATCGCGGCGGTGGGCCTGAGAGCGAAACGCGACGAAGCGGCCGGAGGGGCTGGGGATCGCGCCGGCCAGGCGCTCCTGCGACCGGAAGAGCCGCCGCGGCGCGCCTCCTCCGGTGCCGACGGCCGAGAGTACGTAGTGCGGGCGAACCCGCTCCACGTAGGCGAAGAGCGTCGTGTCGCGGCTGACGGCGCCGTAGCCGAAGACGTTCTCCGTCGCGAGCAAGGTCCGCTCCGGCACCGTCGCGGCGGGGAGGCCGCGGCGCCCCCCGGGCCGCGGCCCCGGACGGGGGACGGAAGAGACAGGCACGCACCGGCCGGGGGGGGACGGCCGCCCCGAGGCCGCGGCGG
>ERZ1740059.1490-NODE-1490-length-11782-cov-5.874734_pt1 | contig 11782 bp, 8 predicted proteins | sample MGYA00581744_ERZ1740059 | MGnify/ENA primary metagenome ERZ1740059 (study PRJEB43018, sample SAMN04849738) | marine metagenome | isolation source: floating plastic debris | place: Pacific Ocean | collected 2008-08-28 | study: EMG produced TPA metagenomics... | reverse complement strand
CGACGTCTCGCTCTCGAGCGGGCGGTCCTGCTCCGGTACACTCGGCGCGTCCGCGCCGCGGCGTCCCGCATTCTGCGTCTCGCCCTCAGCGAGGGGCCGGACGACGACGCACTCGCGGCGCGGCTGGCCGACGCCCTCGGCGGCGCGGGGCACCCGCGCGCGCAGCACGACGTCCTCGATGCCCGCGCGGAGGCCGCGTTCACGCGTTTCGACACACGCGCCGCCGCGGCGCACATTCGCGCGGCCGCGGAGGTCGCCTTCCGGCGCCTCGGAGACGTGGACGCCGCCTGGCATCGGCTGGCGCCGCTCGCCCTCGGGGCCCGCGCTGCCCTCGAACAGCTGCGAGACCTCGCGCGCGAGGCTTCACAAGAGGCGCGCTTCGCGGATCTGCGCGTCCGCCACGCGCGGAGCGCCGAGGGCGTGAAGGCCGCCGCGGCGTGGGAGGACGCTGCCCGCGCCTACGAGACCGCCGATGACCCGGCGAAGGCCTTCGAGGCCATGCTTCGCGCCTACGCGCACGACCTCGACGACGACGCGCGGCTCGGCGAGGTGGACCGGCTGGGGCGGGCCCTCGGCGCACACGGGCGCCTCGCGCAGGTGTACGAGCGCATTCTCCGGGACCATCCGATGGACGCCGCCTGGGAGCGGGCCGTGACGCTCCGACTCGCCGGCGTGCTCGAGGTCGCGGGTGGTGCCGGGGAGGCACTACGTCACTGCCTCCGCGCGGCGGAGCTCTCGCCGCCGGAGACGTGGCTGGTGAAACGCATCGCGGCCCTGGCGCTCACGTCCAGGCAGGAAGAGACCGCCTTCGCGGCCCTCGAAGGTCAAGCGCTCGAGAGCCCCACGCACGACGCGGCGCGCGTCGACGCGCTCGGGCTCCTGGCCGAGCTCACCGGGCGGGCGGAGGACCTCGAGGTGGCGCTGGAGCGGCTCTTCGCGGCGACGCTGGACCGCGCCGCCGCCGAGCGGTTGCTCCGTCGCCGGGCGCGGCTCCTTTCCGAGACGCTGCATCGACCGGCGGAGGCAGCACCACTCTTCGCACGCCTCGCGGCGATGACTGGCGACGCGGCCGACCAGCGCGCCCAGCTCGCGGCGCTGACCGCCGCCGGCGCCCACGACGCCCGGGTGGCGCTCCTCGCGCGCCTCGCGGAGGCATCGCGAGGAGAGGCGCGCCTCGAGCACTTGCGGGCGCTGGCGCGAGCCTGGGAGGAAGACCTCGCCAACCGCTGGGAGGCCATCGACGCCTGGGAGCGCGTCCTGGCCGTGCGCGCCGGCGACCCCGCGGCCGAGGCCGCGCTCCTCCGGCTTCGCGCTTCTGGCTAGCCTTTCTCGAGATGCCGGGTCGCGACCTCGGCCCACGCCCCCGCGGGCTCGAGCGTCAGGTAGGTCTCCCAATGCGGCCGCGCGTCGCCGTGGCGGCCCACCGCCTCGTAGGCGAGGGCCAGATTGAAGTGTGCGTCGGCAAAGGCCGGATCCGCGGCGAGGGCGCCCTCGAAGCGCGGGATCGCCTCCTCCGCACGCCCCTCGTCGAGGGCCAAGAAGCCCAGGTTGTAAAGCGCCTCCGGCTGCTGCGGGTCCACCGCCAGCGCCTGCCGGTAGAGCGCCTCGGCGCCGGTCTCGTCGCCTTGACGAAAGCGCAGGTTGCCGAGGTTCGTGAAGGCGTTGGCCAGCGTCGGGTCGAGGCGCAGCGCTTCGCGATAGGCCGCCTCCGCCGCTGCGTGCGTCGCGGCGTCCTCGTCGAGGCGGCACCCTTCGAGGTAGCGGTCGTATGCGCTCCGCCGCTCCGCCTCCGTCGGCTGGCGGCGCAGCGCGGCCACCACGTCGTCGCGCAGCGCCTCCACGCGAAAGTCCAGGACGAGCTGGCCGGTGGTCGGCTCGAAGGTCCCCTCGGCGTCCCGGACGAGCATCGCGCGCCCCTCGGCCACGACGCGGAGCTCGCTCAGCGGCCGGACGACACGCGGCAGCGCACCCCGGATGGCCTCGACGCTCGCCCGCACGTCGGCGAGGCGAAGACCGGCATCCAGAAGACCCTTCGCGGCGCGGAGCCCGATGAGATCCTGAAAGGTGTAGAAGCGGCGGCGCCCGCGGCGCGCCGAGGGGGCGAGGAATCCGCTGCGATGCCAGTAGCGGAGCCTCCCCTCCGGGAGACCGAAGAGCCGCGCAACCTCCTCGCGCGTATAGAGGTCCGCCAGCGGGTCGTCGCCGGCCGGTGCCGGAGCGTCCGGGCCTGCCGGCGCCTCGCCAGCGGGCTCCGGGGTCGTGAGCCGGTAGCCACCATCCGCGCCGAAGAGCACGTGGATCACGTCCCCGCCGCCGGGGCGCGAGTCTTCGTCCCCGCCCGTCAGTCCCGCACCCTCCGCCGTCTCGCTGCCAGTGCCATCCCTTCGCCATGGCGCACGGCCGCGACGGCCGCGCGGCGCGCGGAGCTCAGCCGAGCGCGCGGCGCGAGAATAGGCGGAGCGGCACCTCGAGGTCGACGTCGACGTGCAGCTGGTCGTCGACGATCCGCACCGACGTGGCCACGGAGGCGCGCCCCAGCGCACGTCCCGGTAGCCGATGGACCACGTCCGCCCGGGCGAGCCGCAGCGCTCGAAGCCGCACGCGCACCGACCCTTCCACCGCGCACGCGAGGCGCGCCCGTCCGGCGGCGTCGAGCGGCTCCCGCCAATGGGGCGCGAGGCGCTGCAAGTCCACCGTGAGCATGGTGCTTCCGTCGAAGCGTGGACCCTCCGTGCCCTCCTCGCGGAGCGTCCCCTCGCTCATGCGCTCGGCGAAGGCGAAGAGCAGCTCCTCCGCGACCCGGTCCAGCACCAGGTGTCCGCCCGCGGGACGAAGGGCCCCGCGGCGCGCGCGCGCCAGCGGCTTCATCGGGCCCGAAGGGGGTGCGGCCATGAGGGCAGCGTACGGCGTCTCGAGGGTGCGCGGCGACTTCGTGGCGCCCGGCGCGAGGCGATCCATGGTGAGCGCCATGAACCGACGAAGGGAGCACGAATGAGCCTCCTGGGCCGCACCCTACCCCCGGCCGCGCAGCCGGTGGCGTTTCTCTCCGACGTCCACGGTCACCTGGGAGCGCTGGAGGTCGTGCTGGCGGAGCTCCGGCGCCTCGCGGTGCCGCAAATCGTGGTCACCGGGGACCTTCTCCTCGGCGGGGACGCCCCGCTCGCGACGTGGCGCCGGCTCCAGGAGGTCGGTGCGCGCTGCACGAAGGGCCTCGGCGACCGGGCTCTCGTCGAGGTGGACCCGGAGAGCCTCCGCGTCCCCGCGGGCGCGAGCGCCGAGGAGCAGGAGCGCCTGGCACGCTTCCGCGCGACCCGGGACGAGCTCGGTGACCTGGTCATCGAGCAGCTCCGAAGGCTCCCGGACACGCTGCGGCTTCCGCTCATCGACGGCGCGGAGATCGTGGCCGCTCACGGAGCGCCGCGGGATCCCATGGCGGAGCTCAGCCACGACCTCGACGACGAGATGCTGCGCATCCTCCTCGGAAGCGAGGTGGCGGACGTCGTGGTCTGCGGCGCGACGCACGTCCCCTTTCTCCGGGACCTCGGCGACCAGCGGGTCGTGAACGTCGGCTCCGTGGGCGCGTCGCCGGCCGGCTCCGTCGCCGACTACACCATCGTCCGACCTCGCATGGACGGCGCCGAGATCGTGCAGGACACGGTCCGGATCTGAGCCCTCGGAGCGCCCGGGACCCCCGCCGAGCGCCCTCAGCTGGCTTCGGCGACGGAGCCGTCGGGCGTCGGCCCCGAGCCGCGGATGATCTCGACCTGCGTGATCCGCCGGTCGTCGGCGGCCAGCACACGCACGTCGAAGTCCCCGAGGCGCAGCGGCTCCCCCTCCGCGGGTACGCGGCCGGAGGCCTCCACGATGAGCCCGCCCAGCGAGTCGGCCTCCACCGCGTGCGGCGCGAGGTCGCCCCCGATCATCTCCTGCAGGTCATAGAGGCTCATGGAGGCGTCGGCGACGTAGTGGCCGTCGGCACGCCGGTCGATGCGGTGGAGCGAGGGATCATGCTCGTCCTCGATTTCGCCCACGATCTCCTCGAGGATGTCCTCGAGGGTGACGATGCCCGCGGCGCCGCCGAACTCGTCCACCACCACGGCGAGATGGAAGCGACGCGACTGCATGACGCGGAGCAGCTCGTCGATGCGCATGGTCTCCGGGACCATGAACGCGGGGCGGATGAGCGCCGCCAGCCCCTCGCCGCCGAGGACGCCACCCTCGCGAAGGCGGCGAAAGAGATCCTTCGCGTAGAGGATGCCTTCGACGTGGTCGATGCGGCCCCGGAAGACCGGGTAGCGGGAGTGACCGCTTTCGACGATGCGCTCGAGGACCTCCTCGAGCGGCGTCGCCATCTCGAAGGCCTCGACCTGCGTCCGCGGGACCATGACCTCCCGGGCGATGGTGCCGCGGAACTCGAGGGCGTTCCGAAGCAGCCGCACCTGCTCACCGGCCAGCTCTCCGCGCTTGGCGCTTCGCTCGACGAGGGGGAGCGCGGCGCGCGCCGCCACGTCCTCCTGCGCCTCGGGGGCCGGAAGCAGACGCTGCGCGACGCGGCTCACGGCCACGATGGGCACGGCCAGGGGTGCCAGCAGCCACTCGACGGGCCGAAGGAAGGGGAGCAGGCCGAGGCCGAAGACCTCGGGCCGCCGCCGGGCAAGCGCCGCCAGCACCTCCGCGACGAAGGCGTAGCCGAGGGCCACCGCGAGCACGCCGGCCAGCGCCTGGGCGGGCCCGAGGGGCCGCGCCAGCGTCACGGCCGCGGCGGCGGAGAGCGTGACGGCGAGCACGCGTCCGAGCAGGAGCCGGGCCCGGACCGTGAGGAGGCGCCTCGAGACCCGGCGCGCCTCGCGGTGACCGTCGTCGGCCAGCGCCTGGAGGCGGTCCACCCCGAGCGCGGAGAGACCGGCCGCCGCCGTAGCGACGAGCACTCCCGAGAAAAGGCCGAGCCCGAGGGTCACGGCCAACGCAACGGTACCTGGTTCGTCCAAGACGCCTCGTCCGCCGCACCGTCCACGGATGCGGAGACCTCCGAAAGGTACTGGGGCGCGGCGGGGGCCGGCAAGGTGACGCGCACTCCAGCCTTCGCCGCCGCGCTCCCGGGGCCGTGTCAGCGCCGGTCGCGGAGGGCCCGGAGCCTCAGCCGAAGCGCGTTGAGGCGGATGAACCCGGTCGCGTCGCCCTGATGATAGACGTCGTCCGCCTCGAAGGTCACCGTCTGCTCGTCGTAGAGCGTGCGCTCGGAGCGACGCCCGGCCACGGAGCTGTAGCCCTTGAAGAGCTTCATGCGCACCTCGCCGGTCACGTCCTCCTGCGTGGCGTCGACCATGGCCTGGAGCATCTCGCGCTCCGGCGCGTACCAGAAGCCGCGGTAGACGAGCGTGGCGTACTCGGGCACCAGGCCGTCGCGGATGCGCATGACCTCGCGGTCGAGCGTGATCGACTCGAGCGCACGATGTGCCTTGTGGAGGATGGTGCCGCCCGGCGTCTCGTAGATGCCGCGGCTCTTCATCCCCACGAAGCGATTCTCGACGATGTCGAGGCGTCCGACACCGTGACGCGCGCCGCGCTCGTTCAGGTGCGTCAGGAGCGCGTGGGGCGTGAGCTCCTGGCCGTCGACCGCCACGGGATTGCCGGCTTCGTAGCGGATCACGACGTAGTCGGGCGTGTCCGGCGCTGCCGCGGGATCGACGGTCCAGCGGAACATCGCCGGATCCGGCTCGCGCCACGGGTCCTCGAGGATGCCGCCCTCGTAGCTGATATGGAGCGCGTTCGCGTCCATGGAGTAGGGCTTCTCCGCCGTGGCCTCGACGGCGATGCCGTGGCGCTCGCAGTACGCGATGCAGTCGCTCCGGGACTTCAGATCCCAGGTGCGCCAGGGCGCGATGACCTGGATACTCGGCTCCATGGCCATGGCCGTGAGCTCGAAGCGCACCTGGTCGTTGCCCTTCCCCGTGGCGCCGTGGGCGATGGCGTCGGCGCCCTCTTCGGCGACGAGCTCCATCATGCCCTTCTGAATGCAGGGACGGGCGATGGACGTCCCGAGGAGGTAGTCGCCTTCGTAGATGGCGTTTGCCCGCAGCATCGGAAAGACGAAGTCGCGGACGAACTCCTCCCGCAGGTCCTTCACGACGCAGCGGCTCGCGCCGCTCGCGCGGGCCTTCGCGTCGAGGCCGTCCAGCTCCTCGCCCTGCCCGACGTCGGCGCAGTAGGCGACCACCTCGGCGCCGTAGCGCTCGATGAGCCAGTGAAGGATGACCGACGTATCGAGGCCACCGCTGTACGCGAGCACGATCTTCTTCGGAGCGTCCGCCATGGGCGGCCGAGATTAGTACGTGTCGCGCACGCGGGCGACCGTCTCCTCGACCTTCAGGCCACGCGGAGGGCGCCCATGTCGGCGAGCTCGCAGAGCGTCTTCAGCGCCTCCATGCGCGGCATGCCGCTGACGTCGATGAGCTCTTCGACGCGGCTCTCGCCGTCGACGCGGCTCAGGAGGAACGCTGCGCGGTGGTCGAGCCCGAGCCAGCGAATCTCGCTCTCGTCGACGCAGAGCGCGAGGCGTGCCCCGGGCCCGCCGAGCCTCGAGCCGTAGATGCGAATGAGCTGCTCTCGGCTCTCGTCGGCGATGCGCCGGGCCTCGGGGTCCTTCGGGCGCCGACCGAGCACCAGCTCCGCGGCGCGCAAGGCCCCGGTGAAATCGTCCAGGGCGAAGCGCTCGCGCATCTCGCTCGCCAGGTCGAGGGCGGGCTCCGAGGGTCGCGTGCGGTCGACGAGACCGAGGGCGCCGTCGTCGCCGAGCGCGTCGGGGAGGTCGAGGGCGAGAGGCGCGTCGACATCCTCCGGCGGAAGACCGAGCTCGGCCCGATCCGGCACGGCGGGATCCTCCGGGAGGCGCAGCGGCGGCCCCCCGAATTCCATGGTCACGCGGTTCTCGGGGCGACGCCGGCGCCGGGGCGGGTCGAGGGGGAGCGGCGCAGGTGCGGGCATGCCGGCCTGAGTCGTCGTGCCGCCTTGGCGCGGCGCGCCGTCCTCGTCGCGCTCCTCGCTCATCACGCTCCCGGCTGGGTGTACCTCAGGCGGTCTTCCCGACCACGCCCTTGAACATGCGCTGCGTTCGAGCCAGCGCCTCGATCTGCTCCTTGAGCCCGGCCGTGTCGCCGCGCTCCATCAGCTCCCGGGCCTTGTCCACGACGCCCCGCGCCTTGTCGATGGCGTCGCGGCCGAAGTCGCTTCCGGCCACGACCGACTCGACCTCCGGGAAGAGGCGCTCGATTTCGGCGATGAGCGTCTCGGCTTCCTGCTTCGTGCTCTCGGCTTGCTCGTCCTGACGTCGCGCGACGGCGTAGTCCTGGGCCTCGCGCATCATGTCGTCGATCTCGTCGCCGGTGAGCCCGCTGGTGGCGGTCACGGTGATCGACTGCTCCTTGCCGGTCTCGACATCCTTCGCGTGGACGCTGACGATGCCGTCGGCGTTGATTTCGAAGGTGACCTCGACCTCGACCTGACCCGCCGGCGCCCGGCGCAGGCCCGTGAGGATGAACTCGCCGAGGAGCTCGTTCTCGTCCGCGCGCCGGGACTCGCCCTGGAGCACCAGGATCTTCACGGCCGTCTGGTTCTCGCGCACCGTCGTGAAGAGCTTCGAACGGTTCGTCGGGACCGTCGTGTTCTGCGGGATCAGCTCTTCGAAGTACCCGCCGACGACCATGATGCCGAGCGTGTGCGGCGTGACGTCGAGGAGGACCATGTCCATCTCGGGCGAGTCGTCGACGAGGGCCGCGCCCTGAATCGAGGCGCCGAGACCCACCACCTCGTCGGGGTGCACGCCCTTGCTCGCTTCGCGCTCGAAGAAGGTGCGGACCGCGTCCTGCACCTTGGGCATGCGCGTCATGCCGCCGACGAGCACGACGTCCTCGACCTCGTCCTTCTCGAGGCCGGCTTCCTCGAGGGTCATCTCGCAGATCTGAAGCGTGCGCTCGACGAGGTCCCGGGTGAGGTCTTCGAGCTGCGAGCGCGTCAGGAGCCGCTGGAGATGGAGCGCCTCGTTACGGGCGCTGGAGATGATGAAGGGGAGATTGACCTCCGTCTCCACGACGGCGCTCAGCTCGCATTTGGCCTTCTCGGCCGCATCCTTGAGCCGCTGGAGCGCCATGCGGTCCTGGCGCAGGTCGATGCCGTGCTCCTCCCGGAAGCCGGCCACGAGCCAGTCGATGATGCGCTGGTCGAAGTCCTCACCGCCGAGGAAGGTGTCCCCGGCCGTGCTGACGACCTTGAAGACGCCGCTCGAGCTGATCTCGAGGATGGAGATGTCGAAGGTGCCGCCGCCGAGGTCGTAGACGGCCACGGTGCGGTCGATGTTCTTGCCGAAGCCGTAGGCGAGCGCGGCCGCCGTGGGCTCGTTGATGATCCGGATCACGTCGAGGCCGGCGATCTGCCCGGCGTCCTTGGTCGCCTGGCGCTGCCCGTCGTTGAAGTACGCCGGGACCGTCACGACGGCCTTGCTCACCTCGTGGCCGAGGTAGTCCTCGGCGATCATCTTCATCTCCTGCAGCACCATCGCGCTGATCTCGGGGACCGAATAGACGCGGTCCCGGAGCTGGATGCGGCAGTCGCCGTGGGGCCCCTCGACGATGCGGTAGGGCGCCGTCGTGATGGAGTTCTTGACCTGCGGGCTGTCGAACTTGCGGCCGATCAGCCGCTTCGCGGCGTAGACCGTGTTCTCCGCGTTGGTGACCGCCTGACGCTTGGCGATGTGCCCGACGAGGCGCTTGCCGGCTTCGGTGACGGCAACCATCGAGGGCGTCACCTTGTATCCCCCTCGGTTGGCGACGACGACCGGGGTACCTCCTTCGACGACGGCGACGCACGAGTTGAACGTGCCGAGGTCGATCCCGATGACCTTGTCCATGGAAGCTCAATCCCGTCCGATGGGGCTCGCGCGTCGCCTCGAAGGCGACGCACCCCAGCTGCCGCTACGACCTGAGCAACCCCTTGGGACCACTCACTTCATCTCGGCGAGCAGATTCTTCACGGTTTTGTTGGTGGGGTCCAGCTTGGCGGCAGTCTGGAGCTGCTGAATGGCGCTCGCGCTCATGCCCGCGGCGTAGAATACCCGTGCCAGTAGCTCGTGACCCCGAATGTCGTCGGGGGCGAGCTCGACGGCGCGTTTTGCCAGATCGCGGGCCTTTCTCAGGTCCCCGTCGGCCTTGAGGAGGGCACTCGCGGCTCGGCGCAGCGGGGGGACCTCGTCGGGCCGCCCGTCCACGACCTTGAGCCAGCTCCGCGCGGCTTCCTCGAAGCGACCGCTCTGCTCCTCGTAGCGGGCCTGACGCTCGTAGCTCACGGCCATCTGCGTCGCGAGGCGAATCCGGAGCGCCTCGTAGCGCTCGACGACCTCGGGGTCGGGGTCGCTCACCATGGCCAGGGCCAGCCGGTAGCTGTTGACGGCGGTGACGAGATCGTCCTTCTCCATCGCGGTATCGCCCGCGCGAACGTAGGACTCGTAGCGACCGCTTCCCCCGGTGAGCTTGGCGGCGTCCCGAAGGGAATTCGTCAGGCGCCGGAGCACCTGCTCCTTGCTGGTCGCAGGCCTGTCGACCTCTTCGGAGGCCGGACGCCGGTGCCCGGTCGCCCCCCGTAGGCGCCGCTCGAGCAGATCGCGGGCACGGCGCCGGCGCGCTTCCGGGTCGAGGCTCGGCGTCTTGGCCGTCGCGGCGGGCATCTCGGACGGGGTCTCGTCGGCCTCCGTGTCCCCCTCGATGACCACCTCGTCGTCGCCGAGAGCCGGCGGCGGACGCGATGCCGTGGCGACGCGCTCGGCCACGACGGCGCCCTGCGCCAGATCGTTCTGGATGGCCGCGGTCTGGTCCTTCAACGCGAGGTATTCGTCGTAGGGCCCTCGCCGCTTCTTCTTGCCGAGCACCTCGTAGGCCTCGGTGAGGCGCTTGAAGACGCGCTCCATCTTGACCTTGTAGGAGCCGAGCTCCTTTCCATAGAGCGTGTCCGGATGAAACTGCTTCGAGAGGCGGAAGTAGGCCTCGCGGATGACCTTCTTCTCGGCGCTTCGGGGGACCCCGAGGATCGCGTAGTGGTCGAGGTCCTCGTGGCGCGCGGAGAGGTCCTTGCGCTGCGCGCGCCTCCCGGGATCCAGGGCGACCGCTCCCCCGCCGAGGTCCGGAGACGACGCGTGCGTGGCCGCCGGCGGGGACGAGGGGCGCGCGCGGGGCGACGCAGGCTCCGCCGGAGGCTGAGGGGGAGGCGTCGCGATGCGCGTCCGGTGGCCGGCGGAGCTCGCCTCGTCGGCGGGCGCGGCGGGTGTCTCGCTCGGGCGGCGCTCCGGCGGTCGAGCGTGGTCCGCGTCGGGCGCCTCGTCCGGCTTCTCGGCATCCCCCGGCGCCGCGGCCGGCGTGGCACCGTCGAGGCTCGCCTCGGTTGCGGCGTCCGACCCCTTCGCGCCACCCGAGAGGGCGCCGTCGAGGGAAGGCAGGCCGAAGTCGTCGTCGAGGCTCGGCAACCCGAAGTCCGTGGGGGCCTCCAGGTCCGCGGGCGTGCGGGTCCCGGACGGGCGCTTCGGCCTCCCGGGATCCCGCCGCGGCGTGTCGTTCGTGGGCGAGGACGCGGGGGGCCGCCCGGTCGATCGCTTCGCGTTGGGGGTCCCGAGCAAGGGCGGCATCCGGCTCGGTGGCCGCGGAGGCGCGGGTGTTCCCCAGGTCACGGCGCCGAGACCGGCGAGCTTCTCGAGGATGCTGGTGACGCGCTCCAGCGACACGCCGGTCGCGTCGGAGAGGTCCTCGAGCGTGGACATCCCGTCGACACGGGAGAGCACGAAGCCATCGAGGGGATCGATGGGAAGCGCGGTGAGGTCGACCTCCTGCACCAGCTTCGGGATCCGCGACTCGTTCACGCCCTGCGCCACCTCGACGAGCGACGATACTCAGCGCCAGGCCCCGGGCAAAGCCGGCGCCTCCTCTCAGGCCGGAGCAACGAGGTGCTCGAGGAGAGCCTTTTGTGAGTGAAGCCGATTCTCGGCCTCTTCGAAGACCCGCGAGGCAGGCCCGTCGATGACCTCGGCGCTGACCTCCTCGCCGCGATGGGCGGGCAAACAGTGCAGGAAGATGGCGTCGCGCTGGGCCAGGCCCATGAGCGGTGCGTCGACGGTGAAGGACGCGAAGGCCTCGGCGCGCTCGCGCTGCTCGTCCTCCTGGCCCATCGAGGCCCAGACGTCCGTCGTGACCACGTCCGCGCCCGCGGCGGCCTCCCGCGGGTCCTGGACGACCCGCACGTCCGCGCCGAGCGCCCGGCCCCGGTCGAGCACGGCCTCGTCCGGCGCGTAGCCGGCGGGGCAGGCCAGCCGGAGCCGGAGCCCCGTGAGGCCCGCCGCCAGGATCCAGCTGTGCGCCATGTTGTTGCCATCGCCGACGTAGGCGATGGTCCGCCCCGCGAGGGTTCCGAAGGCCTCGCGCACCGTCATCAGGTCCGCGAGGAGCTGGCAGGGGTGAAAGGCGTCGGTGAGCCCGTTGATGACGGGCACCCGAGACGCCCCTGCGAGCTCCTCGAGGCGACTCTGGGCGAAGGTCCGGAAGACCACCGCGTGCACGAAGCCCGAAAGCATGCGCGCCGTGTCTGAGATGGGCTCACCGCGGCCGAGGTGCGTGCTCTTGGCGAGAAGCGCGATGGGGAGCCCACCGAGCTCGTGGATGCCGACCTCGAAGGAGAGGCGCGTCCTCGTGGACGCCTTCTCGAGCACGACGGCCACGCTCTTGCCTGCGAGGGGCTTCGGGTGCTCTTC
>ERZ1740059.1489-NODE-1489-length-11784-cov-3.530309_pt1 | contig 11784 bp, 10 predicted proteins | sample MGYA00581744_ERZ1740059 | MGnify/ENA primary metagenome ERZ1740059 (study PRJEB43018, sample SAMN04849738) | marine metagenome | isolation source: floating plastic debris | place: Pacific Ocean | collected 2008-08-28 | study: EMG produced TPA metagenomics... | reverse complement strand
AAACTTTCTCCTGTTTTTGACATATTGGCTGTATTCAATTCTCCTTGTCATATCTCGGCTGCCATGCTCTGTTAAGAAAGCTGCGCCACTCGATCTACTAATGCAGCATAAAATTGAATGTATTTATCCTCCGTCTCACAGATATCGTGATAGTAAGCTGCAATTACTCCATCCAACAATTTACTAATTAGATCGGGACGTTTTAAATAATGTAGTCGCTCAAACGTACCAAAACGAATGTGAGAACTACTAAATCTAACCATTACGGAAGAGCGAGTAGGGGATGGTTCATCACCCCGCCATAATGATTCCCCTGTTTCAATCAAGCTCAAGCAACGAGAAGTTTTTACTCCTAGCTGATGTAATGCTTCTGCGGCTAGAACTTCTCTAACTCCTCCCTTGAGAGTCAATCTACCATCTGCGCTGCGAGAATAAGGAGTCCTACCAGAACCCTTGGTACCCAAGTCGTAAAGCTCTCCATCAATATTTCTGATCTGCCCGTATAAAAAACCTCTACCGTCACCTAGAAAAGGATTGTACGCTCCAAACTGATAACCGTGATAACGTAAGGCTAAAAAAGGACGTGTGTTCTTAAATTTGCCAAAAGCTTCAATAAAATCTCCATCCCCTACATCTGCCGAATTTAAACCCATTAACGGCAACAATAAATCATTGCGAAAACGCAACCAATGAGCGGGAAAATCAGCAGGAGCTACCACATCATAATAGTCATCACCCAAGTTTTGCATCATGGGTTCATATTTTAGATTTAACAACGGATTGGAGTTATTGGTCATTTAAAGATATGACAAGAAAAATGATACTCAAGATTATTTTACGTCTAGTGTAAATTAGCTTTGTCTGACAATTGTTCTCTATTATTGGCTTTTTACATTTTCGTTATAATCAGTCACAGAGATGTCAGTAAAAATAGAGCTTATGAAAACAATACCAACTATTGAAAGTACATCAAGTTGGCTAAGAGCAATTCGCCAGATTAATGCTTTGTTCCGTCCACTAGAGTTTACCGAAAAACGCAGTCAAAAATATGGGGATTTTTATCAAATAGTATTTAAAGATGCACCACCGACGCTTATAACTAGCAACCCTCAAGCAATTGAAGATATTTTTACGGCTTCTCCTGATAAATTTGTAGTAGGAAAGGGCAATCAAGGCTTGAGTTTTTTGGTCGGAGACAATTCCTTGTTGTTATTGGATGGAAAAAAACATAAAAGTCGCCGACGTTTATTAATGCCTCCTTTTCATGGTGAATCTCTACAGAAATGCAATCAAAGAATTGTTGATATTACTAATCAAGTTTGTAGTCGATTAGAAATCAATCAATCTTTTAATGTCCGTTCTTTAATGCAAGAAATTACCATGGGAGTAATTTTGAGCGTGATATTCGGGATTAATTCTGAAAATAGATGTGGTTGCGAACCTAGCTCCAGGAATCGTCTGCAAGAACTATTAACTAATTTATTGGAGACTTTTAATAATCCTTTAAATTCAAGCTTAATATTTTTTCCAATCTTACAAAAAGATTGGGGTAAATTTAGTCCTTGGGGAAATTTTCTTAGATTAAAACAAGAAATTAAAAATTTAATTTACTCAGAAATAGATAAAAGGAGAGACTTAATTGCATCGGGAGAATTTGAAGGTAAAGATATTCTCACCTTATTACTTTTAGCTAAAGATGAAAAGGGAGAAAAGATGACTAATGAAGAATTGCATGATGAGTTAATAACGTTATTATTTGCTGGACATGAAACCACCGCTTCAGCTTTAGCTTGGGTTTTTTATTGGGTTCATTATCTTCCTGAAATACAAGAAAAATTGCGTTTTGAACTGAATATTTGGCGAGAAGGATTGGGAAACTGCAATATCAATCAACTAACTTACCTGAATGCTGTAATTTCAGAAACCTTGCGTATCTATCCCATTGCGGCTGGTGCTTTTCCTCGGATAATGACTAAATCAATGTCTGTTATGGGATATGATTTTGACCCTAATACCTGGGTGATTATTTCTATCTACGCTTTACATCATCGAGAAGACTTATATCCTGATTCTAAGAAATTCGATCCTCAAAGGTTTTTAGAGAGGACTTATTCTAATTATGAGTATATTCCTTTTGGTGGAGGTAATCGTCGTTGCATAGGTTCAGCGTTAGCATTGATAGAAATGAAATTGGTAACAGCCACAATTTTAGCTAATTTTGAATTAAAACTAGTTAAACATAGACCTATGACACCCGTGAGAAGAGGTTTAACTGTTGCTCCTCCTGCTGCTTTTAAAATGATAGTAAAAAATAGAAGTTAATTTTTTATTTGCTACTTCCCAACAAATATCTTGAAACTCCTGGCTTCAACAAGTGTGTGGAATAGCTGCGTTTTGATATCGAAATTAGATATAGTTATAAAATTGAGATAGCTGCCCAGTCTAGGAGATATAAGTTTTGACCGCTACTTTTGAGAACCCTATTGATGCCAATATATTAAAGCCAGCTAGATATCTGGGTAATGAACTAGGTGCGATACACAAACCTTGGACAGAAGCTGAGGTGCGTTGGGTGTTGACTTATCCTGAAGTATATGAAGTAGGGGCATCCAATTTAGGTCATATTATTCTCTACAATATAATTAATGCTCAACCGCAACAATTGTGCGATCGCACTTATCTTCCTGCACCCGATTTATCGGCAAAACTAAGGGAAACCAACACGCCTTTGTTTGCTTTAGAATCAAAACGCCCGTTACAAGATTTTGATATTTTGGGCTTCAGTCTCAGCTATGAGTTGGGGGCAACCAATATGCTAGAGATGCTTAGTTTGGCAAATATTCCCTTGACTTGGAAAGAAAGAGAAGAGGGAAACTATCCTCTAATCTTTGCAGGGGGGCAAACTGCTACTTCTAACCCCGAACCCTATGCAGATTTCTTTGACTTTATTGCTTTGGGTGATGGAGAGGAATTGTTACCCGAAATTGGCTTTATTATTAAAGAGGGAAAGGCAGCAGGACTGAGTAAAACAGACTTACTGCTAGATTTATCCCAAGTTCCTGGGGTATATGTACCTAGATTTTATGAAATGGCAGAGGATGGTTCGATTCATCCTATCGATAATCGAGTACCCAAACGAATATTACGTCGGGTAGCGACTCCTATTCCTGCTTACTCTATTGGTTTAGTACCTTTTGTGGAAACCGTACACGATCGCCTTACAGTAGAAATAAGAAGAGTCTGTACTAGAGGCTGCCGTTTTTGTCAGCCAGGAATGCTAACCCGCACTGCAACGGATGTCGAACCCGAAAAAGTCGTAGATGCGATCGAAAAAGGCATGCGTGCCACAGGCTACAATGAGTTTTCTTTGTTATCCCTTAGTTGTTCGGATTATTTAGCCCTTCCTGCGGTGGGAATGGAAATTAAAAACCGCCTACAAGAAGAAAATATTTCTTTATCCCTTCCTAGCCAGAGGGTAGATCGTTTTGATGACAACATCGCCGATATTATTGGTGGCTTGCGTAAATCTGGCTTGACCTTTGCCCCTGAAGCTGGCACCCATAGAATGCGGGATGTAATCAATAAAGGACTTACCAACGAAGAATTACTGCGGGGCATTCAAACTGCGGTAGCCCGTGGCTGGAATAAGGTTAAACTTTACTTTATGATTGGTTTGCCAGGGGAAACCGATGTAGACGTAGTAGGTATTGTAGATACAGTGAGGTGGTTGCGTCGCGAATGCAGCCAAATTAGCAACAAACGTCTTAACTTCAATATTACTATCTCCAATTTTACTCCCAAACCCCATACTCCTTTCCAATGGCATTCCGTATCTACGAGTGAGTTTCTCCGCAAACAGGAATTACTCAAAGAAGAGTTTCGTCGGGTGCGAGGTATTAAAGTCAACTACACTGATGTTCGTATTTCGGCAATGGAAGATTATGTCGGCAGAGGAGATCGCCGTTTAGCCCCTGTAGTCAAACGTGCTTGGGAATTGGGCGCGGGAATGGACTCCTGGTGGGAAAATATGGAAAAAGCCTATGAAGCATGGTCACAGGCGATCGCAGAAGCCAACCTTACATGGAAATACCGCCTGGTAGAAAATGGCGAATGGAACATATTTAAGGAGGGAGGAAGAAGGAACAAGGAAGAAGGAGAAGAATTAAGAGATAGTTTAAATGCACCTTTGCCTTGGGATCATCTCAATACGGGTATTGATAAGCAGTGGCTAAAAGATGATTTACAAAAGGCTTTGGATGCTGCCACTGTACCTGACTGCGCTTTTGAAGGCTGTTCCCACTGTGGAGTATGCGGAACAGATTTTGGTCACAATATAGTAGTTGAACCACCCAAAATACCTAAATTTGAGGGACACTTCAAACCAAACCAGGATAAAGCCCAAAAGCTCAGAATGTGGTTTGGCAAAATTGATGAAATGGGACTTATTAGTCATCTAGATTTGGTACGTTTATTTGATCGCGCTATTCGTCGTGCAGCTTTACCCATCTCCTTTACAGGAGGATATCATCCAGGTCCAAAAATTTCTATTGCTAATGCTTTATCTTTGGGTATTACTAGCAACGGCGAAATAGTTGATTTTGAATTAACTCAAGAAATTGAACCTGAAGAATTTCGCACCAGACTAGCCGAACAATTACCCGATAATGTCCCAATTTATAAAATCGAAGAGGTAGATGTAAAATCTCTTAATGCCAGTCGAATTATGGATAAAGCGGAATATTTAATTACCGTACAAGCTGATAATCCTGAGTGGCAAAAATGGCTTGATGCTATTAATAATAGTCAAGAAATAATTTGGGAGAAATTTACTAAATCGGGTAATAAAAAACAGATAAATTTATGCGATCGCCTTTTTTCTCTTAGTTTAGAAACAGAAAATAAAGATAACAATACTGCGGTAATTCGCTTTACGGGTAGTTGTCGTAATGATGGTACTAATTTATCTCCTGATAATCTGATTTATATGCTAGAACAAGTCGCTAAAGTTGAGGTACAGTTACTTAGTGTTCATCGTCAGCAATTAATTTTAAATTAGGTACTTTATTAATTGCGATCGAGATCATATTACATAAATATTTCTGTAATTTATCAAGACTCTGAAATCGACAGTTACTATATCCTTCCTGCTTTTTTTGGTAGTCCAAATATTAAAACAATGCCATCAGAAAAATATTTAGCTGTAACTGAAATAATCGACTGGCAAAATCCGCAGATTTTAGAGTTAGCCCGTCAACTGCAAACACCAGAAGTCAAGACAACTGTTAAAGCTTGTTTTGAATGGGTAAGAGACAATATTCGTCACAGCTACGACTATCAAATGAATCCTGTTACTTGTGTTGCATCCGAGGTACTTAAATATAAAACAGGCTACTGTTTTGCAAAAAGTCATCTTCTGGCTGCTCTGTTGCGGGCGAATTCTATACCCGCTGGTTTTTGCTATCAAAGATTGAGTGTGTTTGATAATGGTGCGCCTTACTCTTTACACGGATTTAATGGAGTATATTTAGCTAAATATGGCTGGTACCGTTTGGATGCGCGGGGTAATAAGCTGGGAATCAACGCCCAGTTTACTCCTCCCCAGGAACAACTTGCTTTTGAAATTAATTTCCCTGAAGAAATAGACTGCAAGCAGATATTTTCCGAACCATTACCCAAAGTTGTTTCTCGATTGCAAACTCATAATACCTGGGATGAATTGTTACACAACTTACCCGATATGGAAAAAGAAGAATTGCTCACAATTTAGTTGACTTATAATCTTTAATCGCAAAAGCTATAGTCATTCTAGTTATAGTATTTGACATTCATTGTCTTTTCTTAACTTGACACAAATGACTAATGGCTAATAGCTATCCCAACAAATCAATCCTGTCAACCCAAACTGACGTTATTAACTATTAATTTTGTGTCTAGTCAAAACATAACGTTGGAATAACTTTTCTAACTCCACCCAGACAAATACCAACATACTAAATCCTAAACAAATCAATAAATCAGTTAGGCCCAAAATACTGATATCAAAGAAGTTACGTAAAGGTGCAACGTAAATTAGTAGCATTTGTAAAACTATGGTTAAAGCGATCGCACCTAACAGATAAGGATTAGAAAAGAAGTTCATTTCTATCGTTAGCCTGGTATCAGAGCGTACAGCCAAAGCATGTCCCATTTGTGCCAAACAAAGGGTTGTAAAAACCATTGTTTTCCAGTGATTGGAGTTGGAGTCAAAACCGTCATAATGATAAGCCCACACCATCAAAGCAATGGTTATAATCGCAAAAATAATGCCAATTCTCACCATATAAAATCCTAAACCACGGGCAAAAATACTTTCTTGGGGATTGTATGGCGATCGCGCCATGATACCAGGCTCGGCTGGCTCTAATGCTAATGCCAGTGCAGGCAAGCCATCAGTCACCAAGTTCATCCAAAGGATTTGCAGGGGAGAAAGAGGAACACTTCCCAAACCGAGCAAAGGTGCAGCAGCGATAGTCAATACCTCGCCGATATTGCTACCAAGAATATATTTTATGAAGCGACGAATATTATCGTAAACTACCCTACCTTCTTCGATCGCAGCAACTATCGTTGCAAAGTTGACATCTAGCAAAACCATATCACTGGCTTCTTTACTGACATCGGTTCCCATAATACCCATGGCAATGCCAATATTAGCTTGTTTTAGGGCTGGAGCATCATTAACTCCATCCCCTGTCATTGCCACAAATTTGCCCTGTTTTTGCAATGCTCGAACAATACGCAGCTTATGCTCTGGAGTAACACGTGCATAGAGACTAATCCTGTTTACTGCTTCTTCCAAATCTGCTGGGGACATTTTGGCTATTTCTTGTCCTATTATTATTTCATCTTCTGTTTGAGCAATATTGAGCTGGGTAGCGATCGCCATTGCCGTTAAAGGATGATCTCCCGTGATCATAATCGGTCTGATACCCGATTTTTTGCAGCTTTGAACCGCTTGTTTTACTTCAGTGCGAGGGGCATCTAGCATTCCTACCAAACCCAACCAGATAAGTTCCTGTTCGCTTTTATCTTCTGTATTGTTGGGAGGAATTTCTTTAAGAAGTTTATAAGCGAAACCCAACACTCTCAAGCCACTATATGCCAAACGAGCATTGGTTTCTAGGATTGAATCAATCTGCTGCTTGGTGATTGATATAGAAATATTTTTGCTTTGAATATAATGACATCTGGCTAAAATTAACTCTGTTGAGCCTTTTGTAAACATAATGTAGGGAAATCTTGTATCTTCTGGATTTGAGACAATTACCGACATACGCTTACGTTCGGAAGAAAAGGCGAATTCCGCTAAACGAGGTGAATTTTTTGCCATATCTTCTTTAAAAATCCCTCCTTTACCAGCAAAGGCTAGCAGTGCGCCTTCGGTGGGATCGCCTAAAATCGACCATTGGGCTTTTTTGGCAACTGAACCCCGCGAGTATTGGAGTATGGCATTATTGCACAACACGCTAGCCTGTAATAACTGGCGAATTTCTGTCTCTTGCATTATGCGATCGCTTAGAGATTTATCCACCCAACCCCGAAGCTTGAATTCTCCTGATGGTTCGTAACCTATTCCCGTGACTTCTAGGTCAAAAGATTTGGTGCATACTTGCTGAACGATCATTTTATTTTGCGTCAGCGTACCTGTTTTATCCGAACAGATAGTAGTCACCGAACCCAATGTTTCTACTGCTGGCAACTTGCGAATCAATGCTTGGCGACGAATCATCTTTTGTGTTCCAATGGCTAGAGTAACCGTCACCACCGCAGGTAATCCTTCTGGAACTACTGCTACTGCCATACTAAGAGAAGTTTCTAAGATTTCATCAAAGATTTGCCAGCCTGACTTGAGTAAAGCAACTGTTGTAATCAAAACAACCAAGCTTAATGAACCGCCAACTAAGACATTTCCTAGCTGATTCATTCGTTTTTGTAGGGGAGTAGGTATGATCTCTACCGTTTGCAGCATGGTAGCAATTCTGCCAATTTCTGTATCCATGCCAATTTTGGTGACAACGGCTTTTCCCCTACCTCGGACAACTTCTGTACCGCAAAAAATTAGATTATGGCGATCGCCTAAAGGTGTATTTTCAGCTAAAATAACTTTAGCATCTTTGTTTACTGTTCCCGCTTCTCCTGTAAGAGTAGACTCGCCAATTTGGAGGTTTTGAGTTTCTAACAGATGTCCATCCGCAGGAATTTTTATACCTGCTGTCAAAAAGATAATATCTCCTGGAACTAATTCTGCGGCATCAATTTGTTGAATTGTATTGTCACGAATAACCTTAATATTGTGATTGGAAAGTCGTTTTAATGCGGCTAAAGCTGCCTCTGCCCTGCTCTCTTGCAGGTATCCCAAAATACCATTCAAAATAACAATGGTGAAAATCGCAACTGAATCTTTGGGAAAGCGATTTTGACGAAAGTCCAAAAGTGCTGAGATAATGGCGATCGCCACTAGCATAATCAGCATGACATTGGTAAACTGAGCGACAAAAATGTTTAGTTTGCTTCGTACTCCAGTTTCCTGAAGCTCATTTTTACCAAAATGTTTCTGTTTTGCAACAACTTGATGATGAAATAGACCTCGCTCGGCATCACTGTCAAGCAATTCAATAGTTTCAGCAGAATTGATAGTGTGCCAGTTACTCATAATTGCCACAGAAATTGAGACATTCTTCTTTATCGACATGTCATACTATTTATCTTTATCAGGATCTCCCGTATAGGGCTGAATGCCTGTTTTTGGATAGTCATCATCAGTAGGTCTAAAAAGTATTGATACTCAATTCAATAAATATTGCAATGTATTTCTAATCCAGGTTATAAATTTCATTTTTTCGCCTATTTGATTGATAATTATGGTGTTAAAAAATCTTGATTGAATTGTAGTCTGGTCAAAGGATATCTTAGGAGCAAACCTTCTCCCCCTAGAGGATACTTTTCATTTATAGGTATTCCTTCAATTGACAAATAAACTAATGCTTCATGGTCTATACTTGTTGCTGTGTAAAGAACTTGAGCAACACGATAAATCATCGAACTGCTTCCTCCACCTTGACTAAATTCCTGAGATAAATTTATATATATACCTGCTGTGCTCGTATGAAAATTGAGTAAACGAGTTTGTTTTGGAATAGTGCTGATGGGATCGAAGAAAGATGAATCAGACAATAGTTTATTTAAAGCTTCTTCTATGGCATCTTCGACTGAAGTTAGTATTGTATTGATAGTTTATGGTGTCAGCCTAATACGATTTTCAACTATTTCTAATTGATATATTTGAGGATTTAATGTTGCTGAGGGGATCTCCTTCCTAGAAGTAGATTTATTTATAGTTGGCGACATTACCCTCGTAGATGCAAGCAAAACAATGACTTGTGCTAGCATTATTAACAATAGAAAAATTCCGATCAATATCGGCATTGAAGCTGATGATTTATGACGTGTTGGCATAGTATTTGCACCTCAACCAACTAATTGCAAAATATCTCAAGTTTTTGCTACACAGGCAATATTTAGTTTTGGCATTCTTATCGTTAAGATTCCATCAATCAATTCTGCTCTAACACCTTTGACTGTAATTTCTTGGGGTAGAGGAACATTACAATCCAGGTGTCCATAATGAAATTGAGATGGAATTAATTCTTCTTCGGCTGATATTTTGTGGTGTAGGTGAATACCTGAAATAGAAACTGAATCAGGATTTGCACTAATATTTAAATTTTTGATTTCAACGCCAGGAATTTCTGCCTTAAGAATCAAATATTTTTCAGTTTCGTTAAATTCAATAGCTGGACACCAAGTTTTTTCTTCTTCTTTCATGACGTTTTCTTTTTAATAATTTAGTGATTTACGCGAAATCATCTTGGTATTTTCAATTGTTACAATAGCTACAAATTTTGAAGATTTTGTGAGGATTAATAAAACGATCCCTAAATTTTTGAGGCATAAAAAAGCATCTTCTTCTCTAACAAATAAAAAACCCTATTTATTGCTCACAGAATCCTCAAGTTGTTGCATCATAATTGAGGATCGAACATCCAAAATTAGATAGTAATGACCAATAAAAACAATGCTATTACATTGAAAGATTGGGCATATTTAGCGATCGCCAAAAACTCTCATCAAATATTTGAGCGAGAGGGAGAAGTACTTGAAGATCGAGACCCCGAAAATTTGCATCAAATGCGAGTGTCAGTTAAAAAACTCAAAAGTGCGATCGCAGGTTTTGCTATTGCTTTAGATTTGCCTGAAATTGTTACCGAAAAAAATATTACCCGACTCGATCATTCGTTAGGTAAATTAAGGGATTTGGATGTTTTGCTTCATGTTTTAAACCAAGATTATCAACCTCTGCTAGCACAGAGCGAGCAAAAGATATTGAATAAGGTTTTAAAGTCTCTTAATAAACAACGCTCAAAAGAACTTAATTTAGTCCGAAAAACCCTCAACAGCCAATTCTATTTTGATATTCAAAGGGGATTACAAAACTGGTTAGAGCAACCTAAGTATAAACCTATAGGAAACTGTTTGATAGATTTTGTGCTGCCCGATTTACTACTAAATCAAGTAAGTCAATTGCTGCTGCATCCTGGTTGGTTAGTGGGAGTAGAATTCGCAGAAGGCGCAATTATTCCGCCTCAAATGCTCAATCAAGAGTCAGTTGCACTAATACTGACAAATCAAGATTCTTCTCTACATAGCCTATGCAAACTAGTCAAAAAAACTCGATACAATCTTGAGCTATTTTCTCAACTATATGGCAAAACTTATCATGACTATGTAGATTTGATTAAACGAATCCAACAGGTTTTAGGGCAAATTCAAGATTTTTATGTTTTAAAAAAATTTTTAGAGCAAAGTTTAAAATCAGCGATCGCAATTAAAATGCCTGATTTAGCTACTCATCTTCTTTTAGCTAGGTATAGAAAAAGGTTGGAATGGGAAACGAAAAAAAAACAGTAGCTCAATCTAAAAAAGAGCTTTAAATTCAGACAAATAATACAGCAACCCTTCGCTAAGTAAATTCTATTTGATTGTTATTTAGCGTTTTATTATTGATTTTTGAAAATATATATTTTACTCATTTCAAGCTTGGCTTAACCACGCTAAACTACCAAGAATTGCCGCTACCAAGCAAAAAGCAAACCACACAAATTGATTGTCAGTTGCATCAATAGGAAGTAAATCTAAATCCTCTTCTGACAACTCAGTCAAACTTTTAGACGGGCGTTTTTTAGCCACAACATATCGAGATGCTCCCTTATCTGTAACGCTTAAATCGGGAATTTCACTCATCCACTCATGGGGACGTTCTAGCTTTGGAGCTTTGATAATATATAAAATACGTTGAGCTTGTTCGCGGGTTTGCAGATCGGGATGAACGATCAATTCTTGGCATAAAGCGATCGCTTCCTCTATTTTATCGGAAGCTTGATAAGCACTCACCAGCCAAACTCCCGCTTCTCCTCCTTTTCTGGAGTTGAGTGGCATATATTCTCTAGCCACTTTTAGATTTTCAATACTGAGACGATAATTGCCTCTTTCTAGCGCTGCTTTTCCTGCTTGAAATTTTTCTTGAAACTTTTCTCGATTGTCTATCGTCACTTTAGATATATTGTGGTAATTACTGAGATTTTATACAAATAATATAAATAATTTTACCGTCCTAGATAATCATCTATTGAATTATGAATGAGAAAAATCGATCCAGCCTTAAGTGGAAAGAAGCTTTAGGTGCTT
>ERZ1740059.1488-NODE-1488-length-11784-cov-4.515986_pt1 | contig 11784 bp, 10 predicted proteins | sample MGYA00581744_ERZ1740059 | MGnify/ENA primary metagenome ERZ1740059 (study PRJEB43018, sample SAMN04849738) | marine metagenome | isolation source: floating plastic debris | place: Pacific Ocean | collected 2008-08-28 | study: EMG produced TPA metagenomics... | reverse complement strand
GTACCAAACATTATCCGGTACAACTCTAACCGTGGGACCGGAGCCACACTGACCTAAGCAAGAACTGGCGGCTACCATGAGTTCGGGGCTAGCATGCTGCTTTAGCGCAGCAAGAACCTCTGATGAGTCGAAACGCTGGCAGCTTCGATACTGACAAACTTGAATAAATCGGCGTTGCGTTGCGGCTTGATTTGGCGTTGGGTTAGCTGGAAGTTCTCCCATGCGTGCTGTCAGTTTAAAGCTTGAGAACCACGAGTATGAGTATAAAGATCATACTCGTGGCCATTTAAGTGATAGTCAAGGGGACACACAACCAACCTTGTGTCTCGTATCATTGCAGGATTGCCCATAAAGTGCAACCGATCATGTGATCTACAAGAAAAATTTATAAAAATTAGCCTGACCACGGATGCATCTGGTATTAGACCAACTAATTTTAGGGCTTCAGCTTGCCTTGATAGATATCAATTGCAGGTCTTGCAACAATTAGCAGTGGCTGATAGTCATCTAAAAAATCTTATTTGAGACTTTACACCAGCTTCAAACTGTAGTTGGGCTTAAGCCGATCCTAAAAAGCGGTCCATGACTGTACTCAGGGTCTGCTGCACACTGCGCTTGCGTCGCCATTTGTTTAGGTCACGCTCATAGCGTTCCCCTGATGTTTGCAAAGTACGCCAAGCCTTGAGTGATAGGCCCAGCCCCCAAAACAGAGCAACATAAAGTGAAAAGCCGAGGTGCCCAATAAATGTGCCGCCAGGGGTCATAAAATCGATGACGACTAAAAAGCTGATGACAATGCCATAGCGCATAAGCTGGCTTTGTAACCGCTGTAGACGCTGACGTTGAAACAGTCGATGGTCTTCAGCCTGGCCTTTGATAATTTTCCACTCTTCTTCAGCAGTTTGTAGTGTGGCTGGGCTGATGTTGAGTTCTTCTGCAATCTCTAACAGCTGTTGATGGGAGAGCTCGCCCGATTCAGTTTCCTGCGCGATCGCAAGTTGCAGAATCCGCTGGGCATCTTCCATTGGGTAGAGCTTTTCCATGGTGCTGTGTAAAGGGATATAGACTTGCGAAGGGACAAGCGCCGTCCAGCGGCGATATCGTTTCCAAATGCTTATTCTTAAGTTATAGATAATTTTATGGTGGTTGCACTAGATGAATCGCCGATCGGATAACCGCCCTTTGGAAAAATTGCCATGTCTTCGATACAGCTGAGTGGTTTGACCACCTATCCGATCAAATCAGCAGCAGGAATTGATGTGAGTCACGCCCAGGTCACCAGTCGAGGATTGGAGCACGACCGACGGTGGATGATTTGCGATCGCAGCGGTAAATTTCTCACTCAGCGTAAGCTTCCCAGGCTGGCATTGATTCAAGTTGCAGTCAAAGAGAGCAGTCTGTGTCTGAGTCTTGCCACCAGCAGCCGCCCTCCTTTAGAACTTCCAGCCGTACCCACTAGCGATAGTCTGGTTGAGGTTGAGGTATGGGGTGATGTTTGTGTTGCTTGGTCCATGGGTGATGAGGCTGAGCAGTGGCTCAGTCAATTTCTAGAGTGTGAGGCTCAGCTAGTCTATATGCCCGATAATACGCAGCGAGCTATCGATCATGGCCGCTTTGATATGCCCAATAGCTTTGCCGATGCCTATCCGTTTCTATTGCTTTCTGAAGCGTCCCTGGCCAATCTCAATAGTCGTTTGGAGCAGCCAGTGCCGATGAACCGATTTCGGCCTAACTTAGTCGTTACCGGCTGTGAGCCATTTGCTGAAGATACCTGGCAGCAACTTAGAATCGGCAAAATTGTGTTTGATGTAGCAAAAGCCTGTTCCCGCTGTTCGATTCCTGGGGTAGAGCAGTCTACGGGTGAGCAAGGAAAAGAACCTTTAAAAACCTTGGCCACATTCCGCCGTTGGGACCTTGCAATTTGGTTTTTCCAGAATTTGATCGCCTACAGCGAAGTATCTTTGAAGGTAGGCGATGAGGTGGAGGTATTAGTGTGAACAGGGCTTAGGGACTAAGAATTTTATAAAATCCAATGCTGACGAACTGTATTTTGACCGATGTTGATCTTTACCGATGTCGATCTTTATTGATCGTTGACTTATCTAAGCTAGGCAGCTGATTAGATGTGCGATAGGGCGATTGAGTACTATGGTTTCGGCGTCTGACCAAGGGCATGTGAGGACTGCGAATCATCAGTTCGCCAACAATGACGTTGAGCTGCTCACCGATCAGCATCACCAGCGAGGTAAGAAACAGCCACAGCAGCAGAATGATGACGGTACCGATGGCACCATAAACCTTGTTGTAGTTACCAAACTGGGCAACGTACATGCGAAACGAGGCTGACAGCAATGCCCAGGATAGCGCCGCTAGTACCGCCCCAGGAACAATAGGTTTACCTCGGGTCCAGCGGCTAGGACCAAACCGATATACAAAGGCAAAGGCGGATGAAACGATTCCTAGCGCTAGCGGCCATGTAAATAGTGGCCAAATAGTCAGCACCCATTTTCGAACAGTTTCGCCACTTTGTTGGGCCAGGAGTTGAATGACACCATCGCTAATAAAGACTAGATAAGACGCCGTCATCAGCAGCAAAATGGTACCAATGGTCAGTCCAATAGATAGCAGTCGTGCTTTCCAGAATGGGCGACGCTGTTCGGGTGGAATCTGATGAATTTCATCCAGCGCTCGCATGGCCGCACTAATGGCACCTGAGGAGGCCCATAGAGCAATGACAAAACTTAAAGAAAATAATCCTCGATTTCCGCCTTCCGTGACCTCATCAGCAAAATTTTGGATCAGCTCATTGACGGCACCTGGAGCAATCTCGCTGAGGCTCATGGCTAAGCGATTAAAGGTATTCTCCAGGGAGTTGACTAGACCGATGGCAGTGAGCATGGCTAAGATGCCGGGAAACAGCCCTAACATGGCGTTGTAGGCCATCTCTGAAGCTAAGCTTGGCAAGCGTCGTCGCAGTGTGGCGTGCATGACGGCTTTGACTGTGTGAATGTTGATATAGCTGAGAAAACGAATAAATTCGAGCGGCGAGAAAGTACGAGACAGTCGCCGTAGTGGTTGCTGCTCACAATAGGTGGAATATAACGTCTGACGCAGTACAGAATGTACTGAACCAGTATCTCGTCGAGGAAGGTTTGGCAAAATGTCTAGCTAATCAACACACTTCTTCAAAATACAGATTTCTATTGATATATCAAGTCAGAATCTTAGAAACCTTACGTTTTTACCCCTCAGCTTCTAGTTGTAACATACCCGTTTTTCCATGGTCACTATGGATGGGATGACGCTACTTTTCTGAACTCTTTTTTCCAAAAACTCCACAAAATAGTCATGTATGGGCGGCAATACCTACCTGTTGGCAGGGGGAACTCCGATCATTGCCATCTGGGGTCTTTGCCTAGAATGCAAACAGGCGCACATGGAGGAGTCTGAGCTATGCAACCATCAAATCCTAATCAGTTTACTGAACGGGCGTGGGCTGCGATCGCAACCACGACCGATCTGGCCAAACAATGGCAGCATCAACAAATCGAAACAGAACATTTGATGCTGGCTTTGCTAGACCAAGATGGACTAGCCAGCCGAATTTTGCAAAAGGCCGGAGCTACTGTAGAGCAGCTACGCAGCGTCACCGAATCATTTTTGCGTAAACAGCCCCAGGTAAAAGGCCAGAGCGACAACATCTATTTAGGGCGTTCATTAAACACGCTCCTAGATCATGCGGAAGCGTTTCGCAAAGAGTTTGAAGACGATTACATTTCTATTGAACATTTACTGCTGGGCTATCCAGTTGATGACCGGTTTGGTAAATCCTTGCTGCGGGAGGCGGGTATTAACGCCAAGCAGCTTAAAAACGCTGTTAAACAAGTACGAGGCCATCAAAAGGTGACGGATCAAAACCCTGAAGGTAAATATGAGGCGCTAGAAAAATATGGTCGTGATCTGACCGAATATGCCCGTGAGGGACGTCTGGATCCGGTAATCGGTCGAGATGATGAAATCCGTCGCACGATTCAGATATTGTCCCGCCGTACTAAGAATAATCCGGTGCTGATCGGTGAGCCAGGGGTGGGTAAAACGGCCATCGCTGAAGGCATGGCCCAGCGGATTATCAATAATGATGTGCCTCAGTCGCTGCGCGATCGCAAACTGATTGCGCTTGATATGGGTGCCCTGATTGCCGGAGCCAAATATCGTGGCGAGTTTGAAGAGCGGCTAAAAGCTGTCCTATAAGAAGTGACCGATTCCCAGGGGCAAATCGTTTTATTTATTGACGAAATTCACACCGTGGTTGGTGCTGGTGCTACCCAGGGAGCAATGGATGCAGGCAACCTGCTCAAACCCATGTTGGCGCGTGGTGAGCTGCGCTGTATTGGAGCCACCACCTTAGATGAATACCGCCAATATATTGAGAAGGATGCCGCCCTTGAGCGACGTTTTCAGCAAGTCTATATCGATCAGCCTACCGTTCCCGATACCATTTCCATTTTGCGCGGTCTAAAAGAACGCTACGAGCTGCACCATGGTGTCACTATTGCGGACAATGCGTTAGTGGCGGCGGCTACGCTGTCAACCCGGTACATTAGCGATCGCTTTTTACCAGACAAAGCGATTGATCTGGTAGATGAAGCTGCCGCTAAGCTAAAAATGGAAATCACCTCTAAACCGGAGGAGTTAGATGAGGTCGATCGTAAGATCCTGCAGTTAGAGATGGAGCGTCTATCTCTCAAGAATGAAACTAATGCAGGTTCTCTGGAACGCTTAGATCGTTTAGAAAGAGAGCTGGCTAATCTTAAAGAAGAACAAAGTACTCTCAACGCCCAGTGGCAGTCGGAAAAAGACGGTATCGATCAGATTCAAGAGATCAAAGAAGAGATTGATAAAGTCAATATCGAAATTGCTCAGGCCGAGAGAGACTATGACTATAACCGTGCTGCTGAGCTGAAGTATGGCAAGTTGACTGAGCTTCAGGAAAAAGTCTCTAAGGCAGAAGAGAAGCTAGCCGAGTCTCAGGCTAGTGGCAAGACTCTGCTACGTGAAGAAGTGACCGAGGCAGATATTGCCGAGATCATTTCTAAGTGGACCGGTATTCCCATTAGCAAGCTAGTGCAGTCAGAAATGGCTAAGCTGCTACACCTAGAAGACGAACTCCATAAGCGAGTCATCGGCCAAGAAGAAGCCGTTACCGCTGTGGCTGATTCCATTCAGCGATCGCGAGCTGGGTTGGCCGATCCAAATCGACCGACAGCTAGCTTTATCTTCCTTGGTCCGACCGGTGTCGGTAAAACCGAACTAGCCAAAGCCCTAGCCAGCTATCTGTTTGACACAGAAGAAGCCATTGTCCGCATTGACATGTCGGAATATATGGAGAAGCACTCCGTTTCTCGTTTGATCGGTGCGCCTCCAGGGTATGTCGGCTACGACGAGGGTGGACAGCTCACAGAAGCATTGCGGCGTCGGCCCTACTCAGTCATCCTTTTTGATGAAATCGAGAAAGCTCATCCTGACGTATTTAACGTTATGCTACAGATTCTCGATGATGGCCGGGTGACCGATTCTCAAGGTCGCACAGTAGACTTTAAGAACTCAGTCATCATCATGACTAGCAACATCGGCTCCCAGTTTATTCTGGACGTTGCTGGTGATGACAGTCGTTATGAAGAGATGAGGACGCGAGTTATGGACGCTCTGCGCACCAATTTCCGGCCCGAGTTTCTCAACCGTGTGGATGAGATGATTATCTTCCACAGCTTACAAAAGTCTCAGCTACGAGAAATTGTTAAGCTTCAGGCAAAGTCTCTAGAGAAACGCCTAGCAGAGCAAAAGCTCGGTTTGTCGCTATCAGAGTCTGCCTTAGACTTCTTGGCAGATGTGGGTTACGACCCTGTCTATGGAGCCAGGCCGCTCAAGCGTGCAATCCAACGAGAGTTGGAGACGACAATCGCTAAGGGTATTCTTCGAGGCGACTATAAAGGTGGGGACACTATTGTGGTCGATGTGGAGAATGAGCGATTGGTATTTAAGGTAGCTGTTGCTGCCTAGACTACTGCGTATGACCTTTGAAGAGGATAGGCACTATTGTCTATCCTCTTTTTTTACATATCCCTTGAGCAAGTCATGAACACATTTCAAAGGTAAATGTTGAAGAGACGTGCCATAGGACATCTGTACATCTAAAATTTGACAGTTCATTGATCGTGCCTCCTTATTGTTCATAAAGTTTTTGTGTGTTTGTCTGATCTAGCTAGGTCGTTTTTTTCGTTTTTATTTTTTTATCTGACAATGGGGAAAGTGCGTCAGCTAGCTTAATGCTGTTACTGAATTTAGAACATGCCAGTTCCCGTGTCTTTTGCTACTCTCACTGTCGCTTTAGGGCTAACGACCGTAGCTCTATCGTCAGTGCCCGTCATTGCAGGTATCATCTCTAGACCCCCGGTGGTTTCGGTGACTGTGGGTTCCGAGACTTTTAACTTAAAGACCCGCACGACTAGCTTTGATGAATTGGAAGCAGACCCAGATTTTGAGCGACTGGTACCTTTTTTTGAAGATACCGATTTAGCCCAAGAATTAGTAACGCTCGTGGGGCCTGAGCTGGGACTGCCATCATTATTTATGGGGTCTGCGAGTGGCCCGTTTTTTGTGACCGAAGCCGGCGAGTTTTTGCCCACATTTGAAGGCGAAGACGTGCAGGGAATGGCTTTTTTTGAAACTATTGAATCGTCTGGTGTATTGGCCCTTCATCGGTTTGCAGTTGTAGATTATGTGGTGGTCGATGTAGAATCTGATACCACTGATACGACCATTCCTGCTCAGGCTTTTCTCCCCGAACTAGTGAATACGGTCACCGATTCTACTAACTAAGCTCAATGTAGTGGAGTTTACAGAGCAAATAAATGGTGTGGCGATGTCCCAGCTTGCTGCCTGGAATGTAGTGTCTGGACTTATGCGGATCAGTCGCTTGTCTATGTGTGCAACAGCTGTTGCAACGACTGAAAAGCATAATTCCATAGTCAATAAATTCTTCACAACATTCACTGAATGTTGTGAAGAATTTATTGACTCAGCGTTGTTATGTCAAATTCTACTTGTCAAAAAGGAGAAGGAAAGGCAAGACTATTACAGATGAGATTGGATAAAAGAGATTCGCTGGCTCTAGCGAATGGCTGTCAATCTGAGCAGTCGGCTCATATGCAATCAAATCACCTTGGGATAAAGCTCCCTTCAAATCGTTAGAAGCTTGGAGCTGAGCTGCTACGGTAGGATTGTTAGCAGCAGAGAGGATGGTAGCTAGAGCTACGCCAAACAAATAAATTGAAAACTTGAACATTTACGTAGTCAGAGATACAGCAAGAACTTGATAGTTTATGTATCTCTTTACGACGTTAGAAAAGCAATCAATGAAAAAAAAGCCGTAGACAACTCAGCTTGATAGAAATTTCTTTGATTTATTAATTTGAGATGAAGGAAGCCGGTTGGCTTGGGCCATTATGCTGCTGAATGGGATTAGCAACGGATTATGCAGGGTTGAGTCAACGTTTCAATCCTCTGGGCTCTGCAAAGCTGTGGCCCCTCTAGATAGTTTCGAGGATCTAGCAGACTGCCACAGCTTTTATACAGTCGTCGGCTCTTACTCTGGCATTACTAATGCTTGACTGACCGTTAGCGCTAGCTCACTGATTGGGTCAATCGAAATTACCTCTGTGCGATCGCGCCCTATCAACAGACCCCCCAAAGCTCCGGCTACGGTACCTGTCAATACTTCCCAGGTTTGAATATCGTCATCACCAGTGACTGATGCAACAGCCGCTGCAGCACCAGACCCTAGCACCGCACCAGCAAAGATCTCACCAACGCTTGCACCGCGACGGATTGTTTCGGTAGTGGTGATAACCCTAGACTGTGCTTCTAAAGAGAGGCGCTGACCACTAGATAGCACGAGGGTTTGAGCGACAAATTGTGATCCTTGCTGACTGCCAGTCGTGGCAGGGCGTAACTCGCCAATAATCTGACTATTGCGAGGAATCAGTATTTGACCTTGACGATTTGTTATTGCTTCAGATACCTGTAGCGTAAGGGGTAGGGTCTCATTAGGTAATAGAGCAATGCTGTCTCCATCAGGATAGGTGACGGGAATAGTTGTACCGACGGCAACCGTTGACTGAGTTGCTGCCTGGGTTTGAACAATGTAGGGCGATGAGATGGTAGCTACCTGATTTTGGCTCGCTAATGCTTGATAGATAAAAGCAGCGACATCTGCTCGTGTGGCGGTTTGATTGGGACGCAGCTGTTGAACATTGGGATAATTAACCACTAGCCGCTGTTCGGTGGCGGCGGCAATGCTGCTGGTGGCATAGCTGGGAATGGACTGGGAGTCGGTATAAATGTTCGCGCTAGCAATCGTGGTGGCTTGGTAGTTGAGGCCATTGGCTAAGGAGACGAGTACCTGAGCACGGGGAATATTTTGGTTGGGTTGGAATGTGTTGTCAGGATAGCCAGATAAAAAGCCCATACGATAGGCGTTGTCAATGGCGGCTGTGGCCCAGTAGTTGGCAGGGACGTCTACAAAGGTAGTGCTGCTACGGATGTTGGCTTGGCTAAAGGCTTGACGGACAATGGCTGCATATTGAGCTCGGGTTACGGGCTCATTGGGACGAAACGTGCCATCGGGAAAGCCTGCGATAATATTTCTCTCAGCCAAGCTAGTAATAAACTGGCTGGCCCAATAGCTGGAGGAAACGTCAGAAAACTGGGTTTGGATCTGAGTCTGGGCAATGGCAGAGGAGGGGGTGATAAACGGTGCGATCGCACCTGTACCCATACTCAACGCAAGTAATAAAGCAGTTGTAGTCTGAAAACGTTGCATAGTTAGCATAGTGAAGATTCTCAAAAAGACTTTCAAGAGAAATTAAGACACTATCTGTTGTTTTCTGAATCAAGAGAATCCAGAAAACTAATGAGCTCAAAGGCGCATAGTGTCATATGCCCAAGAGAGAAAATTTCTAGATGCGTAATCTCTCAGGCAAATATATGAAGATAGATGGGAGGTATATCTTTTAAAGGTATCTGTCGGATATCTTAACCAGATTATCCAACAAAGTGACCTATGCCCCTGTTGTTGAACAGACTCTAACAAGACGTGTTTGTAAAATTCGGATAGTATCGTTACGCCTTTTGAAGTGGCATAGTTAGTGTCTTGGCTAACGGGAGGTTAATTGCAGCATGCTGGCTGTCTAACAACTCATTTAACCTGGACCAATAATGGCCGCAACGTTGAATTAACAATCAGTCTGGATAGAGTTTGTAGAAAACTACAAGCGCCTATATTGTTATCTTGAATCTACTTTCTATGATGAGAAATGTCATAGCCTACCGGTAGTTGGGCTGTGCTTTTGTCATCAACGGCCGGTATTGCCTGCATGACCAAGCCAATCGCGAATGGTTTCCCAGATGGCCTCGGGGCCAATGCCAAAGAAAAGCTGCAGAGCGAGCAAAATAATCGCCGCTAAAAATGCTGTCTTAAGGGTAGCTTTGACAACATTAAGTAGCCACGTAAAGACCAGGATTGAAATAAAAACGGCACCAATAACAACCACAATTTCCATGGGCGGTGTTTCCTGTTAGCTTCCTGGACAAGTGCAATTGCTGATTTGAGGAACAGACCAGCTGTAGCAATTGCTATTTGACGGTCTTTTGTGAGTCAGGTGATTCTTCGAATCAGCAATGCCGAGTAAGTTTGACTCTGGCCAATCTTAGCTTAAGGCGACTACCTGACGTTGGGTAAGGGTGTCACTGACGTTAATGACTTCCTGACGAGCCCACTGGTCGGCGTCAAGGATGTCCTGAAGGGAGGGAGTATGGGTGAGATGGTCACGGTTGCGATCGCACACCTGCTCAATCACTTTAGGAATCTCTAAGTAATGAATCTTTTCTTCTAAAAAGAGGGCGACTGCCTGCTCATTGGCTGCATTTAAGACCGCTGTCATAGAGCCTCCAGCCTTTCCTGCCTCATAGGCCAAGTTAATACAAGGATACTTGGCATGGTCTGGCTCCTTAAAGGTCAGTGTGGCCAGTTGAGCTAAATCCAACGGTTTCCAGTCGGTAAAAATACGCTCTGGCCAGGAGATAGCATAAAGCAGCGGCAGACGCATGTCGGGCCAGCCTAGCTGAGCCAGCATCGATGTATCCTGAGTTTCAATCAAGGAGTGAATGATGCTTTGGGGATGAATCAGCGTGTCGATGTGGTCATAGTCTAAACCAAATAGATAATGGGCTTCAATCACCTCTAAACCCTTATTCATCATGGTGGCGGAGTCGACCGTAATCTTGCGGCCCATAGACCAGTTAGGGTGCTTGATAGCATCAGCAACGGTGACGTCCTTCAGCTTTTCGACGGGCCAATCTCGAAAAGCGCCGCCTGATGCGGTCAAAATGATGCGCCGCAGCCCCCCCTCAGGCAGTCCCTGCATACATTGAAAAATAGCAGAATGCTCAGAGTCAGCAGGTAGCAACTTCACACCATGCTTCTCGACCAAGGGCAGCACCACTGGCCCCCCCGCAATCAGCGTTTCTTTGTTAGCCAGAGCAATGTCTTTACCAGCTTCAATCGCAGCAATGGAAGGCAAAAGACCAGCACAGCCAACGATGCCGGTAACGACGGCTTCTGCCTCACCGTAGCGAGCGACTTCTACAATGCCATCCGCGCCAGCCAAAATCTGAGGCTGAGGGTCTACATCAGCCAGCGCCTCTTTTAGTGCTGGTAGCTTGCTTTCATCGCGGATAGCAACAATCTCAGGCTTAAATTGACGTACTTGCTCGGCTAGGAGTGTAACGTTGCGGCCTGCAGCGATGCCTACTAAACGAAACTTATCGGGATTATGCTCAACAATATCGAGAGTTTGGGTGCCGATGGAGCCAGTTGACGCAAGCAGAGTGATTGCCTTCACGGGAATTGCCTATTGCTAACGGTTTACAGCTGGCCGAGAACGCTCCTGGCCCGCCCTAATTTAACTATAGATTCTTAACGTCTTTTCACAAAATCTTAAGGGATGCCGGTGATGAGACTCAACCTCCTTAACCCGCTTTTCAAAATCACGACCATAATTGATGTAAAGAGACTGATAACTGATTCGTCCTGAGATTTATGGAAGCTTTTTCACCTGTTCCGCCTAAGTGGGCTGATTCCGCTACCCATGCGCTGACCTTTTCCTGTCCGCGCTGCGGTGGGGCGGCTGCGGTAGCAACGGATGTTTGGATCAATCGTCGTGCCCCGGTCTATACTCACAACCACAAGCGTAAATGGCAGGAGTTTTACAATTGTGAATGCGGTACGGCTTGGTGGGGGTGGAGCAGCGATCGCCCGCCTAATCCGTGGCAGGTAAATGAGGCTTCTGAGGAAATGCCGCCATTGGATCCCTTAACTGGATTAGGAGATAGTTGGGGTAGTTTTGAGCCTTAGTACGCCCATTATTGTTTTTGGCAGTCTCAACCTAGACTTTGTGGCCCAGGTCCCTCACTTGCCCGAAGCTGGAGAGACAGTGTTGGGAACTGAATTTACAACGGTTCCTGGTGGTAAGGGGGCTAATCAGGCTGTTGCAGCGGCTCGCTTGGGAGGACCTACGACCATGGTGGGACGTGTAGGGGATGATGGTTTTGGCCCGTTGCTCTGCAATAGTTTGCAGTTAGCTGGTGTAGCTACGGAGCTGGTCTTAGCTGATAGTGGTCCATCGGGGGTGGCTCTAATCAATGTGGATGAATGGGGTGACAACC
>ERZ1740059.1487-NODE-1487-length-11787-cov-3.916383_pt1 | contig 11787 bp, 10 predicted proteins | sample MGYA00581744_ERZ1740059 | MGnify/ENA primary metagenome ERZ1740059 (study PRJEB43018, sample SAMN04849738) | marine metagenome | isolation source: floating plastic debris | place: Pacific Ocean | collected 2008-08-28 | study: EMG produced TPA metagenomics... | reverse complement strand
ATCGGGATCTCCACCTTGAATCATAAAACCAGAAATGCCCCGATGAAAACGCGTACCATCGTAGTAGCCGTCCTTGGCCAGTTTTATAAAATTGTCGCGGTGTTGTGGTGTGCTGTTGTACAACTTCACCTTCATATCACCAAAATCCGTGGAGATTAGGGCATAAGTGTAACCGTCATTAGGGCCACAACCTGCCATTGTAGCCAGGATTAATAGGCCTAGAAATAGTCTCTGTAACATCAGTTCTCGTTTATATCGTTGGAGAGATTAGCTGTCTCTTGTTCCCACTCCTTGAAGTAGCGGATGATGGCCTGTTTGAACAAGCCTTCTTGCTCCTTTAGGTTGCTCGGCGGAATTTTTTGCGATAGCTCCCAATGAGGCCAGCCATCGGCATCACGGCCCGCAAACTCATAATAACCGTAGTAGCTCATGAGTCGGCAGGTGGCAATGTGCATCAGGTCTTGTTTTTCCTCTTTGGTAAATTGCTCTTGCCAGCGCCCCAATTCCTGAATACCAATCAAAAACAGGATACCGTTCAGGTCCGGGAGAGTATCCCGCTGAAAGCGATCCTTTAGGAAATGTCGAATGCGAAGCCATTCAAAGTTTATTTCCCACTCTTCCTTTGTTACATTGCCATTTTCCACAATGCGCAAAAATAGGGATTTTTATTTCCACTTAATATTACAGCCGGCACTTGGATATTGTAACTCTGGTATTGGTTGGCCAGCTAACATATCATCCAATGCTTGGCGCAAATCGGATCCGGTTTGAGGAGTATTATTTCCAGGACGAGAAGCGTCCAATCGACCGCGGTAATACAGCTTCTGTTCGCCATCAAAGACGTAAAGATCCGGTGTACACGCGGCATCGTATGCGTGTGCTACTGCTTGGGTTTCGTCAAACAAATATGGAAAGTTGTAACCAACGGCTCTGGCGTGTTCCATCATTTTGTCCGGACCATCCATTGGGTATTTTACTACATCATTAGAGCTGATACCAACAAAACCTACCCCCTTCGCCTTGTAATCGGCAGCGATCCTTACTAATTCATCATTCACGTGGATAACGTAGGGGCAGTGGTTGCAAATAAACATGATCACGGTGCCACGTTCTCCCTGTATGTCTTGCAGGTTGAGGGTGTTTCCACTAATGGTATCGGGGAGCTCAAAAGCTGGCGCTGCGGTACCCAGCGGGAGCATATTTGATTCTGTTAAGGCCATACGAGGGTTGAATTTTTCCACAAAAATAAATCCTTTCAACATCTTTTGGTTCCAGACTGTTTCAAAGGTGAATCAGAATCACTACAAGATGTGGCAAGAAAAAGACAATTTCCTACAAGCTGAATTCACCTTCGCCAATTTTACCCAGGCCTTTGCTTTTATGACTGAAGGTGCTTTTGTAGCTGAGGCACAAGGCCATCATCCAGACTGGACCAATGTGTACAATCGAGTGAGCTTCCGCCTGAATACCCACGATGCGGGTGGCACAGTTACGGAGAGTGATCGGAATTTAGCGCGGGCAATTGATGAAATTGCGAAACGGTATTAGACGCTGAAGTGTACCATTCACTGCATTTCCTCGCTGTTCTCCCGATTTCAACCAGCCTTAAGCAACCATTCGCCATACTAAAGCGTATATTTGGAAGTTATCAATTTGAACCATCGAAGCAGAAGAAATGGCGGCTAAGGATAATTATCAGTTACTGGTAGAGAAGTTGGATCAATTTATCCGCAAGTATTACGTGAATCAACTGATCCGTGGTGCTTTATACAGTGTGGGAACCATACTCATTCTTTTCCTGGCGGTAAGTTTATTAGAACACTACTTTTACTTTGGAACTGGAGCTCGAAAATTACTCTTTTTCGGATTCCTGGCTACCTCTTTGGCGGCGCTTGGGGTTTGGGTAGTGCGCCCACTGCTGGCCTACTTCCAATTAGGGAAGGTAATTTCACATGAGCAAGCTGCGCAAATCATTGGGGATCACTTCGCCAATGTGAAAGACAAGTTGCTTAACGTATTGCAATTGAAGAGCCAGGCCGATACAGCTGAGCACAAAGCGCTGATCATGGCTAGCGTGAATCAGAAAACGGAAGAGATTCAGCCGGTGCCTTTCCGTTCCGCTATTGATCTAAATAAAAATCGCAAGTACCTCCGCTACGCTTTGCCTCCGCTACTATTACTATTGGTTTTGTTGTTCGCAGCACCAAGCATGATAAAGGATTCTACGAACCGCCTGATTCGTAATGGACAGGAATTTGAGCGCCCAGCGCCTTTTCAGTTCAAATTGATGACAGATGACCTCTCGGTCGTACAGTTTGGTGATTTTCCTCTGAGTATTGAGGTGGAAGGAGAGCAATTTCCTAACGAAGCCTATATCGAAGTTGATAACTATCAATATCGTCTGGGAAAGGATGCGGTAAATAAATTCTCGCATCGTTTTAGCAACGTACAAAAAGATACCCCTTTTCGCATCTTCGCCGGTGGGGTGAGCACGGAAGAGTTTACGTTAGAAGTACTAAAGAAGCCCAATATTAGTAGCTTCGAAGTACAGCTTAATTACCCTACTTACCTGGGGCGTCGTAGCGAAAAACTGGATAACATTGGAGATCTTACCGTTCCGGTAGGTACGCAAGTCAACTGGGTTTTTAATGCTCAACATACCGATGAATTGAGTATAGCTTTTTCTGACGCAGAAGAGGTAGAACAAGCTCGCCGTTTTGATGATGAATTGTTTAGCATTGAAAAGCGAGCCTTGCGTGACTTGACATATCGCCTTTATGTTTCCAATGCACTCTTACCTAATGCCGATTCGATAGGCTACACGCTAAGTGTTATTCCGGATCTCTATCCTGAGATTGGAGTGGAAGCTTTTCAAGATAGCACGATTTCTCGCTTAATGTATTTCATTGGAGATGCTTCTGATGATCATGGATTGAGCCAACTGACCTTCACTTACACGGTTAGTGACATCGAAGGTGCAGCCAAAGAACCAGTCACAGTGCCTCTGGGCATTGACGGTAAGAAAGCGACACGCTACGATTATACCTTCGACCTCCGCGACTTGGGTTTAAACCCAGGGGACAATGTAGTCTATTACTTCGAGGTACTGGATAACGATGGTGTAAACGGTCGCAAATCTGCACGGACCAATCTTATGACTTACGCGATGCCAACGGAGGAAGAGTTGGCGGAAAAGATTGAGCAAAACGAAGAGCAGATTAAAGAGGATTTGGAAGCTGCTTTGAAAGAGTCAAAGGAGATTCAAGACGATATGAAGGAAATGCGGGAACAACTCCTGCAGGAAAAAGAACTTGACTGGCAAGATCGCAAGGAACTGGAACGGATGCTAGAGCGACAAAAGGAATTGCAGGAGCAAATTCAAGAGGCGCAGCAGCTATTTGAAGAAAACCAGCAAAACCAGGAAGAGCTTTCTCCTCAGGAGCAACGTATTCAGGAAAAGCAAGAGCAGTTGCAGGAAATGTTTGAGGAGTCGCTGAGTGAGGAAATGCAAGAGCTGATGAAGGAGATTGAAGAACTACTTCAAGAGCTGGAGAAAGACGAGGCGCTGGAAATGATGGAAGAGATGGAGCTAAGCGACGAGGCGCTGGAAATGGAGTTGGACCGCATGCTAGAGATGTACAAGCAACTCGAGCTGGAACAAGATATGCTGGAGACCATCGATGAGCTGGAAAAACTGGCGGAAGAGCAGCAAGAATTAGCTGAAGAAACCGAGCAGGCAGAGCAGGAACAGAGTGAAATGTCGGAGCAAGAACAGCAAGAAAAGCAGGAGGAGCTTCAGCAGAAGCAAGAAGAGATTAGCGAGAAATTTGAAGAGATTCAGGAGAAGATGGAGGAGATGGAACAGAAGAACGAGGAACTGGAAAATCCCATGGAAATGGGCGACTTCGAAGAGCAGTCTGAGAGCATTGAGCAGGATATGCAGGAAAGCCAGGAGCAACTGGAGAAACAAGAAAATGGCGGAGCGAGCGAATCGCAGCAGAAAGCAGGCCAGAAGATGAAGAGTATGGCAAGCATGATGCAGCAGCAGATGCAAAGCCAGGAGATGGAGCAGATGGAAGAGGACATGCAAGCCTTGCGCCAATTACTGGAAAACTTGGTAGGCCTATCCTTTGATCAGGAAGATTTGATCGACAACTTTGGCCGTGCGGATATCAATACACCGCGTTACGTAGATTTGGTACAACAACAGTTTAAGTTGAAGGATGACTTCCGCTTAATTCAAGATAGCTTGCACGCCCTAAGTAAGCGGGTATACCAAATTGAATCCTTCGTAACCGAAAAAGTAACGGAGATTCGTGGTAACATGCGCGAAAGCGTAAAAGAACTAGAAGAACGCCGGGTACCCCAAGCCTCAGAGCACCAGCAGCGAACCATGACCAATGTAAATGACTTGGCACTAATGTTGAGTGAGGTGATGAACCAAATGCAGCAGCAAATGTCGGGTATGATGGCTGGTAATCAAATGTGTGATAACCCGAACGGTCAGGGCCAAGGAAAACAAGGCAATACCCCCAGCGATAAAATGAGCCCCGGCCAGCAGTCTATTAATGATGGTTTGCAGCGCATGAAAAATGCCCTGCAGAAAGGTGAAGGGGTCAGTAGTAAAGAATTTGCCCAAATGGCCGCTCGCCAAGCTGCTCTGCGCAATGCCTTACGCAAGAAACAAGCTGAACGCCAGCAACAAGGTGATGGTATTGATCCTAAACTCCAAGAGTTGATCGATGAGATGGATAAAACGGAAGAGGACCTGGTGAATAAGCGCCTAACCAACGAAATGATGACGCGGCAGCAGGAAATTATGTCGCGCCTACTAGAGCACGAAAAGGCCGAACGCCAACAAGATCAGGATGAGCGCCGTAAGTCGGATACGGCTCGCCAGCGCGAGCGTGAGTTCCCTCCATCTTTGCAGGAATACCTCAAACAGCGCGAAGCTGAAATCGATATGTTTAAAACGGTTTCTCCTTCACTCAAACCTTACTATAAGTACTTGGTAGACGAGTATTTCAAGAGTTTGCGTACCGAAGAGTAACTGTAAATTATACAATAAGGGATGCTGGCTATTGACTTATTAGTCAGCATCCCTTATTTTTGCTGTCCAATCCCTATCAAACCCAGGTGTGACCCCCATTTCCAGATGACGTCTTAAGTAATGTGAATCGATAGCAACAATCCACACTTGCGCCGTATTCATTAAAATACTACATTGAGAGCGTATGACGAAGACTAGTGCACAACCTTTTATGCTAAGACTATCCTCAGAGCCTACCAGTATTGCTAAAGTAGAGCAGTTCGTTATCAAGTTGGTAAGACGCTACCGCCTCACTGACGATCAGCACGGCAATATCCTCATCAGCCTTACCGAAGCTGTAAACAATGCCATTATTCTCGGTAATTGTGAAGATCGAGATAAAAAGGTTTCCATTAGCCTCCGTGAAGGGAAGAATAAACTAGCTATTCAAGTATCTGACGAAGGACGTGGATTTGATTACAAGCAAGTTCCTGATCCAACTAAGGAAGAGAACCTTGTCAAATGCGGTGGCCGTGGTGTATTCTTAATGCAGCACCTTTCAGACCATATCGCATTTCGCAACGGAGGTCGTACCGTGGAAATGCAGTTTAATATATAAGCTTGGAGGATTACTTTCCATCGCTACCCGAAGAAGCAACCGCTCCGGGTATTTCTTTTTCATTTACGGATGTTGAGCCGCCAGATCTTGATTTTGGTCCGCTAGCTGAGTGGATTGAAGCAGTTATTCAGCACCACGAATGTAAGCTTGGGACGCTGAGTTACATCTTTTGTAGTGATCCCTATCTCCACCAACTCAATGTCGAGTACCTCGACCACGATACCCTTACGGACTGATTAGCGGAGATTTGTACATCAGTCTTGATCGGGTGGCAGATAATGCTCAGGACCGCTCACTAGCCTTTGACCAGGAGCTGAAGAGGGTTATCATTCATGGTGTACTTCATCTTTGCGGTTTTGGAGATAAAACACCAGGAGAAGCCACACGTATGCGAGCGCTGGAGGATGAGGCTTTAGCTATATTTGGGGGAAGGTAAGTTGAATTAGTTCGATTAGTGAATTTAGTTGTATTAGCAGTTAGCATTCGCAAAACGAAGTTCCCTACATGTAACTAATTCAACCAATCCAACTAACTCAACCAGACTCCTATTTCAGCGCCCGTCGTAGCGTCTTCACCCACCAGTTCCACTCGGTATGTCTTCTAGTGCCACACAGGTGGTTTTCTACTTGGTCAAAGGCATCTTCCAGTAATGCATCGTGCAACCAGCGTATACCTAACGACCAGCTTAGAATATCTAAACCCCGAGTTTGCATATCAATAATGTGATAGAGGTGCGTATGTTGGTCATCAACAGCTTTAATGGTGAAGCGATGTACGCCATGGAAGCCTTGTGGCTGTTCGAAACGAAATTGTACCGACTCGCCAGGTATAGCTGCATCCACGAAATAACGAATAGGGCCATGCCCCCCGCGCGAACCTACTTCTAGCCCTTGGTTTAGCTTCATCTTTGGCCACTGCTTTACGGGCCACATTAAGTCTTTTGCGCTAGCTAGGGTTGCAAAGACAGCCTGCACCTTGGATAAAGGGCTGGCAATTGTGCGTTCGTGTACGTTGATGACGTTCATACCATACTTATTCTTTCATGGAAGGTACGATGAATTCGGCTAGAATACGTTCAGATTGGGCGTGTGCCTTCCCGCCACCATTGTAATAAGTACTTGTTACAACAGCCACTACATTGAGGTCTGGAAAAACAGCCACTTTATTACCACCAGTACCGGTCATGTAGTATGCACGTTCGCCGCCAAACTCACTTATCCACCAGAGGTAGCCATAGTCGTAGCCTGGGCCAAATTCGATTCTTGCGTGAGGGGTAGTTGATTTTTTAACCCATTCTGAGGAAATGATTTTTTCTCCATTCCATTCGCCATCGTTAAGGTACAGTTGGCCAATTTTGAGTAAGTCTCGGCTGCGCATACCTAAGCCTCCCCCTGTCATCGGGATGTCGGCTGGGGTCATTTGCCAGTGATAATTCGAAATACCTAATTTGCTGAACAGCTCAGCCTCCGCGTAATCGGCCAAGGAACCTGTGATGGTGTTTATTACATCACCAAGTACTACTACCCCCGCTGTGCAATAGCTAAAACTACGACCATATTGAGCATCTTCCGGTTTGGTCATCCATTCTGGAAAACCTTTGATGGGTAAATCCCAGTAAAACTTATGCCAGTCTTCTATTAGGTACATTCGTTCCTCATTCCCACGCGACCAATTATTCCAATCATCACATTCCAATACCGAACTCATGGTAAGGAGATCCTCTATCGTGATGGCGTCTTTTCGAGGGTCTGGGTTTGAAACGACCTCCGGTTTAGAATAGGGGGCAGCCAGCTCTCGCTCCGAAGGGAGTTTACCTTTTAGAATGAGGTTCCCGATTAGAGTGCCGGTAATCGTTTTGGTAACCGAGCGTGTATTGTGGAGGGTTTCTACGGTATTATCGTCATAATAACGCTCGAAGACCAACTGTCCGTCTTGGACAATCGCAATACTGGAAATACGTTCAAAATCACCTGCTTTAACCAAACTGTCAACTTGAAGTAGAAAGGGATTTTGTGTAAAGGCATTGTGGGTGCGCCATTCTGATTGAGCAAAAAGCAATTGAGTAAACAACAGTAAAATAAACAGTGTGGATGGTTTCATTATTTCTTTTGGCGTAAAGTTCGGCCACTATCATATGTTGGAATAGGAAATAATTAACATCAAGCAATTTTTACAGAAAATTGCTTTGGGAGTATTCGGCATACTTGATGTAAGGTGTTTATGAAGAGGAAAAATTTAAACAGGCTCTTAAACTTTTTGCTTAGGGATAGAAGAAATCTACTTCCGTTGCAAGGCACGTTCAATTGCGGCTTCAATAATGGGTTCCATTACGAGATATCCACTCACAATAGGGTGAACTCCATCGTAAGTAAGTGCAGCTTGTAAGCCCAATTGCTCATCTACCATGGCAGAAAAATAGTCTGCATAGGTATGGCCTTTTTCTTTAGCGTAAGTGCGGATTCGACTGTTAAGCTGTACCACCTGTGCAGCAGGTTTAAGGCCGGGGCGCCAGGGGAAGTGTAGGGCAGGAAGTACAGAACAGAGTATAACTTTGCTATCATTCGCCGCGGCCAATTCTGCCATTGAAAAGATATTATCCGTGATCATTTCCAAGGTAGAAGGCCCTGTATTCCCTGCAATATCGTTGATGCCCGCTAGAATAACTACTACTTGTGGTTGGAGATCGATGACATCCTGCCGGAAACGGATTAACATTTGTGGCGTAGTTTGTCCACTAATCCCCCGATTAATATAAGCCGAATTGTCAAAGAGTGTAAGGCTATCCTGTAACCAGCCTTCGGTGATGGAATTACCCATAAACACAACGCGCGTGTCGTCTTCAGTAGGTGTCGCCAAGGCTGCATTATCAGCTTGGAAGCGTTGAAGGTTGGGCCAGTCTTGGGTATAGCTATCGTTTATCATAAGAAAAATGGAGAATACAATTAAGATTAGCCTTTTCATACGTTTTATTTTTGCTTATTGCTCAGATGGTGCTTCACCCTCTCGCTTAATCCAAACATCCCGCTGTGGAAATGGAATACTGATAGCTGCCTCCCGGAAACGCTGATCGATGGCAAAGCGGAGGTCACTCTTTACATCTTCAATCTGGATGAGTTCTCGTGAGAAGAAGAGGATTTGAAAATCTAAGGAAGAGTCACCAAAATTTAAGAACCGAACAATCGGTTTTGGGCGGCGAACAATTTTAGGATGTTCCTCGGCTACCGCCAACAGTATCTCTTTCACCAATGCGGTATCCGAACCATAGGCCACACCTACATTAACTGTAAAGCGGGCCTTGGAGTCAAAGTGGCTCCAATTGATCACATTATCGGCAACGAGCTTGGAATTGGGCACAATGACGGAAACATTGTCCCGGGTTTCTACCAGGGAAGTACGAATGCCAATCTTCTTTACTGTTCCTACCAGACCGTTCATGTCTACAATGTCACCCAGCTCCACTGTGCGCTCAAAGAGTAAAATGATACCGCAAATGAGGTCGTTAAAGGTTTGCTGCAACCCCAGGCCAATGCCTACCAAAAGCGCGGCGGCACCACCTAGTAAAACCGTTAGATTGACCCCAACGTATTGTAAGGTGGCCAAAATGGCGATGACTAGAATAAAGTACGTCAAGAGCCGGTTAATGGCGTATTGACTACCAACGTTGATTTCTCTTTGCTTGTAATACGGGTAAAGAATTATTTCGGTTAAAATCCACAGCAGTAGGCGGGTGAATAACAAGATCAGAGCAGCAGAGAGTATTTTATTAAGTGAGGTATTACTATCTGACCAGGGAATTGGAATTTCAAAATCCAAACCTAGTTGTTGGATGATAAAAGTGAGCGCAATCAAGTAAACGATAGGCTGCACAATATGACTCACCCGCACCTTTTGGCCACCTGCCTGAATTTGGTAAAGCCCACCTTCCTGTATTTGCTGTTCCCGCCGCTGTTGGTAACGTTTGGTGAGAAGGTCAGAAAGGCCTTCATCAACGAGTCGCGCCAAGTAGTAAATGAGGAAAGCCTGAATTAGTGTAGACAGTTTTGCACGTGCGAAAATACTGTTGGGGTTATCGCTAAATGAAAAGTCTACGGGTATGCCAAGCACAACAATAAGTAGCGCAATTAGGATCAAGCACACGGTGGTGAGCCGCCGAATACGGCGCTGATTCTTTTCAGAATCTACTTCTTGGGCGAAGCAACGATCCAGCCATTAGCGGCGGAGCATATAGGACAAGCCGTATAATAATAAAAGCCCAATAAGTACAGACAGGAGCCGCCCGAGAAGAATCGTTTGCTGGCCGATCTGTAGAACTTCTTGTCCCCAAAATTCCTCAAACCCCATAGGTGGATGCGTTATTGGTACTGGTGCGTTGGTGCAGCCCAGGATGTGTCAGGCAAAATAAGAAGATATGCTGTACTTGTGAAAGACTTGAAGTTGGGAATTCATTATGAGACTGTTACTTATCTTTGTCGCTCCAAACGCCAAAGCATATGTTGAGAGGTCAGGCCTGGGGGCTATCGGAGGTTTTCCATCCATTATTGCTACCAACCTACATGTTGGTACTCCTACTATTGGTTAATCCCTATCTTTTTGGGGTGAGTAATCTACGGGACGAGGGTGCCAAGATGCTGTTGCTACTGGTTTTTCTCTATACCTTTTTTATTCCTGCCGTCTCCATCATGGTGATGTACTTCTTAGGGATGGTGCAGGATGTACAAGCACGCGAGCGGGAAGACCGTATTGGGCCTTACCTGATTACGGGAATGCTCTACTTGTGGGTGTACTACAATTTTTCCCAGACGGGGCAATTACCACCGGCTTATGTATCCTTCATGCTGGGGACGGTCATCGCACTGTTTATTAGTTTTATCATCAACATCTTCTCCAAAATCAGTGTGCATGCTGTAGGAATGGGCGGGCTCATTGCCGTGGTCATTATTAGTATGGTCTGGTTCAGCTACGGGAGTTTTACGATGGCCTGGGGGAGCAGTGGTGGATTGGAGGTAAGTATGCTTCACTTACTCATGTTGACCTTAGTTCTGGCTGGCGCTGTTGGTACGTCCCGTTTACTGCTAAAAGCACATGAACCTGCTGATGTATACGGTGGCTACTTTATTGGCTTTGTGACGCAGTTTTTTGCTTTTGCGTACGTCTTCTAGCGAGTAGTTCGATAATGCTTTCCGCAATTTTACGGTGGTTGACTAAGCGTGGAATCTTAGCTTGCCCTCCCAGTCTTTTAGTTTCAATGAGCCATTCTTTGAAAAAGCCTTTCGGCAAAACGATTACTTCTAGTTGCTGGATCGCAAAATCGTGCGTGCGCTTCTGGTCGTAGTTCGAGTTTTCTTGGCGCATGGCTTGGTCCAGTAAAGTGGAGAACTGAACGAGATCGTTTGGTGGCACTGAGAATTCAATAAACCATTGGTGTCTTCCTTTCTCTTTTACTTGCACATACTGCGGTGCTATGCTGTAGTCACGTATTACTGCTTGGGTAGCCTGGCAAGCAGTGATTAGCGCTTTTTCAACTTGGCCCTGCTGTAAATCTTCTCCGAAGGCATTAATGTACTCTTGCACTCGCCCTGTGATCTTAATGCGAAACGGGAAGATCTCCGTGAAGGTGATGACATCACCAATTATATAGCGGTATAAGCCCGCATTAGTGGTAATTAGCATCACATAAGGCGTACCTGCCTGTACTTGCTCTAAACGTATGGCAGCCGCGTGATGGCCTTGTTGGTAGTCCTCCAGTGTGAGGAATTCGTAGAAGACGCCATTGTTTAGTAGGAGCAATAAGTCATTCTTGGCCAATTGATCTTGAATGGCAAAATAGCCTTCTGAGGCGTTGTACACCTCATGGTAAAGAAAGTCAGACTTGGGGATGAGTGCTTCGAATTGTTTCCGGTAGGGCCCAAAACGTACCCCGCCGTGTATATAAGCTTGTAAGCCAGGCCAGAGCTCAACCAGGTTTTCAGCTCCCGTTTTTTCTAATATTAAGCGGTAAAGCGAAAGGTTCCAAGTAGGTACTCCACCCAGCATAGTAATGTTTCGCTGGCGAGCGGCAATTGCTGCAGTTTTCTGAATCTTTTCTTCGTAGTTCGGTAAAGTGGCAGTTGGGATATCTGGATAATAGAAAGGTCGTAAT
>ERZ1740059.1485-NODE-1485-length-11788-cov-8.748658_pt1 | contig 11788 bp, 9 predicted proteins | sample MGYA00581744_ERZ1740059 | MGnify/ENA primary metagenome ERZ1740059 (study PRJEB43018, sample SAMN04849738) | marine metagenome | isolation source: floating plastic debris | place: Pacific Ocean | collected 2008-08-28 | study: EMG produced TPA metagenomics... | reverse complement strand
GCAGCCGCATCATCGACACCATCGGCGGCCAGCTCAATCTGCTCAATAAGAGAGTCTGGAATGTCGTCTGTTATATCAATGGTTGACACAACAGAGTCTGGAGCGTCTGACGCCGCCATCAAAATCGCCGCTGTTGCCGTTACTTGCGCCAGGGCTTGATCAACATCCACGCCACAGGGCATACCCGATGTGGCTGAATACACCAGCTGAGTGACCGTATCTAATCCAGCTTGTAGATAGAGACCAACTTGTTCAGTGAACGGGATAGATTGGCGTTGGATTTCTTTGATCACATCTTCCATGGGCTGGATCAGGGCCGCCACAGAATCGAGTTCGACCGCCCTGGAGTCGCCTTTGAGACTATGGGTTTCCCGTCGCAGCACTTCTAGGGTGTCAGCGTCGGCTAACCTCTGCTCTAGCTGATAGAGCCCTTCTCCCAGGGCCTGCAACCGACCTTCACTGGTGGTGCGATAGATCTCTCGCAGTTCGTCATCGCTAATGTAAAACGAGCTGGATTGAACAGTGACATCGCCTGCTGTACTTTCTCCGGCTGCCGGAGCAGCCATCGCTGCGGTAATGGCCGCTTTTAGGGAACTCACGGTTTGGGCAACATCCATGTCACTGGGTTCACCGGTGACAGTCTCATGCATCAGCTGCTCAATGGCATAGATGCCCTGGTAAAGACAGTCGCTGATGTCAAGGGTAAACTCAACCTGTTGCTGTCCCAGGGCTTTGACCGCTACCTCCAGCTCTTGAGCGACCGTGCCAATCGTCTCTGCTCCGACACTATAAGAGTCGCCTTTAAGACCGTGCAGCTCTTGGCGAACGGTTTCGAGGGCCGTGAGATTATGGGGCCCTTGCTCTAATTGGAGCAGACCCATTTGGAGCTTTTGTAACCGCGCCGAGCTGGTTTCTTGGTAGAGATGGCGGAGTTCTTCATCTTGAATCATCATGGGCTTGAACCATCGGGTAGAACTATAGCGGGGGTCACATTGGTTAGGGCAAGTTATAGTCCCTAAACGTGTTAAGCGACAATACGCACGCGCAAACGTCCTAATTTCTTAGGACGTTTGCTATGTTGTCGGGCTATACAACTCTCTTCAGGTCCATGGCGGCCTCATTGAGTCGTTCGGTACCCTCTCTGGTTTGGTTCAAGCCGGTGGCTGTTTCCTTAGTGCCTCGGTTGATCACTTCCATGGCATCGACAACTTGTTGAATCGCATCTACCTGCTGTTTTAGGTTGAGGGATACTTGCTGGTTGTTGAGCACCACCTGGCTGACCGCCTCTTTAATGTCGCTAAAGGCTGATTCTGTTCGCTTGGCGATTTGTACCCCTGTTTTTACGGTTTTGGTACCTTCTTCGGTCACCATTACCGTCTCGTTGATCGACCTTTGAATGTTGGACACCAAGTTATTGATTTTGTCGGCGGACTGTTGACTCTGGTCGGCCAGCTTGCGAATTTCGTTGGCGACTAGGGCAAAGCCTTTGCCGTGCTCGCCTGCGCGGACGGCCTCAACCGATGAGTTGAGGGCCAGCATGTTGGTTTGGTTGGCAAAGTCAATTACCAGCTGAGATACGTTGCTGATTTGGCTGGCCTGGGTGCTGAGGTTGACGATTTTTTCTGCGATCGCATCCACCTTCTCCTCTAGCACAAACATACCTTCCAAGCTTTCACCTACGGCTTGTTCCCCTTGCTCTGACGTGGTAAACGCCAGTTTAGCCGCATCCACCGCCGCCGTTGCCTGTCCGGCCGCATGGCGAGACGACGCCTCTAGCTCATCCATGGTAGTGGTGGTTTCATTGACCGACGCGGCCTGCTGGCTGGCAATACGTTCCTGCTCCACCATCGTGGACGCCATTTGCTGACTCGAGCTAGAGATATCAGCGGCCAGGTGCTCAAGCATGTCGATTAATTGCCGTCCCCGTAGAACCGCCAAGGGAATCACAACACCAAGGGAGGCCAAAACGGCTAACGCCGCCGAAGTTTTGAATGAGTTAACAGACTCTAAAACACTTTCCAATGGCACCTTAGTCACCGCAACCAGAGCGCTCGACTCATTGGCACCGGGGTAATAGGTCTCATAGGCCAGCAGCTGATCGTTGAGCTCAATCGTGCCCTCATCACCATCGAGGAGTTGTTCAGCAACCTCAGTAGAAAACTCAGTGGCTAGGGTCACGTCCTTACCAAACTCAAATCCCCATCGTTTTTCGGCATTTGGGTGAGCCAGATAGTAACCCTCTGCATTGGTTAGCGTCGCTTCTTCTCCTTCAAATTGCCCCGCTTCCTCATTCAGTTCATCCAGGATGCTATTGGCAAATACCGTGATAACGACAACGCCTTGTTTTTGCTCCTCTTCATCGACAACGGGCGTGGCATATCGAATCACCGGTTGATAGGGTTCCTTAATCTCTCCATCTTTTCGCTTAAGATCCATTGATGAAACATAAATTTCACCAGACTCTAGCTTCATCGTTTCGACAAATTCAGGGCTGTCAGCTCTGTTTTGCAGTTGCGCTGTGGACAGAACAGTAATTTCCTTTTCCTCAGCTTCTTCTTCTTCTTCCTCTTCCTCTTCTAGATCATCGTCATCCGCTTCTTCATCACCGTCTAGTTCGCCGTCGTCGTCATCGTCGTCATCATCATCGTCAGCGCTACGGGAATCAGTCTCAACCGCTACCAGCTCGTTCCCTTCTCCATCTATAAACTGAATTGCTTGGAAGTCTTTTTCCTGAATCATCTCAGAAAAAATTTCCTGTAGTTGCTCAACCCAGTCGTCATAGGACAAGTCGTCGTCGTCAATGAGGTCTGCATCATCCTCATTATTGCGGGTGCGGATTATCCCTTCGACCGGGGGGATTTGGCTAAGGAAGGCAACATCATTGTCAACGCTACCTAAAAAAGCACTAATTTCCTCCATACTTTCCTGGGATTCTCTTTGGACCAATCCCTTGGCGTTGCCTGACAGGGTGTTGCTAGCAGAAATTGTGCCCAAAAGACCAACGACTGATGCGGGGATCGTCGCGCTCAGTAAAATCAGCAACAAAAACTGCTGTCTAACTTTGAGACCTTTAAACTTATTTAGAACGTTGCCAGACATAGTTACTAACCTAGAAAGATGAAGATGGCTAAGGAAAAATAGAAAGATAATGGTCCCTAAGACAAAGCAAAGAAGTGCGCGCTCACGCCATACCTTGGGCTACCACAAAAAATAGTCAGCTTTGTCAGTTAAAGCCTTCTAATAAAGAATGATGCGATGTTGCTTGAAAATCCAATACGTTTACCCTGGAAGGCAACGCTAACAGCAACAGAAAATAGATGAAAATTGACGAATAAACTCAAAAAGCAATTTCAACCGTAGCTTACTCAGATTTGAATTTTAGCCCCAAGAACAAAAATATACAGTTTGAGTGCTTAATTTAAGGATGACCTTGGTCCGATGACAAGATGTATAAAAACAACTACGTAATCTAATTTTTCTCTTTAAAGAATCTAGTAGAGCAGGAACCTGACAATATTGACCATCAAAATAGAGGATCTAAACGATGGAGAAAAAGCACCCGAAACCCATATAAATCAGCGATCTAACCATCAAGCGATCACGGGAAAATCTGTAATTGCTGATTGAGAGATGGTGATTAAACATCTCCTATAGTGTCGGTGTCCGATCTCAAATTTCAAGATTAAGTACAGTCATTTTCACCATGTCTTTATATAGAAGATAAATTGAATTAAGTTTGAACAAAAATAAGTACTTTCCCGGATCAGTGCTTGCACACTTTGAACTGACTGGGCAATGGGAATACCTGTACTGAGTTGTTTTCGATACCAAGTTTATGGCTATACCAATACGAAATTTGCTGTTGTCTCTTTTTGTTTAGAAATTAACCAGATATACCTATAGACTTATTATATTGAGTAATTCATATCTGTTCTTACCGCATACATTAAACATAAGGACGTTGCTAAGCTGCGGGGTAATGTTATTGGCAAGGTATGTGTCATCCCTAACAGCTCGGTACCTTCCCTAACTCAGCAACGGCAGTTTTCGAGTTTAATGTCTCATTTTGACTTGTATAGAATCTTGCGGTCCTAACTCAGAAATCTTTCTGAAGAAAACTATTTTAACTACTACAGCAGATGGATATTAAAGAGCTGACCAAGCTATTAAAGCTGCCAAATACTCAGTTTGAGGGCCATTTGGTTCTAAATGATCATAAAACGATTTGGACCCTTCATTTTGTTCAGGGACGGCTCATCTATGCTGTAGATGGTTTACACCCCGTTCGACGCTGGAACCGTACTCTGAATGAGTATTTTCCAAAATTTCATTTAGATATTCAGCCGGCTCAAATTTCTGATCGTCAGCACTGGCAGTTATATCTGCTTGATCAAGGATTTAAACGACAGCAGCTGAGTTTAGTACGGGCTAAAGTCATGCTGCGTGCTGTTATTCAAGAATGCTTATTTGAGCTGAGCCAATGTGCCTATGCTACGTCCGATTGGCAGCAGGTTGAGTTACCAATCTCTCGTTTTTGTCGCACCATTGCGCTTTCCCCATGGGAAATCCAAATGACGATGAATAAAGTCAAGGATATGCAGCGAGAATGGAAGCGGCTAGGCATGGCGGGGGGGAATCCTACCCTCTCACCAACTTTAAAGAAACCGATCGATCCCCAACGGTTGCAGGTTCCCCATCCCTATATTACGGGTAAGTATACGCTGTGGCATATTGCTTCGAAACTATCGAAACCCGTTGGCGAAATCACAAAATCTCTTCTACCCCTTGTTCAAGATGAGAGTTTAGAGTTAAAGACACTGTCCGATTTACCCCTAGCTGCCGTTCGGCTGTCAGCGACGTCCCCACCGGTGGTGCAGACAAACACGCAGACAAACCCGTCGGTGGTGGCGATGCCACAAAGCTTTAGGCCATCTCCGTCATCGTCTATTGCGGCCAAGCCTTACGAGTCAATTGGATCAAGGACTATTCCTGCAGCCTCACCAGCGCCTGGGGCAACCCCACCAAAACCTGAGGCGATATCACCCGGCAATGATAATCAACCCCTGATTGCCTGTATTGACGACAGTCCTGTCCTGGCCCACAGCCTTAAAAAAATCTTGGCCACGGGGGGCTATCGCACCCTAATTATTCAAGAACCGATGCAGGGGTTTTCCCAGTTGATTGAGCATCTGCCCAGTTTGATATTGCTGGATGTCATGCTTCCCAATGCGGACGGTTACAACATTTGTCGTTTTTTAAGGGATACGCCGGTCTTTAAAGATACGCCCATTATTATTCTGACGGGGCGCAGCAAGCCCGTAGACCGGGCTCGAGCCAGCATGGCAGGGGCAACGGAATTTTTGGTGAAGCCACCAGAGGCGAACGAACTCTTACAGATGATTCATAAACACCTGAGAAAGGATGAAAAATTGTCAGGCTAGGCCCATGGGACAGTTAAATCAGTACCAATATTATCAAAAGCCAAAGCCATGGGTAGAGCCGCTGTGTCAGCAACACTTTAAAGTGTGCGGACTATAATGATTGGCATGTGAGTTGACCATAACGACGAGCCGTAACTGGGAGGGCAGTATGGCGTTAACTCAATGTTTTTCCTGTGGGGCTGAGACAGAAAATATCAACGGGGCGACCCATAAGTATCTTTTGTCTACATCGGGATGTTGGGCAAAGTATGGTGAGCTGCTTGCACGGGAGTATTCTGATTTTTCTTACATGGCCGTTCATGATTTAACGGTAGATGCCTACGCTGCTCAACATCCGGGGCAGCCTCGTTCCCAGACTATCAGCTCAATCAATGTGCACCTGTCTAGTTTGTATGCCTATTTCCATTTGAATTATGCCGTTAGTGAGCTTTCTCACATCAAATCTCGGATTATCCGATACAAAGATGAGTTCACTTGGTTAGAGCCGCCCAGCTATCTGGGACAGCTAACGGTGATGGATGTCCTAGATGCTGAAAATGCTGGACAACACTGTGACCTGGTTAAGGACTGGGCCGCGGATGTATTTGACCAGTGGGAGGATTTTCACCCCATTGTGAAAAAGATACTTGAGAAAAGCCTAGGATAAGGATAGACGCCTCTTCTGCGACAATGAGATTTTTCAAATGTAGAAAGTTAACAGTGGTGGCGCGATCGCAAAAATGACAGTCCTTTGATTGCGTCCCATTGGCATTGTCGCTTAACGCGTTTAGGCACTATGAACTGTCCTAACCAATGGGACCAACGTTATAGATGGTGAGCGACGGATATATTGATCAATTGCGAGTCAGGTTAGCTTTATAATTTAAGGTTTTTAGGGATATCTATTGTTTTAACTAACCTGACAGCGGCAATAGTGTTTAGAATACGCTGTATTTAACAATAAGGGGCTGAATACTTCAAATTCTCCCAGATTTCTTGAATTCTGTTCTTAGGCAATCGTTCGACTCAATTTTCCATAGATATTCTAGCTTTCTTCTAAAAAAACTTAGCTGAAATCTCAGATTTTCTAGCAAGTTGTGGGCTTTAGCCAGAGTGTCTATTGAATCATAAGGCGCGGACTCTAAAGGTTCAGACGATTCACATCGGGAAAGAGTTTCATCACTGCTGATAGCGTAGAGTATTTCTAGCTCAATGTGTTGTAGATCCGTTGAGGAAAACATCATTGGATATTCAGTGACTATAGTAAATTTAGGGTTAAATATAGGATTCATGATTACTTCCTGGCTAAGGAGTTTAACAGCCCTAATGGTGCAGTCATCCTAGACGGAAGCTATCCGGAAAAGTTCAATTTATTCAGATTTTAGAACAGGTTTATTCAGATTTTAAATACCCATTTGTTTAGATGTATTTCTATTGAACTAAGCATCATTAGTGTGCAGATGTGCTTATTGTTTTTTCGCAAAGAATGAATAGTATGGCGAAGTTTGCCATTGCTGATTTAGGGTATAAATCGATTGGGTAGATGGGCCATAGGACAGCATCTTGTAGATAACATCATCTAGAGCTTTTGGCCATCATCACTATTGTGAACTATGGATGCAAGGCTATGGTGTTCATGGCTGATACTCAATGGATAAATCTAACGCTTATCTGGAAAATGCTGTACTCAACTGATACTGATTTAAGGTTGTGTTTAGGGCATGAAACTCTGTGTTTTGGAGTGCTGCTACATACATTTTTGTCCAGCGATAGTAAAACCCTAGTTGTTGGTTCAGTTTGGTGGTTACTTTCTCGCGTAGATTGCGGTGGGGATATTCGATTGTGTGATGGGTACGGAACCAGGGGGAATTGATGTCTAAAGCGGATTTTCCTTTTTTGATGCGTTCTTTTTCGATGACGTCTTTAAAGAAGGGGAAGGTATCTTCTCGCTTAAACTCGGTATTAAAATTAGAGATGGCGGCGGCTAAACCCATAACATTACCTTCACCATTGTAAATGTGATTCATTTGGAAGTAGTAGGCTAAAACTTTCCAATGGTGTAAGAACTGTTTTTCTAATCCCCGTTGTCGGCGAACCACAAACATGCACTCATGGAGCCAGATAACAGTCTTTAAATCTAGATTAAATTTCTCTCCTGCTGCTTCGATGAGTGGCAAGGCAGGGCGTACTTTGCTGTGCTTGTTATGTTTTAAGATGGAGCAGCCAAAGCGCCCTGTCAACCCGGGTGGATAGTCCATGTCCGTTGGCACCGGGCCTAAAATTCTGACGTCTGAGTCTAAAAATATGCAGGTTTCAAAGGTTGCGATCGCAACCTCAATTACATGCAGTTTATCGTGATAGCCTAAAACGCTTTTGAGGTAATGCCTGTGGGCTAAAACATGGGGAAAATCGATAAACTCATCGGGACGATCGGTCAGAACGATAAGGGGAATATCGGGGGCATACCGTTGAATGTCTGCGGCTAAAAGTTGAGCATGGGCGCGATAGCGACCGCCAACCGCAAGCGTACAAAAACAAAAACGTTTAGACACAAAACTGCCCTCTTTAGTAATCTGCGTGTGCCTATAATGCCCATGGGATTATGGCGCTCAACAGACTGATATCAGAAGGCTTTAGACCCAAATATCTTGTTGTGTTGGCAGCGGCCTAAGGCTATTACTTAAACCCTAACGATGAATGTTAGACGTTATGGCTAAGGTTGCGCTATCCTAGGCAAAACACCTCAGCATATAGACTCATGAAGTAGCATTTCTGCCGTTGCTGATTTAGAGGATGAACCGATCGGTTAGACATGCCATTTGACCGTATCTTACAGACAAAACCATCCCGAGGATCAGCAACACTGCATTTCTAAGTGGAACAGCAAATTTGATTATCTGCCATGCCGGTTTTGTCGGCAGAGAAAGAGCAGATTTTTGCTGTGTCATTGTTAGGGACACGTTAAGCCAAAAGCGCTTTAGGCCGTTGCTGATTTGGGTCAGCCCTCGTCCCTCAAATTTTTTACACCATTAATCCGGCTGCCCTGTTAGCCGCGTTACAGTTTGCTGCGCCCATAGCTGCAGCCAGCTAACGCTTTTAGGGATTATGTGTGGCCCGCCAACTATAGTTTGCAAGGAGTTAAGGGATGTCGAGCCAGCCTTACGTGATGGCTGAGAATTTAGGCTACGCCATAGAGCCTACACGCCAATTGTTTGACGGGATTTCCCTCAGTCTGGCGACGGCTGATCGGGTGGCCCTGGTGGGGAAGAATGGGGTGGGTAAATCTACGCTGCTAAAAATTTTAAGCGGGCAGAGCCAGCCAAACCAGGGAGTTGTGTCCTCTCATGGTTCAACCTATTATCTGCCGCAGCTCAGCACCATTAGGGCGTCACTGCGGTCAGAATCTGTTTTTGACGTTCTCAGCGCCATCTCTAATGAATGGTGGGAGATTGAACAGATGCTGGAGACAACCTTTGGCACCACATTAGACCTATCTTTGCCCATACAGCATCTCAGTGGAGGAGAACTAACCCAGCTCTTTCTGGCTGTTGGGTTATCTCGCTCACCCGATTTTTTGTTTCTAGATGAACCGACAAATCATCTAGATTATAGGGCTCTTGAAGACCTCCGTCAGATGCTTTGCCAGTTTCAGGGAGCGTTTGTCATTGTCTCACACAAGCCTTCTTTCCTGGACCAGGTTGCTAAAACAACCTGGGAACTTACCCCTGGACGATTGCAGGTCTATGGGGGGAATTTCTCGTACTATCGAGGCCAAAAACAGCTTGAAGCGGCTGCAAGGGAGCGGGCCCATGAAACAGCGCGTAAGCAGCTTAAACGCGCTCAGGCAACCGCCTTAGGCGAGCAGAAACGGGCTGCCCAATCCCAGCGAAGCGGTCGTCAGAATGCAGGCAATATGCCCCGCATCGTGGCTGGGAATCTGCGGCGTCGGGCGGAGTCTGCGGCTGGAAAACTGAAACTCAAGCATGACAAGGTGATGGCGGCGGCTAGTCAAAAAGTCACCGAGACAAAGGTGAGAACCCAGCGGGTAACCAGCATTCAGCTAAAAGAGAACGGCGTAAACCATAGGCGTTTAATTGATATTCAGCATGCAGACCTTTGGGTTGGGGAGCGATGGCTACTTAGGGATATTGAACTGTCTGTTGGCAGTTGCGATCGCATCACCATCACTGGCCCAAATGGCTCAGGCAAGACCTGCCTCATCAAGGCGATTCTAGGGATTGAACCTGTCCGCCTGCAGGGCGATGTGTACCTGGCGGATATGAAAACGGTATACCTGGACCAGAGCTATGATCTGGTTGATCGCAGTCAGACTGTACTACAAAATCTGCAACGGGCAAATCCTACCTTCAACTATCAACTATTGCGGCACCAGCTGGGTCATTTTCTCTTCTTTAATGACGATGTCCACAGAGTGGCATCGGCTCTAAGTGGTGGAGAGCTGGCACGGTTGGCCATGGCCATGGTTACGATTTCAGCAATCGATTTATTAATTTTAGACGAACCCACCAATAACTTAGACATTACAACCGTCGATCAGATGGTTCAAGCCCTGACTGATTATCACGGTGCCCTTTGGGTGGTTTCCCACGATCTAGACTTCCTCAGTCGGATCAATATCACCCACTCATGTCAGCTCAGTCACCAAACGCTGCAACCCACCGTTTATCTCCCCAGTGAGCAATCGCACTATCGCAGCGAGCTACTTAAAGAGTGCTGATCTAAACGCCCCTGTTCGCCAAGGGATTAAGAACTCTGAAGCATCACGCCCAGTTCTTCAAATTGCTCATTCTGATGTTCAATTTGGATAGAAAGGGCATCACACACAAGCTCGCACAGTTCGAAAATGAATGGATTTGAAATTTGATAGTAGGCACATACTCCCTGGGCCTGACGGGAGACAATACCTGCCTGGGCCAGCATTTTAAGATGTTTAGAGACGTTAGCCTGACCTAACCCGGTGGTCTCAATAATTTCAGTCACGTTTTTAGGCCCTGCTTTGAGGGCACACACAATTTGTAGCCGACTAGCTTCAGATAGCACCTTAAAAAAACTTGCCATTAGCCCTAGCGCAGCAGGAGAGAGCTGGGCCACACCGCAGTCGTCTAGTTGAGCTAACTTAGACTTGGTTTTCTTGGGAATGGCTGCTTTTCTAGGCATTAACGGCGACTCACATCAGTTATCTCATTATATGACTAAATAGTAGTCAATGATAAGTTTCTACGGTTACCCTGTCGTTGTTGATTCCACTGACAATTTTGTATCTGGTGAATTTCTTGCTTAGTAAGGTGATGGTCTACATCATCTAATATATATAAGGCCTGGAAGATTCTAGGCTAATCAATGGATTACCTGAACTCCATAGAAAAACGCTCATACATATTACTATATGGTTATATTATGATCTCGGTAGTGTTGCATTCTCCACATGATTTACAACACTATTTAAATTAAGGAGAACATAAAATGTTTAACAATGTGGGTTTACTGGATCGTTTTATTCGATTTGCGATAGCGCCAGCGCTGACTTGTCAGTTCGCAGGTATCTTACTTTATTTAGGCTTGGCCGTTTACCAGGGGACTACCCTAGGGATAGGCTTGGCCGTCTTTGCTTTGTTGCCAGCCCTAACTGCTTTATTTGGCTCTTGCATGCTCTACAGGGTGCTCGGCATCAACACTCGCCCATCAAGCCAACGTTCTTAATCCTAGTAGTTTATGACTCCAGAGAGTCTTTCTCTGGAGTCAGGAGATAACCTTTTATGGACAATAGTCTTTCCCTTGATACCCCTTCCCTGTCAAGACGGCAGCTGCTCAACTTCCTCACAGGGGCGGTTGTTGCCAGTACGGCTGTCGGTGGTGCCTATCCATTGGCCAAATCCTTGTTTCCACCGACAGAAGATGGCGAAGCCGGTGTCATTATCGCCAAAGATCAGTTTGGTAATCCCATTCCGGCGAGTCAGATTTTAGCTGAAGCACCCGGTACCCATGCCTTAATTGCAGGTCTCGCTGGAGAACCCACCTATCTCACCGTACGGGCCAATGGCACCCTCGATCCTGTGGGCATTGTTAACAACTGTACTCACCTGGGCTGTACCTTTCCCTGGAATGGCCAGGCGGCTCAGTTCCAGTGTCCCTGTCATGGCTCACGCTTTGGTCCAGATGGAACCGTGCAGCGAGGCCCTGCCGATCTGCCCTTAAAACTGGTGCATGTGGCTATGGCGGGTGACTATATCAGCCTCTCTACCTGGACAGAACTAGATCCCCGTACGCAACAACCTGCCTGGTGGACTTGAAGGGGGATCCTACGGAGTCATGGTAGAAGTCTACGGGGCTTTTCAGTTCTATACAGC
>ERZ1740059.1484-NODE-1484-length-11789-cov-4.040481_pt1 | contig 11789 bp, 8 predicted proteins | sample MGYA00581744_ERZ1740059 | MGnify/ENA primary metagenome ERZ1740059 (study PRJEB43018, sample SAMN04849738) | marine metagenome | isolation source: floating plastic debris | place: Pacific Ocean | collected 2008-08-28 | study: EMG produced TPA metagenomics... | reverse complement strand
TTGCTCTTTGATTCCTACCAGTTCAACTTTTGTTAGTCATGGACGTAGTGCTGATTTTATACCTCATCTAATAGCCAAAATTTGGCATGGTTCGACGAAAAGCAACAGCATTTTCGCTATTTCTCTAGGTTAGGTGACTTTACTTTTATTATTTAAATCTCGAAGTCTAGAGCAGTTTAGCTTAAATTTTTTTGCAGCATTACTGGTTATTTCTCCCATTATTCACATCTGGTATTTTACATGGATAATTCCCTTTGCCGTAGGTACAAAAAATTTGGGAGTAAAATTAGTTAGTTTGTCGGCATTCATTTATTTTGTACTACCCTATCGTCAGACTTTGGGTAATAATAATTGGAATTTGACGGATCGAGAAACGTGGTTGCTCTGGTTGCCTTTTATTCTGGGGTATGGCTGGAGTTTGTGGCAAGAAAGGAATAATAGAAAATTAAGTAATGAGTAATAAATTTTTGTGATTTAAATAAAGTATAAAAAACTACCATTATCAATAGATTGTTTTAAAATACCTTTATATTGGCAATTTTAGCTCTTTAGTAAACAGATAATATGATTGGGCAAGTTTTAGATCGGCGTTATAAGATTACTAGCTCTTTGGGTTCGGGGGCTTTTGGTTGTACATTCTTAGCGGAAGATATTAAACGTCCTCAAAACCCTATCTGTGTGGTTAAACAATTGAAGCCAAAGGAAACTCACCCAGACTTTCTACTAAAAGCAAAAGAGCTATTTGATCGCGAAGCTGAAGCTTTAGAGTTGTTGGGAAGACATCCTCAAATTCCTGGTTTATTGGCTCATTTAGAAATTAAACAAGAATTTTATTTAGTAGAAGAATACATCCCTGGGAATACCTTAGAAAAAGAGCTTGCTTTAAATCCAAATAAATCCGAATCAGAAGTAATAGAAATAGTCTTTGAGCTATTGAAAATCCTTGACTTTATTCATCAAAAAAATATTATTCATCGCGATATTAAACCTGGTAATATTATTCGCAACCAAGAAAATAATCGCTTAGTATTAATTGACTTTGGCGCGGTGATGGAATTTGATGGCAAAACATTCATGAGAACTATTGTTGGTACTCCAGGCTATATTGCTCCCGAACAATCTATCGGAAGAACGGGATTTTATAGCGATTTATATGCAGTGGGCATAATTGGCATTCAGGCTTTAACAGGAATCAATCCTCATTTTATAATTCGAGATGAAGAAGATGAAATTATTTGGCAAAATAAAAATACTTTAGTTAGCCAAGAATTCGCTGATGTCTTAACTAAAATGGTGCGGACTCATAAAGGCGATCGCTATAGTGAAGCAGGAGAAGTTTTACAAGATCTCAATCGCTTAAGAATTGCCGTCCCCTCTACCTTGATTACCCCTAGTTCCAATAAAGGTATCAATTTTGCTCAGAAAAAAATCTTAATACCAAGTTTATTAACCTTGGCTAGCGCACCATTGTTATTTTGGTTAACAACAAGTTTTAACAAAACATCTAGCTTAAATTTACCTTTAAATGGCAAAGCAATTTCAGATGAATTAAATGGAGAAAGTATCTGCCAAGATATGATTTTAGAATCAGATATTTTCTGTAAAAAATATAGCTTCGATGGTCAAAAAACTCAAGAAGTTACTATAGAAATGAACAGCGATGATTTCGATCCTTTTATAGTCTTACAAAAGCCTAATGGAGATAAATTAGAAATAAATAGCGATCGCTCTATTAACAATTGGAATGCTCAGATTAAAACCAAGCTACCTGAAGATGGACAGTATACAGTTATTACCCGCACAACCTCCCCAGGAGAATCAGGTAAGTATACTATTAGGGCAAAAATGAGTAATAAATAATGAATAATAAGTAATAAGTAATAAGTAATAAGTAATAAGTAAGGACTAGTTATCGGTATGTTACGCTTCGGCAAGCCGTGTGGTTATAGGTTATGGTTTATAGGTTATAAGTTATAGGTTATAAGTTATAAGTTATAGGTTATTAATCAATTCCATCGCTTTACTGATAGGAATACCCCAACTCAATTGAGTCATTTTTTGCTGGAGTTGTTTAGTAGGATAAGACAAGTCTTGGTATTGATAATCAGGAAGTATGGGATTTGCACTTCTACCATTAACTCCGACTACTTCCCCCAAATTGTTAAAAATAGCCCCTCCACTCATTCCTTTTTGAATATTATTGCTGTAACCTAGCTGGTATCCTTGTTTGAGAGGCTTTTTTGTCTGTAGTAGTAATTTGCCTAAAGTCACTTCTAAGCGATCGCTATTATAAGGAAATCCCGCAGCAAACAGGCTATTGTATAACTTTAAAGGTGCAGGATTGATTTTAGCCACGGGATAAATGCGATCGCTAGTAAATTTTAAAATCGCCAAATCATCTTGCTCTGATATAGTGTCTATTTTTCCTTTGTGAATGCTGCTGTCAACCGTATGAATATAATAAACGTCTCCGCGATCTATTACGTGACGGTTGGTAACAATAGTATAAATATTGGCAGTTTTTTGGATGATAATACCGCTACCAGACGAATTATCTGCCGTCACCTTAACAGAAATTGCTTCGGCTAATTTTACTGGCTCATAGTTGAAACTAATATTTCGATCTTGAAATGAGATGGGTGTTTTAGAACCCACCTTTACACAAGAAAATGTTGCAGCTATTAACAAGCCACAGGAGCTAATCAAGACAAAAGTACGACCGATAAACATTATTTTGATTACTGATTACTGATTACTAATTACTAAAGTCATTTCGCCCTCAACAGTTGACTTATTCGCAGGTGTATCCCTTATGATTTCTCAGTACTTATTACTTATTACTCATTACTCATTACTTAATTCTTCTTCTTCTTCTTCTTCAAAACAATACTCTTCATAAATAACCTCATCGCTAAATGTCGCTTCGCAGATCGCAATAGCATCGTTGCCAAAATCAACTTCGCTAATATCCGTATTGATGAAGTTAGCATTGCTCAGGTTGTTATTAGCAAAATTAGTGTCGTCAAGAATTGCCTGGCTGAGATTTACATCGGTCAATTGAGCTTTTTTCAAATTGGCATTGGTTAAGTTAGCACCGCTAAAGTTGGCACTAGCAAGGTTGCTATCTAAGCGGTAAATGGTTTTGCGGTTGGCATTTGGTGTGTATGATGCAGTAGGGTTATTAATAGTAGTTATTATTCCTGCCGTTATTTCCAATACTCCTGATATAGTTTCCAACCCGCTATTAAATCGCAAGTTTTTTAATAGACCACCCCTATTATTTAATCTTAAATTGGAAGGAGCGCGATCGCTTTATTATATGCCGTTACTGCTTCGCTATACCGATTTAGGTTTTGTAAGGCATCTCCTTGGAGGGCATATAAGGCATTATTCTCAGGTTTAAGAGCGATCGCCTTGTCGATGACTTCTAAAGCGCGAGCGTACTGTTTGAGGTTCAACAGGGTCAATGATTGACGATACCAGCCAGGATAAAAATTGGGTTCAAGAGCGATCGCCTGTTGGAAAGCTTGACTGGCTTCTTCCTGTTTTCCTAAGTCATATAGAGCCAATCCTTTTCCGTAATACGCCTGATGGAAATCAGTATTTTTATCAATCGCGCGATCGAAAGCTTCAATAGCCTTTTCATAAAAAGACGAACGCCACAGTTGATTGCCATAGTTGACCAAATCTGTTTCGCTAGCATTTTCTTTTGGAGGTGCAGACAGCAAAAAACCAACCGAATCAAGATCTTCTCTAGTCAGATCTGGTCGAGAAAAGGGAACCAAGTCGGCTTTTTCCTTGATGGTTTGTACCTGTAAGCTTAAATCTTGTTCTAAAGCCTTCAACTGAGGCGACTCAAGAAAAGTTGCGATCGGAATACCCAAACTAAAGCCCAACTGCAAATTATTGCTTAAGCGGTATCTTTCCCCTTCTGCGGAAGTGTGAATACCAATTACTCTACCGCTAGTATCCAATACTGCACCACCGCTCATGCCTTTTTCAGACAGGTTGGTATAAATAAGTTCATAACCGTTTGTCTCTGTAAGAGATTGTTCATCCTTAACCAAAAATATTCCCGTTTCTTTACCAATCACCATACCAACAGTAAAAACGGGTTCTGGTTCTTCCCCTATTTTTCCCCAGCCATAGGCAAATACCCAAGACTCTTGATTCAAACCAATGTCGTAGTTAGAAAATGCTCCTACCTGATAGTCTTTGTTGCTTGTAAAAGAGATGATAGCCAAATCGCTGTCTTCAAATCTTTCAATATATTCTGGTTCGACTTCATGAACCTTGTCGTCTTCAGTAATTACCTGATAAATTTGGTCTTGTGCAACTACATGTTTGGCAGTAACTACATAGTATTCATCACCATCACGAGCAAAAATAACCCCCGAACCATTTCCCCCAGGGCTATCTATCCTAACAGTAATCTTTTCAGCAATTTCGTTAACATTTTTAGGAATACCTTTTAGCTCTGGAAGAACAAATTCTTCGTCATCTTTGTCATCATCTTTACTTGCTTGAGCGATTTCTAAACGCTCTTGGTCTTCTAATTTAAACTCTGCTAGAACTTTAGGACTTATACCTAAAAGGTAAACAAAAACTAGAAACAAACAGAGCGGATTATAAATTTTCATACCTATTACCTGTTACCTATTACCTGTTACCTGTTACCTATTACTTATTACTTCTTCTTCCTTAATACACCCTTGTTGATTAATCGAAATATCAGGCATAATCGTGTTGCACAAAAATGCCGACTCCAGTTCCAAATCAGTAATTTGAGCATTCATTAAATTGACATTGCTCAAATCTGCATCTTCCAAATCTGTAGAATTTAAAGTGGCATTAGTTAAATTACTATTAAACAAATCAGCCTCTTTTAATTTAGTTTCAGTTAAATTTGCCCCGCTTAAATTAGTATTAATAAGATTAGTTTCTCCAATAAACTTAAGCGATCGATTACCTACATAGCCCAAATTTTGCAAAGGCTCATTTATATTGGTTGGATTTTGAAGTATTGATAACACAGAGCCTATTATGGCTAGTGCATCTGTTGTGTCTCCAAGGGGAGTACTAACTTTAGCTTTATTTAAAAGAAAACTAGAAATATCGCCTTTTCTTATTGCTATGTTGGGAGTACATCTTTCTAAATTAGCTTTGGTTAGATTGGCTCTAGTTAGGTTAGCCGAACTTAGGTCGGCACATTTTAAATTGGATTCTGTTAGATTGGCATTGGTAAAATTAGTATTTTGTAATTGAGTTCTATTTAAACCATCTCCATCTAACTTAGCTTTGATTATTTCGGCATTTTTAAAAGTAGAATACTTAAGATTAGTAGCCTGTAAATTAGCCTCTCCTAAATCGCTATTGTTAAAATTAGCTAATAGCATGACTGAGTTTTCAAAGTTTGCTTTATGTAAATTAGCGTTACTTAAATTAGCACCTACCAAATAGGCATTTTTTACGTTGGCTTTTTCCAAAGTAGCCCCTTCTAGATTAGCTCCTTCTAAGTTGGCTCTTTCTAAGTCAGCTCCTTCTAAATCCGCACCAGTTAAATTACACTGGGGACACTCTTTGGTATCAAGGAGTATTTGAATATTAGTAGCTACTTCTTTATTAGTAGTATTACTTTTCGATAGTTTTAAACGTGATGATATTACTTCAATATCAGAATTATGGTATAGCCAAGGCTCTAACTGTTCTAAAATTTGGGGTATATTTTCATTAGAAAAACCATCGGCATCATCTTTACTAGCAGAGATTTTTATAAAATTACTCTTATTACCTTCCTGAGTCTTTTTTAAGAAATAACCAACTTGAATATCGGCAAACATTCCCACAGATTCTTTTTGACCTTCCACATCTGCAATCCACCAGGGAGAATTAAAGCTAAAAACGTCTTTTAGTTCAATAATAATTTCTTCTGTATTTTCTTGATTTTTCAAAGCTTCTAATGCCTTGCCTTTTTCTTGATAAATAATTATTTTTTCGTCTTTAATTGAAACTTTGCATTTTTTAGATTTTTCTTGTCTTGGCATAAGAGAACAGTAAAAAGATTCTCCTTTGCGATTTTCTAGTGATACTAAGGGATCTCTACCTATGCAACGTTTATCTTGGGGAAACTTAACACAAAATTTTGCAATATCATTGACGAAAAAGTCTTTACATTTTTTGTTGTAGGGAAAATTTTCACAAAATTGATTTAAATCCTGATTTTTATTTTCTTGTCCATATACTGCTGTTGTTTCACAATAAAATAGAGCAAGACTAAGAGGTATTAAAGATAGAGTTGTTAATTTCATGATCTGCGATTGTATTATTATTTTGATAAATTAAATTTTTATTGCAATACGGCTTTGTATTATTCCTTTTTTCACCTATTACCTATTCACTGTTAATACATCCACTTCTTTCAATAGAAAAATTTGGCATTATTGTATTGCATAAAAAAGCTTTTTCTAATTCAGAGTTATTTATCTGAGACTCAATTAAATTAGAATTACTAAGGTCTGTGTCCTGCAAATCGACAGAATTTAAAATAGCATTACTCAAATTACTATTGAATAAATTTGCACTATCTAGATTTGCTTCGGCTAAATTTGCCCCGTTTAAGTTAGCATTACTTAAATTTGTGTATCCAACAAAATCAAGCGATCGCATTTCTAAATTTTCTAAGTTGGAAAGGCTGCCAGTATTATTGCCAGAGCCAGACATACTGCTAAATATAGCCAAAGCGGAGCTAATCACACTTAGCCCATCTTTTAAATCTGACAAAGGCGTACTTATTTTTGCCTTATTTAATAAAAAACTAGAAATATCTCCTTTTTTAATTGGTATTTTTGGCGCGCAACTTTTTACGTTAGCCCTAGTTAAATCAGCGTTTTTAAGATTAGCAGAATCTAAATTAGCGCAGCTTAAATTTGCCTCAGTTAAATCAGCATTTATCAAACTAGCATTCTGCAATTGCGTGATATTTAACCCATCTGCATTTAGTCTTGCTTGAGTTAAATTAGCATTGTTTAAATTGGCAAATTTGATATTGGCAGCCTGTAAATTAGCCCCTTCCAAATCGCTATTTTCTAAGGAAGATGACATTAATATCGAATTTCCTAAATTTGCCTCATATAAGTTGGCATTATTTAAATCAGCCCCTATTAAATAGGCTTTTCTTAAATCAGCTCCCTCTAAATTTGTTCCTTCCAAATTTGTTCCTTCCAAATTTGCCCCAGCTAAAGTAGTTCCTGATAAATCTGCACCAGCCAAATTACACCGAGGACATTCTTTAGTATCTAAAAGCCGTTTAATATTCTGGGAAACCTGAGTATTAGTATTATTAAATTTTGGTTTAAACAGTGGTGCAAGTGTTGCGATGTCGGGATTATGATAAAGCCAGGGTTCTAACTTTTCGACAATCTTAGGCATATTCTCATTAGAAAAACCTTTAACTAAATACAAATTTGTGGGTAGGATTGCTTCTGCTGAAATAGTCAAAAAATTACTCTTATTTTCCTCTTGAGGATTGTTTAAAAGATAGCCTATTTGAATTTCAGTAAACATTCCCGCAGAATTTTGGCGATCGCCTACACCTGCCAGCCACCATTGAGAATGAAAGCTAAATATATCCTGCTTGCTAATAACAATCTCTCTTCTTTCTTGCTCACTATTTGAAGCATCATTTGGTTCTAAATAAGCAATTATTTGTTCATTTTTAACTAATACTTTGCAGTGGCTAGACTGTTTAAGATTAGGCATTAGAGAACAAAAAAAGGAATCCTGTTGACTTAGCAATCTCTCTTTCTCTTCACATCGCTTATCTAGAGGATGATCGATGCAAAATGTCTCCATATCTTCAGAAATAAACTTAGCGCACTCTTTATTAAGAGGAAAATTCTGACAAAACTCCTCTTCTACGTTTCTATTTTTTTGCCTATTCGCTGGTATATTGGCAACAGCCACATTGCCTATTAATAAAGTACAGCAAAAAAATACTAGATATAACAAAGTTGACTTCATAAAATGCGATTATATTACTAATAAATCAAAAATAAAAAATATTACCTGTTACCTATTACCTATTACCTGATTCCAGGTTGACCTGTTGAAGTAAAGCTCGAGTTATTTGATAGCTAGAATTATCTTTTTGAGCCTGGAAAAAGCTATTTGCCTGGGACAAAAGTGCGATCGCTTTTTCTTGTTCCCCCATCAAAGCCAAAGCCACACTTTTACCAAAGTCCAAATGTCCTGGGGTGGAATCAGCCTGAAGTAAACTTTTAAAATCTATCGGTATGCTCACATACTTATCAGATTGAGAACTAACATTGCTCACTTCCCCAGAAACGTTTTTATTCTCTTGATATAGTTGCCAAGCAAAATAAAAATCAGTTGTTGACTGAGTTAATTCTTGATTTTGATAGTTAACCAAACCCCTGCCCAAATAGCCTCTAGGATCTTGGTAGTCCAATTTAATAACGTGGTTAAAATCATTGAGAGCCTGATTGTAGTTGCCCAACTGATAATAAGTAAGACCTCGATTGATATAAGCTTCAATATATTTAGGATTGGAAACAGTAGCCTGTTTAAAATCTTGGAGGGCTAGCTTACTTTTACCAATGTTGCGATAAAGACTGCCCCTTCTAACCAAAACAATCGAGTTAGAGTCATTAGCGATCGCCTTATTATAGGCAGCAATAGCCTCTTTTGGCTGAGATAAATTCTGAAGTGCCTCTGCCTGAAGAATATATAAAGCAATATTATCAGGTTGGAGTGCAAGAGAACGCTCAATAGCTCTCTTAGCGCGATCGTATTGCTTTAAACTTAACAAAGACAAAGACTGACGATACCAAGCAGGATATAAGTCAGGTTTAATTTTAGTAGCCAGCTCAAACTCAGCTACTGCTGCTTGATAATTGCCTTGATTATAATTAGCCAATCCTTTGCCATAGTGCGCCTGATAAAAATCAGATTTCTTTTTTAGGGCGCGATCGAATGCTTTAATAGCTTTTGGATAGCGAGACAATCGCCATAATTGATTGCCATAGTTTAGCCATTGAGTTTCATCACTAGATTCTGCGGGAGTTTGAACCTGAGTTAAATTATTCTGAATTGACTCAAGATCGTTCTGAGATAATTTTGGCTGGGCAAAAGGATCAATATCTAGTCTTTCTTTAGTGGTTTTGATTTCAACTCCCTTTTTAACCATCAAATCTTGAGCATAATCGGAATCCAAAAAAGTCCCGATAGGAATACCCAAACTAAAGCCTAGCTGCAACTTATTACTCAAGCGATATCTTTCCCCTTCGGCTGAAGCATGAATGCCAATGACTCTTCCGCTAGTATCCAATACTGCACCACCACTCATGCCACTTTCAGACAGGTTAGTATAAACCAGCTCATAACCATTGTCTTGAGCAAAAGAAAGATCGTCTTTTACTAAAAATATGCCTGTTTCTTTCCCTGCAACCTTTCCTGCTGAAAACTGAAGAATATCCGACTGTGAGGAATCCGCCCAGCCAGAGACAAACACCCAAGACTCCTCATTAAAGCCAAACTGATAATCTCCAAAACGGGCAGTGTCATATGTAAATTTACTTTTAAAACTAACTACCGCTAAGTCTGAATCTTCAAAACGTTCAATCTGATTAGGAGTTACAGAATAAGGTTCGCCTTCTACGGTAACTACAGTATATTCTTGATTACTTTCCACCACGTGTTTAGCAGTCAGAACATAGTAAACAAATAGATCTTTGTTTGTTTTATCTTTCTTTTTAGCAAAGATTACCCCCGAACCATTACCGTTTTCGCCCTCTATGCTGACAGTAATTTGTTGGGCAATTTCATTTACTTCCAGGGGAATACCTTGTAATTGAGATTCCTCTTCATCATCTTCATTGTCTTGAGCCAAGATAAATGGGGCATTGTAATTAAAATCTTGATTAACTTCTCCCTTAACTTTGGGAACAAAACCAAAGGTGCATAACACGAACGCCAAAGCAAAAGAAACAGGCTGGTTGAACTTCTTGTGCATAATCTAAAAATAGAGCTAAATAAATAAAATCAAAATCACAAATCTATTGGTAGTGCGTAGTAAGCAATACCTTCGGATTGAAAATCAGGTAAATTATCTTCTACATTGCTTTTTTCCCCTTCAGAGGGAGTATAGAAATGCGCCCCTGTAGTAGAGTTAAAGAAACGATAAATGGGAATCGAACCATCAACTTCCGTGGCGTAGGCAGAAAAAGCCTCTCCTTCAAAACTAAAGTTATCTAACTCTTCAACGGCATTCTTTTCTACTTCGGAGATAGTGTAAAGATGAACCCCAGTATCTTGATTAAGGAAACGATATACAGGTTCGGGTTCGGGATTTCCTGTCAGAGGATCTACCGCCTGGTAAGAAGCACCTTCAAAACTAAAGTTGGCAAGATCTTCGACTGCATCTCTTTCCGTTTCGTTAGCAGTATAAAAGTGAACCCCAGTGTCGTTATTAAAAAATCTATATACCGTTGTTCCTGAAATAGAATCAAAATCCGATTCTGGGGTAGCCAAGGAAATTATATTTAAGTCTTCTACCGATTCAAACTCAGCAGAAGATTGCCAAACAACATTGTCTCCAGATAATGCAGGAAAAACATCGTCAATCTCATTATTAGTAAGCCGAATGGTTTCACTGCCGTCATAAAGGAATATTTCACTATCACCATCGCTGCCCATCCAAACTACATTACTTTCCGACACTGCGGGTATAAAATTAATAAAATTTTCGTTACCGAGTTCAATAGTTTCGCTTCCGTTATAGAGAAAGATTGAGAATACTTCTACCCTAACAAAATTGTCTCCTGATACTAAGGGCGAAGATTTCGATAAATCATTGTCAGTAAGCTGAATAGTTTCACTTCCGTTATAGAAGAATATTTCACTATCATCGCCATCGGGTTGGCTTTGCCAAACTATATTATCCCCAGATATTTCCGCCGCCAAATCATCGACATCATTATCAGTAAGCTGAATGGTTTCACTTCCGTTATAGAGAAAGATTTCGCCATTACCATCTATTTCGCTTTGCCAAACTACATTGTCCCCAGATACTTTGACAAAAGATTCTTCTATATTGTTATCAGTAAGCTGGATAGCTTCAGTGCCGTTGTAGAGAAATATTTCGCCTTCTTCATCTATTTCGCTTTCCCAGACTACTTTACTGCCCGATATTACGGGATTTTGATCGTCTACTTCGTTATCAGTAAGCTGGATAGCTTCAGTGCCGTTGTAGAGAAATACTTCATCATCGCCACCCCTCTCGCTTTGCCAAACTACATTATTGCCATCAATAGCTTCATTAGAAGGAAGAGGCAAAAACGATTGTTCAACGCCACTAATTATCTCAGTTGTATATTCGTTCATGGTTTATTAATCTTGGTATGAATACTAAATGTGTTGTGTGTAATAAAAAATTATTTAGTTTTAGTTGTTAAAGTTCTGTTCCTGCCTCAATTGGTAAGGCATAATAAGCAATGCCTTCGGACTGAAAATCAGGTAAGTTAGCTTCGACGTTGTCTCTCTCCTCTTCAGAGGGAGTATAAAAATGCGCCCCTGTAGTGGAATTATAGAAACGATAAATGGGAATTGAACCCTCAAGCTCACTTGCATAGGCGAAGAATGCTTCCCCTTCAAAACTAAAGTTATCAAGATTTTCTACGGCATCCCTTTCTACTTCAGAGACAGTGTAAAGATGCACTCCCGTATCTTCATTGAGGAAGCGATATACAGGTTCGGGTTCGGGATTTCCTGTC
>ERZ1740059.1483-NODE-1483-length-11790-cov-8.689646_pt1 | contig 11790 bp, 7 predicted proteins | sample MGYA00581744_ERZ1740059 | MGnify/ENA primary metagenome ERZ1740059 (study PRJEB43018, sample SAMN04849738) | marine metagenome | isolation source: floating plastic debris | place: Pacific Ocean | collected 2008-08-28 | study: EMG produced TPA metagenomics... | reverse complement strand
GACCATAGTGACAGGGATCACCCAGGGTGTCGGTTACAAGCCGTGATATAATAATAAATATAGTATGGCCAGGTCAGAGATCTCTCCTCTATAGTGGCATTGAAAGGTAGGCCACAATGCAATAATGTACTATTTGATATCAGTTTTTAGCCTCTTGGCTCACAGAACTTCACTTTTTGTGATGATGCCATCATGATAATCTCCAAATTTGAGATGGTGTAATTATAAATGGTGCCGTGGCATGTCGATACAGGGCAATGACACAAACAACGTGTACATGTATACTGCCAAATCTTAGCAGCCCTGGAATCTGTTAGTGCGAAAATAGGCCTGAAAAAGCTGAGTTCAGTAATGGGTTACTTAGAATACACTTCAATAGGGCATTTGTGTAAAATTCCAAGTTTTCATACATTTTTTTGCAAAATTTGAAGCATAGACTTGGATCTTAGCGATGGCCCCCAGAACTAAAAAATTTTATCTCCGGGGACCAGAGGCTATAATATATCAAATCTGAAATCCATGAATGAATCTTCTGAACCCATTTACTTATAATTTATGGTGAATATAAGACGCCAGCTTTATCAGTCTGGTTATTCAGAATAGGTGTTTCAAAATATTTACTCACTGATAGGTGAAGGGTATGGTACTGCTAGTTCACAGGCGGCTAATGTGGACTTGGTTCTCGGCAGCCCTTATCATTTCATTGGAAGCCGTTTCTCTGAAATCTTCTACTTAAAGAAGGATGTGTGATGCCCGACTTGCAGTCTTGGAGGCAATGGTTAGAAACAAATTCTCACCATAGATTAGATGGAGTGATTCTGAAATAGTTCTAGTGTACCTCAAACCTCCACATAAAATCAGCTCCCTATCTAGTCCCACATATTTTATTATTTGACCTTCAAAGCGATGAGTAATTCGCTGTGAATAAATTATGAGTTTATCTTTAGCTACCTTGTGTAATAAGGAGATTTTGCATCACATCTTTCCTATCGATTATATAATACACAATAATAAATTTAATATAGAGATTCAGACAAGTAAAATTTATGACAGACAGACAATTTGAAATCCCCATGCTGTGCTGTCACAATGCCTTGTTGTGCGCATTAATCTCGTTGATGGTTATGCCATGGTGAGCCATCAACATGTCAACTGTGCACAACCCGGCTACAGTGATGCATCGTGGGAAGGCAAACTAAATTCATTCATAAAAGTGCTGTAACAGCTGTAGTCATGATTCTGGTGTGTTGGTGATTTTTATCTTTGACACAACAAAGTCTGCTGTCTTCTCAACGATCTCCAGCCTAGACTATCAACCAGTATGTTATGAAATTCTAGCCATTCACATCCATTCATGAATGAATGATGACATTTACCGGAAACGATTTGCTTCAAACTGAGTTTAGAAAAACCTGCTGGTAGGCACTTTACTGTACAGTGCATTTCATCTCTCATTATTTATTATAACAACTATTTTTATAATGGCGCAACTCATAAGCCCTCTCTGCAAAGCATCATTTAGTCTGGTGATTCACAACTAAAATATGATGATAAAACCCATTGACAAAATCGCTCAACATCAACTTACATTAGCCAGCGCAGTTGAGCAATAATACCACATAAGTGATCACTGCTGACAAAGCAAATATTATTTTCATCATATTATGAGTTGGAAGCTTTGGTTGGAATTTGAAGAGCGCAGGGAATTTTAGTTGGCGTGTCGTGAGAAATCGGCTGCGGTGCTGAGTTATTGAGTTTGTTTGAGATGAAGAGCGGCGTTTTATCCAATAATTATAGTACCTGTCACAGTGGATGGTATGTAAATGAATAGCTTAGCCCTCAGTGTAGACCAGAGACAGCTATGTGTGTTCCTTAGAGGAAACTGGTCGTCTAACCGACTGCTAACACCACCAACGCCGTACGTCCAGTTCTTATGATGCGATTGCACGCTATCATATGCATGCTGGTCTATACCTGGAATTTGCATTGTGATGTGGCCCAATATGTTTTTATTTTAGTGGAAAATATGTAGGGCAGCATATTTTGCGGTGGAAGTTTGGCGGCGTTATCTTAGCACAGTACATTTTTTTGCCGAGAAAATATGCGTTTGAAGAATAGAAAATTCCTCGGTGTTGCTGAGTGAAGATAATTGCCATTCAAGGAAACTTGGCCATCCATGCAATTCAATAAAATGGGGAGGACAACAACTTGAGCACGGATGTGAAATCTGAGACTCTCTTGGGTACCTGTATGAGCTGACAAGAATCTCACATCGCCCTGAGTGCAGGGCAGAGCTGCTCAGTTTGTTGGTGCAGACACGAGCTATGTTTGCTTTTTACTCGTCATGAATGGAGCTTATTGTTCAAAATGTCTCCAAAACGTTCAAGGTGGCACATAGATGGAGATTAAACTCTCTATTCAAAGCTTATACAGTACTGAATGAAGTGAGTGCTCCAACTGCCATCAATACCAACCTCCCCATTATTCTACTGAATAGGTACGAGGACAGTGTCCATTGATAAAAGAGTGAAAATATGTGCTATTAAGAACTTGTTAATTTGTGAATTTTCTCAATAACAACAATAAATGGGAAGAGAGGAGAGGGGTGCCCATTCATTAGTTCTCTTCTTTGTTAAGAAGTAGGTTGAGCAATGTTCTTTTGTAAGTGTTACAATATTACAATTTGAGAGATAACGGTTTTCTAGACGTTACACAAAACAATTTCTTTTGTGCTACTGGATATTTGAATTTCACCCACGTGGGAAGTTGAAAATTCAAAATTGGGATACCCCTAGGCTTTTCCATTTTCAAATAGGTGAGAACAAGTGTAATTAATTTTTGAAAGCTTCTGGTATGGGACTTGGGAATAATGTGCATATATAACTGACTTGAAAAATACAAAGTGAATAGCAATCAAAATAGTTGCAGGGAGGTCCAAAAATATCTACAAATAACCTCAGCATCCGGCCAATGTGCAACCAAAACTATCTGATTGCATACCAACAAGTATTCAGAAATGAGTTTCAGGCTCAAGTTTTGTGCTGAATAGGTCTTTATTTTCTAAACACTGTGGTTGACATGAGTATACTAAATTATTGTCGTGTTTACTCTCAACAAGTGCTCGAAAAATTGGGCTACCACCAAAATATCAGTAGTTCACCGTTCAACCCTTACCACAAATTAAGAAGTAGTGCACACTAGTAGACAATAAATAAAGGCCGCTGTGGACCACACAATAGAGCAGAGAGGTATCTACCGCAACGAGCCACCATGATGGGAAATGATACCCAGCAAATGCTGAGGGCTGTCAAAACGGTAATAAACATCTCAAAATGAGATAGGAATTATTCTTTCATGTATACTAAGTTAGCGGTTTGATTTTTAAATTTAGTTAATAACAGAGGATGGTGGCTAATCAAGAACTTTGGGTGTTTCTTGTATCCATTCTCAGGCGCTGTATTATTATAAGGCTTGTGGCGATGGTGATGATTTAGACTGGTGAGGGCCGTTTGGATGTTTCTGTGATGTTAGGTACATTTGAATGAATGACACACAATCTGTACTCATTAGCACTCCAACTGTATACTGAATGACTGTCACAATCCGCTGCTTATTATTCTGCTGGTTCTTGTTGAACTGATTTCTCTAATAAACTGATGAGTGAATGGGAGATGAATTAATAAATTCTATAATAAATCTGGCCTCATCAGGTCAAGTTGTCACATTATGTAATCATTTAGCAACATTTTGATGTGATTATTGTGTATTATGAAGTGGATGAGGTGTGTGGTTTCGTACATGCAAGATTCTCTGGTCCCAAAACCCTGACTTCATACCTACTTGTAAGGCTTTTAATCTTGTGATTAAATTCAATTTCAATACAATTAAGTCACTAAGGTTACACTCTTTGACATTTAGGCCTGCTGAAATCGGGGATTTTCATCCTTTTATTATACTGGTTAGCCATTTTATGGAATCGCAATTTAAAAGGATCTGTCTTTGTCAAAAACTGTTACAGAAGTAATTCATGTTTGCCATGTTGAATTAAAATATTTGTTACTGTTCAATTACCACTCATATGGATTTCAAACATCACACAGCGCACCAATATGGTATCCTACGAGGCATTGTTAGGATATTCCAAAGTTTTCTCAGCTCATAAAAGTGCACAATTTTTGAACAAATGTTCCTGGGGAATCCGGCCAACAATTGCATTGTGGTACACGCTTTTAATATACCCTATTCACGTTTTAAAACTCTGTGCTATCCCATAGCAGAGGATTAATGCATGTCTTGTCTCTTATTTTGTAGATTTAGATTTCGTAATGTATCCACCATCTTTGTTGGCGTGTGGCTGTATCAGTGCTGCGTTAGCGTCTATATTACCCTACACACAAGACACTAAACGATTACTCTACTACGTCAATATTCTACAGCATAGTGCTTCCATCGATCTGGTAATTATCTCCCCTGATATGTCTACTTCATGAATTTGTGCGATTGGTTCAATGTTTAGACACTCAATATGAAACCACTATCATAATAGACTTGACAACATTCATTCACATAGCTTTCATTTAGGAGATTAGAAGAATCTAGCTAACTAATAGTTTTGCGGTTTGTGAGTGGATGCTAGCTAGGTGTCTCTCACAGAATAACTGATATCCACTGATTCTTGAATGGCAGTGTCTCTTAGTGCAAACCAGTTCAAGTAAAACTTCACTCAGCGGTGGGCAGAACAAGTAAATATTTGTCTAAGATACTCTCACCTTAGATTCGGGAGGTGGGGTAGGTCTACACAGACAACAACATCGGTCGGCTTGGTGCTTGAGGCAATTCTGATAACCTTACTGTCGCTGAGGTATTACTGCTCAGATGTAGGTGATGATAGGCCTCACTGGGTTTTTTGTTTGTTTTTAGTTAGAAAAGCCCTTGAGCAATCTTACTTCTGACAAACAAGCAGGGACCCATCTATTGTCAAACCAAGTGGTAGCTATCTTAATGAATGAATGAAGTAAAAAATATACAAAAATAACAAAAATATGTCTGGTAGTCAAACAAACCTCATCAGTTAGACGATGCTAGTAAGGCGGGAATGTCAGCTATTGTTTTTGTGCATCGAGGCCGGAGATCCCCATTCAATGATTGTGTTGACTTTGGCCAACCGTCATTTTTTTCCAAAACTGGTAGTGATGAAGATTTGAATTTGCATTTCCTGGACACCTGATGACAGTATCGATATGACAATACAAGGCATTGGGTACAGCCATCTTACATAGCAAGTAATTACAATATCAAAATGCATTGTTATGCAATGATTCACATGAGAAAATATTGGAGAAGAAAAGCAGAAAACATCCATACAAACATGGGTCACTGCACTAGAAAAAGCATAAAATTACAGGTATAGCATTCAACTAAATGTCAATGTTTATTATTGCATAATAAATAAATTAACAACTTTGTTAAGGTCAACAGGAATCAGTTTAAAACATTTTAATTGATCAAAACGATATGAAGGCGGTGCCTTAGTGTGGTTTTGATGTGCATGATCTGGTTTAAACACCGATGAATTCCTTGTGACAACAATTATCAGTTACTATGCATTTTCAACTAAATTAAAGAAATGTAAGGTGCATTCAAATTCAAATCCGCCAAAACATGCACAAATACCAGGAAACTCGTGGCACATTCAAGTCTCTCACTACTGCAATTTTCTCCTCACTTCAAGCACTGTTGCAAGCTATTACAAAATAAAATTTAAATTCAATTTAACATTCATTGAATTGACATTAAGAGCATGGTAGTAATTTTATTTCAACAGTTTAGATCGGCTTTGTTTGGTGAGCCAGGCTTTCACATGTCAAAGTCTGTCTGGTACTGAAGGCTCAGTTGTGTGGTCGATGACATTAGGATGTCAATTGTGATGTAATCACTTAACGTCTCTCTTTGTAGTGGGTATCCTCCGATACTTACCCACTACCACCATGGTTCATTCATGAATGGGATTAAGCTAATCAGATAAAATACTGGGAATTAATTATATCAATTCAGCAACCGGCCCTGGACAAGGCAAAAGCCCAATATATGCTGCATCCCCTGCAGCCCCGATGCAGAAAAAGCCCGAAATATATTACACCATGGTGTGGATTAATATACGTACAAATTCCTATGCTAAAAATGTTTGCCCATGTTTGAAAAAAATTTCTGCTAGATGAATTTGAATTATTGTGATTTTACCCAAGTGTACTACTGACTTATACAATGGTTGCTTTTTGTCTTATAGGAGATGATGAGGTCATGTCATGATCATGTGGTGAGAGTTGTAGGAAATTCTGTGTTGTCTAAGTTGTCACTGACTGCTACGCCAAGCAAAGAGCCTGTCTCGCATCCCGGTACACCAACAGATACACTGGATGTGGAAGTAGTCTAACTCTATCTCCCACCAGAGTCGCCAATTTCATCTCCTTATTTCGCTCCTTGAAGTACCTTCGTACTTGATATTGATGTGCAACTACAAAGCCAAAGTTCTGTCTGTCCGGCTGACGGCTTTCACTCGGGTCGAGAGCCCCATTCCGCTGACGTTGAACACGACCAAAACCTGTATATAGCATCTCTTTAGCAATTCCAGCAAGTGTTTTATACCGTGTGACTTTCTTCATAATGTAAAAAACAAATTTAGCAAAAAAATCTTCAAAATTTTGTGCAGCTCATTTTATAATCAGCTTCTATCACTACAATGTCTTGTACTACTAAGGTCTTCCTTCATGGCGCTTCCATATGGTATGTCGGCAGCCATCAATGAAGACAGCAGAATTCTGTAACGAATATTATTACTACCTTATTAGTATTATTTCGTTTTCTCTTCTTTTGTTCTAGTTATAGTTTATAGTCCCGCAAGTTCTTTCTAAGCTATGTGTATGATAAAATAGTGCCACCAATAGTTTTCATACTTACCATACTAGCCCACCCGCCATCATAAGTCCAGCTGGTACAATCTTGTGAGACCTCCAAACGCTGCTGAACCATCGTGCTGACTTCAGCCAAAGTTTTCCATGCCCGGACTAGTTGGTTTGTAGCAGATGTCGATCGAGGCATGCCAAAGGAGTGTCCATCTTGTATCCCACTGGATTTTATACATTTTTGTGCACTTGACCTGTTTTAGTTCAATTTCGGTTATGCATTATACTTTTTTTGTTCAATAACTATTGTCATTGCCTTGTTGAGAAAAGCAGTGCAATTTGAGCGTTCATTTTTATTCTACCTCATTTGGTACACCACATCGCATAAGCCCATTAAAAAATAAGTGTAAATTTCTCAAAAAATAAAAGCCAGCACCATCTACTGCCAACAAGTGTAGCACTAAGAATATTCCGCATTTTAGCTGCATTCAAGTCTCATCATAATTCTAGTGCTCACATTTTGTGTTTTTTATCTGTATATTTTGAATTCATGATACAGCTTGTATTGAGACGATGCAATGTAATATTAAACGAATCTTACAAAAATGCAATATTATAGGCCAAATTTTTTTACCACAACATAGCGCAAACTAAAACCGGTTACATACATTTTACTATGCATTTTCGTGTGTGCATTTTGTAAGATTTTTTATGTCATTTCGGAATATGGTTTTCTTACAACAATTACACCGTTTTTATATTCTGGGTTCAAAACATCTTACTGTATTATTTTAGTTGGGACCATAAACATTTTGGATATTATAATTATGTAATTGAGGTATAATGGAAGTTGAAGGCAACAATCTTTTACCGTGCAATGCAAATTTAGGCTGATAAAAATGTGCAATACTGACCATCCATTACTAGTTCCAGGGACAATACAGCAATAACCTCACTACATATTTAATTTAAACCGGCTCTGACTGAAATGTTTTTTTTTTGTATTTAGTTTTTGTTTTACGTTCATTTCCGAAAAGAAGTGAACTTTTCGAGAAGATGCTTTTCAAGCACTCGGCTGTTTTTGTAGTGTTTCTTTTTGTTACTTCTTACAAGAAAAAAAATACAAAACACAAAAATCGCCATCTGAGTTATTTTCACTTCTAATAATATGTAAATACGTATAAACACCATAGACATCCCCAATTAAGCTAGAATTTTTTACGTGAACCTGACATATCATTCTAAATCTTTATGAAAGCCAATGTGTTAACAATAAACCGTCATACCAAAGATATCAACAAAATTGGAAGAGAATTTCACTAAACATAATTCGGTAGAGTTACCGATAGCAGACACAGTGATGTAATATTTAGGAATGCCGAATTCATTTTGCTTCAAACTTGATCACACAATTTAACTTTGGAATGTCTCTGCGCCTTTCATTCACTAATCATTATTGTACATGGCATCTTTATTTCATTCACCAAGATTTTCATTTTTATAATGGTCAAACGGTGCACTATTATCAAAGGATTATAATATGCTAAAATGGTTAGCTTTTCACCCCCACCACCAATCGAGACATCAGTCAAAGGTCCCACCTCCATCCCTGATATACGAACTGCAACTGTTAGTCCACCAGTTTCTTTCATTAACCACTTACATTATGACAAGTGCGGAAGTGAAAATATGCAGTCATTTGTGTGTTGTTCGTGACTGATAGTGATTGTATTTGAGATTAGCTAAAATGAGTTCTCATGAAAATTAATATTCCGCTAAAATTGAGACTTTCAAAGTAATCATGATCAATAAATAAATACCTTTGAACACAAAACCATCAGCAACAAAGGAGATTACCTGAACTCTGTAAGATGAAGTGTCAGGATTGAAACCTGCGCAGGCAAGCTAAACCCAGCGCGGAGTGAGATAGGTATGGGCTCGGGGGTGTTAACACCGTAACTCGGTTTGCTTCAAAGTCATCAATACACTCCGTCAAGGACTAGTGGGGGGGGGGTATTTAGCAAGCCTTTGGCTTTTTTTATAATGCTGCTTCAGCACATTACTGAGGAAGCCCACGCTCAGCATTTAGAGCGTTGAGGCATAAAGCGATACGGCTCTTACATGGTAGGGATGATCAAGTTGAGCACCATCTGAGGGGCACCAGTATAATCTTCCCTGCAAGGTCCATGTGGGTTTGGTGAACGGGAGGATTTTTTCAAGAAGTTGGGAAGACGCAGTCCTATTGTGCCATGGCCTAAAAATCTTACAGAAAAGAGATTAACATCTATCTCATCGATTTATCTCTTTGTATGTAAGAAATTGTCCGCTCTTTGCACGATACGCGCAACAGTCTGCGATGACTTGAACAATTTAAATAGCACATCTATTCATTTCTTCACTTTATTTTTAATATTACTACAGGAAGAAAGATCATTTCTTACAAAAACCAGAAACTCAGAAATTAAAAAAAGAGAGAAAATGAAAAAAGTCCAGTAATTTACCATAGGAATGCATACAAAGTTGAACATATCCAGCCTGATAAACAAACACGAGAGTTTTGGTGGCATCTATCAACTATTTACCTCCATAACCTAAGGCTCAATTCATTGACACACAATTCAATTACAAATCATTATCATCAAAAATGTTCTTCCTCTTTTTTTTCTGTTTTCATCATTAACAGGATCCGATAAAACTGAGTTTGCACTGTCAAACTTGTCAACTGTAAAGCTGAGGTACTGATTTACCACGCTGCTGCTCTGTCAATCTTGACACATGTTTTCTCTGGTATAATTGTTTGAGTGTCTTCGCTGTCACCGCAGTGAAGGTATGGTAATTGTGCTCTGTGTCAATTCCTTGTAAATTCTGTTCAGTCGACTATAAGCGATGCCGTCTCGGTCAAATTGATCATATCCAGTCAACCGGCTTTTCTTCTACCTTGGCCTGGTAGACAACGCCCCAGTCAGCTTACCGGCAGACGGCCTCTCTGAGGTAGTAGGACAGCATCAGATTTCACACCTACAAATATCAAAGTAAAATCTGAATCAGGTGCTTCGTTTGTAATCAGATATAAATCTTATCACAGCCCGACTGAATGACAGTAAAGAACAACACGTGTTAATTTGTCGTGTCACTCAGAAGTCAAGCATAGAATTCCAGGAAGTAAAAGACTATTCTATGAATGAATAAATATGTGGACTCTGCATTTTTGAAATGCACACAAATTATAGTGACAGCAGTCAATAAAGCATCAAAGGCGAGCGAGCTGGTAAGACCAAACTGCTGTAGCAGTTGGGTTTATTTAATTTGGCATGAAAGAAAGCTGTACAAAATTAAAACCTGACCAACATACAAAAGTACCTGTTACTATTTTTATTTTACATTGTACCGGATGGAAAAATTTTCCTCGGATTTGAAATTCTGTGATTTGATGCCAAATTCATTACTCAGAAAAAAACTTTCTACAAAATTTTCAAAAATGAACAAAATTTGCTACCGGTGCAACTCCATCCGGAAATTTGATGGTTTTGGGCCAGCTTGCCACGGCCACATATATTTTCATACTGAAGGTAGAATATGTCAAAACAGTTTTGTGTCAATGAAAAGCCAGCAATTGCATCAAATTCAAGCGGGGAGGGAGGCTAACATTGTTATATAAACCACACCGTGAATTTCCCACCCTAACTTCAAATTCCTAGCAGCAACCTTTCCATGAAAACACACAGCAGCCAATGTATTGAAAGAAAGGCATGTGAATTGTTGAAAAGCACTTAGAAAAGCATCTAAATAGAATAACTTTTCCATCTCAAACCACAATTTGTCACGACTGGTCATACAATGGACGAGAGATAGACTAGACTTGTCCAGTTTATGCTTTGTATTATACTGGTGGGAACTACTAGATTGCCTTTGCGTGCATTCCCATTCATAAAACGTTTATGAATGAACACAAGTTGATACAGCAAACAGTTTCAATGGCCATTAGAGTATTTATAAAACAACAGAAGTAGTGCTATAATTAAGCTGGTACACTAACAACACATGGTCAAGATTGGGCTCTTCTTCCATCCTCTCTCTATTCACAATACTACAGTCCAGTCCCTGGCCTCCTGAAGATGTCAGAACAACAACCGGATCCTATTACAATATTTTTCTCTGTTTTGGATGTGTGGCGTTACCTGAGCTTGATTCATGTTCTAACTTCCGGGGACACAAGCCAGCCCTTTGCCATCATTATTTTGATGTCTACCAGAAGAGAATGGTGACGGGAAAAGCTCAAATCTGGTGTTTAAAATTGGATGGAGGGGGGGGAATAATTGTAATATTACGCAGAAATTAAATAAAACATCTTAGCAATAATCTCCCTGGGTAAAACAAATTTCGTAAACAACTAAATTAACTGTAGGAGTTTCAATATCAAGTTGATTACACATGACATGCAAACCTTCTTGCATGAAATCATATTGGGAGTTACAGTAAAGTGCAAAATAGTCTCGTCCATGTCAAAGTTAGTTGGCCTTAGTTTATTTTAAATCAGACTCACCCCAGAACCGAGATGGTAAAGGAAACCTCAATTAAAAAATGCATATAAAGGTGATCATTTCATCAATCACAAAAACAGTTCTGTCTTCTTATGAAAATTTTTGGCTGTTTATTCCGATATATGATGCAAAGGAGTGTATCGCAAACCCTAGTCTCCCTCAGTGTTTAAATAAACTGTGACATCCTGGTGAATAAACTATGATGACAAAGGGTTGATCCTGTAGCCTACATATTGAAATGTGTTGGAGTTTTATTTATTTTAGCTATGCTACAATGAAATCAGTATAATAGTCTCATTGAAATTGGAAAGCAATAGACTGGGAGGGGAACTAATACATGTATTTAT
>ERZ1740059.1482-NODE-1482-length-11795-cov-9.164395_pt1 | contig 11795 bp, 9 predicted proteins | sample MGYA00581744_ERZ1740059 | MGnify/ENA primary metagenome ERZ1740059 (study PRJEB43018, sample SAMN04849738) | marine metagenome | isolation source: floating plastic debris | place: Pacific Ocean | collected 2008-08-28 | study: EMG produced TPA metagenomics... | reverse complement strand
CTAAAGAACGGTTTTTATTTTTACGAAAGTCTTCTAAATCTATTTCTAAACCAGCAACGAACATCAGATAAATTTTACCGATATCCGACAGCAATTTCATGGTTTCAGTTTCTGCATTCAATATTCCTAAACCATCAGGGCCTAATACTATTCCTGCAGCTAAAAGTCCAACTAATCCAGGAAGTTGTAAACGCTCAAAAATAGGCGGTACTATAAGAATTACCAATAAAAGAATCGTAAAAGCAACTAAAGGACTCTTTGGAAGGGCTTGTAATATTTGTTCCATAAGAATATGATTTTATTTTTTGCTGATATCAAGTCATTAAGAATTAATCTGATTTTAGATTTTAATAAATACATCAGCCCCAATGGTTATTTAATTTAGTATTAGTATAATTATTGATTCATGCATAAGTTTGTTTATATGAAAGTTTGATAATTAAATCGGATTTATTAATCGTCAATATAAACTACGAGTATGCCGATAAATTATTAACTGTTTGAATAAAATTTAATACGAAAGACTAATAACTTTTTGTTCATTTATAACAATTTTAGCCAAGTTATTATAATAATAGTTTATTGCATCATAATTAACTTAAAATTTTTGCTTTTTGCCCGGTTAAAATTATAATAGAAAATCGACTATTATGATTTATTGATAATGAAACTATATTAGGGCTTACGCAAGCGGCACATTTTTATTGTAGAGGCACGTGTCACTTCCCGTCACGTAATAAGGCTTTTATTGTCACGCACCAGCAAATTATTATAACAATTGTGTAAGTCTTTTATATATAAGATTACTCCGCAGAATTCTGAAAAGATACGTAGTTATGATGGTGCATTACGAACTCCGTTCTAATACACTCTGCAATATATCAATTTTTTCAATAATCAAATCGGATTGTCATACAAATAAAGTCACCACTAGGGGTGACTTTGATGTTTTTAATTATTTAAAAAGACATTGAATCTTTAGCTAGAGGCATCTGCTTGTTCTACAGTATCTTTAACTGGATCTTTAAAAGCAAACCTTAAAAACGGTGGTGCTAAAAAGGTTGTCAAAATTACCATAATAATGATCGCTGCTTGCAAAGGCTTATCAAGTGCGCCGCTAGCTGCACCAATACCAGCAAATACCAGTCCAACTTCACCCCGTGGAATCATTCCCACACCGATGGCTAAGCGGTTAATTCCGGGCTTACCAAAGACTGCCCAACCTGTAATTACTTTACCGATAATCGCGACTACAATCAAAAAGACAGCTAGTATTAAACCTTGCCGATTTTCGGGAATTACAGGATTAAGCACGCTTAAATCAACTCTGGCTCCTACTGTTACAAAGAAAATTGGAACCAGTATATCTGCAATGGGAATTACCTGCTCATCCAATTCATTGCGTTTATCGGTTTCATCCAATACTAAACCAGCAGCAAAGGCACCTAGAATTGCTTCTAAATGAATTGCAGTGGCAAGGAAAGACATTAATAATGCAAAGATAAACGCCGGAATTACGATGTTTCCTCTAGTTTTAAATAATTCGGCAGTAAAAACGAAGGTTTTATTGAAGAATTTACCGAGCAAAATTGAACCGACTAGAAAAACAGTAGCGCTGATAATCAGATAAATTACATTGAAAATATCAACTTCGCCAGTTTTCGCCAAACTTGCTACTACTGCTAAAACGATAATACCCAAAACATCATCAATTACCGCCGCACCAACAATAATTTGTCCTTCTGCTGATTTGAGATGTCCTAACTCCGATAGAACTTTTGAGGTGATACCAATACTAGTTGCAGTTAAAGCCGCACCTGCGAAAATCGCCGGAATTGTGGAAACGTTAAAGAAAAACATCAAACCCGCAGTACCGGCGACAAAGGGAGCAACTACTCCAACTACCGCGACAATTGCAGCTTGGTAACCTACTTTTTGCAGTTCTCGTAAATCCGATTCCAAACCAATTTCAAACAGCAGAACAATTACACCTAATTCTGCCAAAATTGAAATCGCTTCGCTTTGACTTTCAAAAATTGACGTTACCGCTTCTGGACTTATATCGTCAAAAAATTGCAAAGCACTCATCAACAATGAGTCGGAAGCAGTAGCACCGCTTTCGGGAAACACTAATAAATTTAGTGCCGAAGCACCGACTACCACACCACCAACTAATTCACCTAAAACCGGTGGAAAGTCCAACATTCTGGACAATTCACCACCTAGTTTACTTGCAAGATAAATTACAACTAAACTCAGTAGTACCCCTGCAAGGACTATTGGTGCATTTTCAGCTTCGGCTGTTGCTAGCAAGCAATTGCTTGGCGATAGCAGTTCAAGTGGATAATTCATCGACGTATTAATTATTTCTCAGAGTGAAAGGTTTCTTTTCCTACAGAATTTATCAGAATTTCTGATTGGCAATCGGCAGTTTTAGGCAGTTATAAAGAGTTATATCAGTTATGCCAATTTCTACGATCGTATATCTTCCATAACTCCTTCAATTTCCACAATTGCGGTAATTTTTGTCACCGATAACTTCAAGGTGAGTAGTTACTATCCAAGTGCAGTTTCGTTAAAACCAGTTGTAGGATACTCGGTGGACGTATTATCATTGCCGCCATAGCTTACTAATTTAACCCCTTGTCTTAATGCTTCTACGCGATCCATGAGTATATTGCTCGGAGGTAACATATCTAAGATTCCTAATTTTTGTAGTCTTTGCTTAGTTTTACCTGTAGCACCGACTATAAATACGTGACGACCTTTATCAACCGCGTCTTTGATCGCATTCTCAAGCGCTAAGGAAGATGTTACACCCACGTGTGGAACTTCTGTAATGTCTAAAATCAACACATCGTGGTCTTTCATCGCGGTTTGTTCGCGGGATATAGCTTTGGAAACTCCAAATATCATCGGCCCTTCGAGGTGGAACAGCAAGACGCGATTGTTAGCTCGATCTAATAAGTCTTTTTCTATGTCGCTCAAGAGTATTGCATCATCAGCGTCAGTAATTGTTTTTACATCTTCTGAACGAAGATTACTTAAACGTTCGATAGTCAAGATATTAGCAACGAATACCCCAACACCAACCGCCACAATTAAGTCAACAAATACGGTCAGAATTATTACGCTGTACATAATCAAGGCTGCTTTCGGAGATACCTTGTGAGCGCGTTTGAGGAAGCTCCAGTCGATGATGTCTATACCTACTTTCAGCGCAATACCCGCTAATACCGCTTTGGGAATTACAGAAGTTAAAGGTGCAGCCCATAAAACTACGACTAACAAAAGTAAGGCGCGAGTTAAGCCAGAAACCGCCGTGCGAGCACCTGTTTGAATGTTAACTACCGTTCCCATTGTCGCACCCGCACCTGGCAAACCGCCAAACAATCCAGAAACGATATTACCTATACCTTGACCGATTAATTCTTTGTTTGAATCATGAGTCGTGCGTGTCAAACTATCAGCAACTACTGATGTCAGCAAGGCATCAATACAACCCAACATACCCAGAACCAAAGCATCGATCAGCATGGTTTGGAATTGTGCTGGACTAAATACAGGTACTTTGAATTGAGGTAAACCTGTTGCAAATTCCCCAATTAGACGGATATCAGCATTACTTAATAAAAAGTAGGAAATAGCCGTTCCTATTACCAAGGCCGATAACTGCGGCGGAATAATCTTATTTATCTTCTTGGGAGAGAATACAAGAATGGCGATCGTCAATACAGCCAAAACTGTTTCCATCGGCTGAATATTTCCTATCAGGTTCGGTATATTCTGAACCGTTCCAATAACCCCACCTTTAGGACTCGCTTGTCCTAAAAACGGTGCCGTTTGCAAAATCACCAAGATGACTCCAATCCCAGACATAAAACCGGAAACCACGGTGTAAGGCATTAAAGTAACGTATCTTCCTAACTTCAATGCACCAAGGATAATTTGAATTATCCCAGCCATTACTACAACGGTAAAAGCCATTGCTAATCCGTTTTCTGGATTCGCTGCTGTCAGGTTCGCAATTACTGCTGTCATTACCACCGTCATCGGCCCGGTAGGTTCCGATATTAATGTCGGAGTTCCGCCAAATAATGCTGCAAAAAAGCCGACTAGAACAGCGCCATAAAGACCTGCAGCTGGACCTGCACCCGATGCGACACCGAAAGCCAGCGCCATGGGTAAAGCAATGATTGCAGCGGTTATACCACCGAATATGTCACCGCGTAGGTTTCTAAAATGGATCCGATTGGTTATTTGCATTTTGATAAGACCATGTTTCTAGTAGTAATTGTTTGATTTTGATTATTTGAACTTCTCATCTTTGAAAATGGCAAAACTTTCCCTGACCTACTCGAACATTAGAGTCAGCCAGGCAATGATAAAAAGTATTATTGATAATCAGTTATTCAATTAGCAAAAAATTTGCAGATAACCCCATCCAATAGTAAATATCATCTTTGTTAATAAAAAATACTATCCAAAGGATGATTTTTTTACCATTTTATTTTGAGACTTGACCAATATACAGCAAATTGCATTGCCATTAAGTGTAAGCCAACCATCGATAGTTATCTTTATGCTTTTTTAATGATTAGCATAGATGAATATCTATGAAATTGTCCTTTCCTATAAACAATAATACAATGTATGTGTAAAAAGTAAATAAGTAATCCTTTAAGATTGCGAATAAAGATTGAAGTTTTGATTTATTAAAGTATTAGTATCGGTTCCCAGCAACAAACATCCACCAGAGTTAGTACCACTGCGCCCTCGTCAAAAGTCAAAAGTCTGGCATTCAAAAGTATTATAGAATACCGGTTTTAAACTTTTTAAACGGGTGCGCTCTTTAGGCCGCACTGTACTAATGCGGTTTATCGATTTTATCCTCTATAAAGCTGTTGCTGCAAGGTTTGACGCATCACATCCACGGGAACGCTTTCCCGTCGCAGCCAGATTTTTAACGCAGCTGCACCTTGTTGAACTAACATGGACAAACCATCAATCGCGGTTGCATCTGTCGCCGCAGCGTATTCTAAAAATTTTGTTGGTCTGGGAGTATATATTAAATCGTAAGCAATTGCACCTTTTGGTAGATGTGCAAATAATTCTGTGTCCAATGGTGAATTTTCAATATTGGGATACATCCCTATGGGGGTTGTGTTAATTAACAAGTTGGCTTTTTGAATTATTTGTGGTAAAGAATCCCATTGATGAATTTGTAAATTTACTTGGCATGGGGAATCTTTCCAACTGTCGCGAAATTCTGATAACTTCTGTAAATTGCGTCCTACCACGTGAATAGAAGCACAACCTAATTGAGTACAACCTGCTACAACCGCTCTAGCAGCACCGCCATTACCTAAAACTACCGCTACTATTTGACTCCAATCTTCCGCTCGCGATCGCAAAGGTGCAATAAACCCTTCTACATCAGTATTTGTACCTATCCATCTGTCATCTTGGCGAATAACTGTATTAACTGCACCAACAGCTTGGGCGATTGGTTCAATTTCTGATAATAAAGGTATTATTGCTTGTTTGTGAGGAATTGTAGCGTTAAATCCCACAACACCAATGGCTGCAAAACCATCGAGGGCTTTGGCTAAATTTTGAGGTTCGATGGCAAAGGGAAGATAAACATAATTTAATCCTAACTTTGCCAAAGCGGCATTATGCATTAATGGCGAAAGGGAATGTTCTACCGGATGTCCTATGACTCCCAGTAGTTTAGTTGTACCTGTAATCATGAGTTGTCGATTGTTGGTTATTAATGATTATTAACTCACGATTTGGGCTGGTGAGATAAATTAAGTAATTGAATCTATTGCAACAATAGTACTGATAAAAACCCCCCCTTTAACGGCTTGGGAGATTTGAACGCCTGAAATACTTAATTTATAGTTGCGATCGCCGCCATTCCGGGGTAAAATTCATAGGTTGTGCGATCGCGGTTAAATAAGATGTAGCATTGCTCCCGGTCTGGGACATTTTATGTTTACGAATCTTCTAGTTTGACTTGTCTACCTTTTTCATCAGTGCGATAAACCAACTCGCTTTTTCCGTCGCTAACTACAATTTTCCAACCAGGTACTATTACTTGAGCGCAAAGTTTACCGGGTTCTGCTAAACCCAAACAACTATCTCCCCAGTTTTGTTTTTGGGCTTGGGTTATCCTTATATCGGTTACGGGTTTACTGAAATGTTTTGTTGCATTTGATAAAACTGTGCTTTTGACAAATTTGGGTAATTCTTTAAAATTTGAATTTACTGTTTTAGCAGGTGTTGCCGTAGTTTCAATTTGTGAAGATGTTTTTTGATTATTGGCACAGGAACTTGTGGAAATTACTAATATAATCAGGATAGATATTAGTGTCATTTTATGCCGTAACTTCAGCGAAGTGAATTTCATTTTCATAATATATCTGCGTTAGGATATTTTTTGCTGTAACATGTTTATTTACAAATAAAAATAACAGGCAGGATAACCATACCACAAGAATTTATACCTTGCTGATATTAGTTTTTTGAAATTAACTGCTATTCGTGATTTTACTTGAACCCATATTTATATTAGCGGGTAATATCCCTGAAAACTATAAAGTACCCTTCGATATTGAGTAAACCAATGACTAATAAAATTTATGCTTTACTTGCTACCTTCTAATTAGAAGTGGATAAAGCGATCGCCATTAAATTCCCAACCACTCTTGGTAATTCAGTCTAGCTCTTGCTCCAATTCTCTATCAACGAAACCCAACTTACTTTGAAGGAGGTTACCCCAGGAGGGGCATAGCAGTTATTACTAGGACTTACGCAACCGGCACATTTTCCTCGTAGGGGAGGCAAAAAGGGGTGTAGATTTTCTTCCCCCTTTATTGAGGCAAAAAGGGGTGTAGATTTTCTTCCCCCTTTATTGCCGTGCCGTTGCTTGTACACTCATTGATGATGTTAAACGAAATAATAAGACAGTTAGTGTACGGCACCAACCAGGGTATTGTGACAATTGCGTAAGTCCTGATTACGAATCTTTGATTCAGAAAAATATTTGTAAATTTATCCGTTGCGAAAATAAAAATTGGCCGCGTTGTGGGAGAATGAAATATAGGGATTGATACTTTCTTATAATCGGAATATTGCTGAAATTTTTATTAAGACACAGATTCCCATTATGAAAAAAGACTTTATAAAAATAATAGTATCAGAGAAGGGTTACCAAAATAAAATTTTTTTTTTCGATTTTTGCTAAAAAATTTTCATCACTTTCAAAAAAAACACGAGAGAACGAATGGAGTTTGCTGGTGTTATTGTATTTGTTTTAATAATTTGATTGACTATAAAAATGAGCGGCGAGAGGTGCCAACAGATTATATATAAAATTACTGTACATGAAAAAGTGAAGTGGCGCGATCTCCGGAAAAAAGTGATGTATTGAGGATAGACATCGGCACGCCTGGAGTTACTGGAGGATGCTACATCGGAAACTATCAAGTTTTAAACGACATAGTTTCTACACAGGCGTGGCTAACAGCCGGGGTGAGGTCAACCTCTATGATGAGGGTAAAACCAGGTCATATGGGAAGCCGTCAGGCGCTTCATCAGGGAGGCGAGATTCCTTCCCGCAAGTAGGTAGCACTGCTCGACCTGCGTCTTGAAGTCGGTGTAACCTTGTTTAACAAGGTTTAATTTTGTTCAAGTTTAAAGGAGCGGTAGATTTTGTATGTGGATGCTTGATTACTGCTTTCGAGTCAGCATAGTATTTATAATCACTAAAAAAAAGTAAAAGCAGTATTTATATTGAGAAAACTCCGATGTTATATCAATAGGGTTTGTGAGAATTGCAACAGAAAAGTTGGGATAAGCTCTTCGGGGATGCCCTTGGCGATCGCAAAGTGCCTTTCTCCTAGATTATTTGTGGCAGTATGACACAGGCTACAATTTAGAATTTATAGCAGTGAATTTTAAAATTAGATAAATTAAAGCAGTAAATAACTAACCAACTTGTCAGCCTTGATGGAATTTCAAGATATCAGTTTGATTAAAGGGTATCATGCTCACGTTTACTTTGATGAATCTACTTGCGAGCAAGCTGGAGCCTTGTGTGAAGAATCAGGAAAGCAATTTTCTGTCAAAGTAGGTCGTATACATCGTAAACCTATAGGACCTCATCCATGGTGGAGTTGTCAACTTGCGTTTGAGCGCAACCAATATGCAGATTTAATATCTTGGCTAGCTTTAAATAGAAGAGGTTTAACAATTCTAATCCATCCCCTTACAGGGAACGACTTAAAAGACCATACCGATTATGCTTCTTGGATGGGAGTACCCCAAGCCTTAAACCTTGATGTGCTGCGTAATTAACCCGAATAAGTAAGAGGTAAGACGTGACAAATAACAAATAACAACTAACAACTAACAAAGATGCCTTTTTCTTTAATAAGTCCCCAACAAGAATTTGCTTTATGGGCAGTACTTTTATTAGCAGCATTGTTTGGCATCTGGGGAGAAAAAACAAGATGGGGATCTAAGGTATCTGGAGCTGTCATTACTATCATGACAACGCTTATTCTTTCTAACTTGCGTATTATTCCAGTTAATGCTCCTACCTATGAGGTAATTTGGTCTGATCTCGTCCCCGTAGCTATTCCTCTATTATTATTCAATGCTAATCTCAAAAAGATTGTATTTGAAGCTGGTCCGATAATGTTAGCCTATATAATAGGTGCTATCGGAGTAGTTTTAGGAACATTAATTGCTTATTATATTATTCACAATCTAGAAGCAAGTTGGCAATTGGCTGCTGTCTTCTGTGCTTCTTATATTGGCGGTTCGGTTAATTTTGCTGCAACTGCTCAAACAGTTGGATTAAGTCAGGGAAATTTGCTTAGCGCTGCGATCGCAGTAGATAGTTTACTCACAACTTTTTATATTATTTTACTATTTACTTTACCTTCAATCAACTGGGTGCAAAAAACTTTTACACAACAACAAAAAGATAAAACTATTCATTCGGATAAACAAGTATTTAGTACTCAAGAAAATCACGATGATTTGCGACAAGAATGGCAAATAATAGATATTCTATTACCATTAACAATTAGTGCAGTTATCTGTGCTGTTGGTAATACCTTAGCTAATTTTATTGGTTATTCCAGTGGATCTATTTTGATAATCACAGCTTTGATAATAATTTTAGCGACAGCTTTTCCTACTTATTTCAATAGTATGAAAGCAGCTCCTCTACTGGGAACTATGCTGATGCAAATATTTTTTGCTGCAATCGGAGCTAGCGCAAATGTGGAAATGGTTTTGCAAGCTGGTATTTCAATCTTCGTTTTTGTTGTATTAATTCTTACGGTTCATCTACTATTCTTGCTTTTGGCTGGGAAATTGTTAAAGCTCAATTTAGCCGAGATGCTGATAGCCTCAAATGCCAATATTGGTGGAGCTACTACTGCCGCAGCTATGGCTACAGCTAAAGATTGGCAAGAATTAGTTACTCCAGGTATTCTTTGCGGTACTCTGGGATATGCTGTAGCAACTTTTATTGGCTCGGCACTCGGCAATATATTGCATTCTAATGGATTTGGCTTATGAGTAATGAGTAATAAGTAATGAGTAATGAGTAATTAGCCGGAATTGATCTCAGGGTATTCTCACTCCTATCACGCTCCTGGTGATTTCCGATAAAAATTTCTCCCCCTCTTCCCCCTCTCCCCCTCTTACAAAATTTCGGCAATCATAAAGCCGGGATATTGCACTCCCTCGTCGCAACTAAAAAATGTTTGCAAAGAAGCTTTACAATAATTAAAAAGCTCTTAATAAATCTTAAATATGCAGGTTACTACAGCTTCTTCCACAACACCGATACCTGGTAAGTATTGGCAATGGCGGGGATATAACGTTTATTACGTCAAAGCCGGAGAAAAACACTCCCAACGTCCACCCTTACTATTAGTACATGGCTTTGGTGCTTCCACAGACCATTGGCGCAAGAATATTGCCGAACTTTGCCGTGATTTTGAAGTATATGCCATCGATCTTTTAGGATTTGGACGTTCGGAAAAACCGAAGTTACAGTATGGTGGGGATTTATGGCGCGATCAATTACACGAATTTATTGCTGAGGTTATTGGTGAAAGAGCCGTATTAGCAGGTAACTCCCTCGGTGGCTATGCTTCTTTGTGTGTCGCAGCCCAACGTGCTGACTCGGTGGCGGGTTTGGTATTGCTTAATAGTGCTGGTCCCTTTAGTAAAGACCAGCCTACAACGGAACCGGAAACATTGCAATCGGAAATTGAACCTTCTTTAATCCAAAAACTAAATACATTATTAGGCAATATTGTCAAACTTATTTTTAAACAACCATTTGCTCAATTTTTATTATTTCAGTACATTCGTCAACCTTGGGTAATTCGCCGAACTTTAGAAAAAGTATATTTAGATAAAAGTGCAATTACAGAGCAATTAATAGCAGAAATTCGTCGCCCTTCCGGAGATAAAGGTGCTTTCGATGTATTTTGCTCCGTGTTTAGTACTCCCCAAGGGGAAAAAGTAGATGTGCTTTTGCAACAGTTAACTTGTCCGTTGTTATTATTGTGGGGAGAAGCAGATCCTTGGATGAATGCAAAAGAACGTTCCCAGAAGTATCGTCAATATTATCCCCAATTAACAGAATACTATCTAAAAGCAGGTCATTGTCCCCACGATGAAGTTCCATCAAAGTTAAATCCATTGTTTAGAGATTGGATTTTGTCTATTGCTCGAAGGAGTGAGTAGTGACGAGATGGGGAGAAATTTGAAGTGTATATTAATTCCTAACTCATAACTCTTTTAATCCAAAATCTAAAATCTAAAATCCAAAATTATTTCATGGGTTATAAACAAAGTATTATTCGTGGAGCAATATTTATTATTGCTGCGGAGTTGGTGCTAACGATGAATGGATCGATCGTTAAGTTAGCATCCGCTGGTTTACCAAGCGAAATGATAGTTTTCTTTAGAAATTTGTTTGGTTTATTGAGTTTAACGCCGATTTTTGCTCGTGAAGGTACGGCGATTATAGGTACTGAAAAACTTCACTTGCATTTAGTGCGGGGATTCTGTGGTATGGCAGCTATGTATAGTTTATTCTACGTGTTCGGTAACATTCAATTAGCGACTGCAATGTTATTAAAAGCAACTGTACCAATATTTATTCCTTTGGTTGCTTTTGTTTGGTTGAAGGAGAGAATTTCGATTGTGGCTCGTTTGGCGATCGCAATTGGTTTTTGTGGTGTATTTTTAATTTTAAAACCGGGTACAGATTTCAATTGGGTGATGTTAATTGGTTTAATGGGTAGTGTTTTTGTATCAATTTCTATGGTAACAATAAGAAAATTATCAGCAACGGAGCCATCTGTACGTACGGTTTTATATTTTGCGATAATTGCGAGTTTGATATCAGCTATACCCTTAACTTGGGCTTGGCAAACCCCTACTCCCAAGGAATGGTTATTGTTAATGGTAGTGGGTATCTGTAGTACTTTAGTTCAGTTGTTAACAACTTGTGGTTATGCATGTGCACCGGCTTCTCAAGTGGGAGTTTTCTCTTATTCTTCAGTTATATTTGGAGCAATAATAGGCTGGTTGTTTTGGAATGAATTATGGGATATAAACTCACTTCTCGGTGCTGTATTTATTACTGCTGCTGGTTTACTGACGCTTCGCAGTCGTACTGATACAGTATCGGGGAAGGAGTAAGGAGTAAGAAGTAAGAAGTAAGAAGTAAGAAGTAAGAAGTAAGAAGTAAG
>ERZ1740059.1481-NODE-1481-length-11799-cov-4.012091_pt1 | contig 11799 bp, 11 predicted proteins | sample MGYA00581744_ERZ1740059 | MGnify/ENA primary metagenome ERZ1740059 (study PRJEB43018, sample SAMN04849738) | marine metagenome | isolation source: floating plastic debris | place: Pacific Ocean | collected 2008-08-28 | study: EMG produced TPA metagenomics... | reverse complement strand
ATTGCACCATAAAGATATTCGTGGTTTTCTAGCAACAACTGCGTCATGCGCTCGTAATTAATATCTGTTGCTGCTTTATCGTTGTATACAGGCGGCTGCCAGTGATTCTGCTCAGATTTAATGGTTTCTTGATCCCAGTATGCACCTTTAACCAATCTGACGGTTAATGGATTTCCTCTTTCTTTTGCCCATTCAATTAAATCTTGCAAGTCTTGATAAGAATCTCTAAGATATGCCTGAAGAGTCATCCCCAAATCTGTACGACTGCGAAATTCTTCTTCTAGCAGTAACTCTTTAAGAATTTGTAGGGTAAGATCCTTATAGCGATACTGTTCCATGTCAAAATGAATTGCTGCGCCTAACTGGGCTGCTTTACGTAGCAAAATACGAATGCGATCGCAAACTTGCGCTTTACTACCTTCTGGATCTAAAGGATCGAACTGGGAATAAAAAGCCGTCAGCTTTACTGATACCTGTACCTGAGATAATTCTTCCCCATCTGCTAAATCGATTCCTTCTTTCCGCTTCCAATTCTTAGCCTGTTGGGTTAATTGTTCGATCAGATCTAGATATCGTTGTAAGTAATCTTGAGCCTCAGTTTCGGTGATTACTGCTTCGCCCAATAAGTCTATACAGTAAGTCATCCCATCTTTTCGCAGACGAGCAATAGTTTTCATCACCTCGTTAATATTTTCCCCTGCAATATACTTATAAGCCAGGGTTTCCACTGCTTTGGTAATAGTAGCTGCTGCGGTTTGTGCAGGAAGTGAATCAGCACTGCTTAAGTTAATCATGCCTTTGAGCGCGCTGGGCAATTCTACCTCTTCTGCACTCATATATTGCTGAAAGTGGTTGGCTATTTCTGCTTTACTCTGTAGGGAAGGAATCGTGTCGATAAAGCGAAACATCTGCACCCGTAACCCAGGATTACTCATCGTCCAGTCCAAAACTTTATCATCCCAGCGTATACTGTCGCGCATTTTGCTAAAGATATTGTTATCTCTGGTACTTTTGATCAATTCTTTAGCAATCTCTTGGGTTTTTGACTCATAGTTATTGCCTGTTTCTACCTTATTTGCTTGAACTACCACCAGCTTACTCCCTATTGTGAATGACTTAGCAATTTTTGTGTGTTTGCAGTTTGAGTAAAATAGCACAACCCAACATAACAGAACATCTTACTCAAGTTAGGTCATTGCAGGTATAACTTCTTGATATTTACTGTGTCGATATTTTTTGCTGTTGAATTATGCTTTGTTTTACCTAAATTCCTTATCCTAATAAAATTTTGGGCTGAATCAGCAATCTCATCAATAATTTTCAAAACTATAAATTTTGTAATGATTAAATGTTATAGATTCCAGATATTTGCCTAAAAAAAAGCGATCGCAAATATTATCCTGACTTAAGTTTATTATTGTCTGAAGAGAGTAAAAAAACTATTATTAAGCTCAATTTAAAGCAATAGTTTTACTCCAAGCTTGAAAAGTTTCTCCTTTTTGCCAAGCATGAATTTGTAAAATATCGATCTGCGTTCTGCATTATTTTTAGCTTATGGACAAAATTAGTTATGTAGGTAATCAAGGAATCTGGATCGGGAGTTTTGTTTGCTTGAAGGGTAATTTCTAGGCAATTATTGTTGATAACTGCTGTAGCTATTATTTGACGTTTTTGAAAGAGATAATTTAAAGAGTAGGCGATTGCACAAGAATCTCCTTGTTTGGCTAAAGCTAATTTGCTTTTTGTCGAAGAAGCGAATGTGGTTCGACTAATGACTTCAGCATATTGGGGTTTTTCATTATAATATTCTTCTAGCCAATCGGGAAAATTATCGTTTATTTGTTGACTACAAATTCTAATTTTTCGACAACTTTCTATATTTAAATCAAAGATTTTGTTCTTAATTATGGAAGCAAAGTCACTCTCTATTTTTTGCTCTGATACAAGCATTATTCGCAAGCAATCATCTTTCCAGCTAGCTTTAACATCGATTGATTTCAGACTTAGATCTTGATTTAGTACGGCAACTATAGGTTCAATATCTCTTTTTTTTATAAGTTTTGTAGAATTGGCTTGAGCTTGAGTTTGATTACCAATAGTGAATTCGTCAGTCCATTCAGAAAAATCTTCACATTTTCTTCGTTCATATACATTCAATGTTTTGAATTTAACAACTTTTCTTAAATATAAAGATTGCGATCGCTTTGGTAAAATGCAACGGAATTAATTTACCCAATTGTCTAACTGCAAATTTGATACGCGATTAAACTCTTTTATATTATTAGTAACTAAAGTAATCACGAGCTAAATATATACTTAAAATATATATTGTTTTAATACGATAAAGGCGATCGCACAGCAAAATTCAATCGAATCAATTAATCAGTCCATCTTGTATGATGAATCGTCAGACTCTAAATAGGTTCATATATCTTAAAAAGAATCAATAATTGTTTCTGTAATTAGCAATAATTATTTTGGTTGTTTTTAATTGCGATGCCTCTATCTTAAAGGACTACCTTCGGGACGTGTATGGCGGTATCCTTTGAGGCGGCTAGCTTCACTAACGCTTTAAATTATGGTTTTAATTACTACAGAAAGCATCGAGAAACAAGCTAACAAGCTTTTAGAAAAATCAGTTATTTATTACAAAGAAAAAGCTGTAGGAGCAGTTGCAGCAACAGATTCAGAAAGAGAAGCTTTAAATTATGACCAGTGTTTTATTCGCGACTTCATCCCCGCAGCTTTGGTGTTTTTGATCCAGGGCAAGATAGATATCGTCTATAACTTTCTGATTGAAACAGTTGTTTTGCAAAAACAAGAAAGAAGAGTGGATTGCTATCAAGCACCTACAGGATTGATGCCCGCCAGCTTTAAAGTAGAATCTGGAGGAGATGGTCAATACCTCCATGCAGATTTTGGAGATAAGGCGATCGGAAGAGTTACTCCCATTGATTCTTGTCTGTGGTGGATTATTTTATTAAGAGCTTATGTAAAAGCCACAGGAGATCGAAATTTAGCCCATAGCGATGATTTTCAAGAGGCTCTAAGCTTTATTTTAGAAATTTGCTTGGGACCTCAATTTGAAATGACTCCGACCCTACTAGTCCCTGATGGAGCTTGTATGATTGATCGCCCAATGGGATTGAGCGGACATCCTCTAGAAATACAGTCCTTATTTTATATGGCTTTACGGGCTGCCCGTGAAATGCTGGTTGCCAATGAATCAGGTCAAGCATTAACCGAAAAGATTAATAATCGTCTGGGTAGCTTGAACTTCCACTTACGAGATTACTATTGGCTAGATCTTTACAAACTAAACCAAATCCACCGCTACCAAGCAGAACAGTTTGGCGAATCTGTGGTCAATAAGTTTAATATTTATCCCGAATCAATTCCCTATTGGTTGACTGATTGGATGCCCGATACTGGAGGCTATCTAGCAGGAAATTTGGGGCCAGGAAAAATGGACTTTCGCTTTTTTGCTCTAGGCAATCTAACAGCCATTATGGGGTCATTAACGACAGACAAACAGTCAGAAGACATTTTGACCTTGATCGAACATCGTTGGTCTGATTTGGTTGGTAAAATGCCGATGAAGCTATGCTATCCAGCTATTGAAGGTTTGAGCTGGAAAATTATTACAGGTTGCGATCCTAAAAATACTCCTTGGTCTTATCATAACGGTGGTAGCTGGCCCGTATTATTGTGGATGATGATGGCTGCTTGTCAAAAAATGGGTCGGGAAGACCTAGCAGATCGAGCAATGGCAATTGCTGAAATACGCTTAATAAATGATGAATGGCCAGAATATTATGACGGTAAAAATGGTCGTTTGATTGGCAAATCTTCTCGTAAATTTCAAACATGGACGATCGCAGGATGGCTGTTGGCAAAATTATTAAGAGAAAATCCAGACTGTCTTAATTATGTTTGTTTTGAAGAAGACACAGAAGCGATCGCTTGTACGATTTGACTATCAATAACATGCCAAAAAACTATACTTTTTGCAATTTCTTGATAATTGAGTGATCGTCCTATCATAGGACGTTAAGACTACTTTTTTTCATCCGATCTAGTAAATTTATCTAGATTAGTTGGCGAGAAATTTACTTTTTGTTAGATAGATTACAAGTGCAGAGCTTAGAAAAATCATGTATTAGTAAATTAAATTGTTATACAGGTTTTTTTTGTCCTAAACTGGGATATATATGAAATATGCCTAAATTAAATTTTATTCGGGTTTTCTCCCAATAAATTGGTGCTTATCGTCCAATCTTAATATTAATATTAAAAATACTTGGTCGTAGTCATTTCTGCGGGTTTATTCATCTAAGTACGTTGCTATTTAATCTCCTGTCGTAGCAGCATATTTCGTTGGTTATTACAACCAATAATGACCATGTTTCCATTAGATTAAGGCGGGTTAATCTGTGGTGACTAATTATATTTAAGCTCTTATAGGAAAAATTATATGGAATCTCATGGAAAATATGTTAGAGATCGTTTGTCCATCTTTGTCGATGGCAACAATATGTTCTATGCCCAGCAAAAAAATGGTTGGTTTTTTGATCCCAGAAGAGTACTAGAATACTTCACTAAAGATCCCACAGTAGTACTAATCAATGCCTTTTGGTACACGGGCTTAAAAGATGCCCAAGACCAAAGAGGTTTTCGAGATGCTCTAATTAGCCTGGGTTACACCGTCAGAACAAAAATCCTTAAGGAGTATTATGACGATGCTTCTGGTCGCTATTCTCAGAAGGCTAATTTAGATATAGAGATCGTAGTAGATATGTTCAACACAGTAGAGCAATACGATCGCGTAATTTTATTTAGTGGAGATGGAGATTTTGAACGAGCGATCGAACTATTGCGTTCAAAGAATACTCACATTACTGTAGTCTCTACTGAAGGTATGATTGCCAGAGAACTACGAAATGCCACAGACCGTTATATAGATCTTAATGATGTGCGAAGTTACATAGAAAAAAGCGACTTTTAACAGAATAAAAAATAAAGAAATAGGCGATCGTTTTGTTCATTTTATAGATTTATAAAGCGATCGCTTTTTATCTAATTTTATAGATTTAAAAGTCAATTAATAAAAGCTATTTACTCGCAGAATTGGAAACACTTTCAGCTTGTACTTGATAAATTGGCAATTCAAACCAAAAAGAAGTCCCCACACCAACCTCACTATCTATGTGAACTCGGCTGTTGTGTTTTTCAATAATATTTCTAACAATAGAAAGCCCCAAACCAGTACCCTCTAATGTGTGTACGCGGTTCTCTACCCTAAAGAAACGTTCAAAAATAGCTTCTTTGTCTTCTGTAGAAATCCCTATTCCTGTATCGTTGACTTCTATTCTGACTGCTGGTTGCTCTAGAGTATTAGATTCGGCATCGGTTTTGTAAGCCTTAACCGTGACTTTTCCTCCAGAATTAGTAAATTTGAGGCTGTTACCCACTAAGTTAGTTAATACCTGTAGCAGAAGATCGTAATTACCCGTTACACCAGGCAAGTTTTCTTCTATTTCTTGATGAAGCGAAATATTTTTATCCTTGGCATTTAACTGGCAAGTTCTCAAAGTCTGTTCTATTGGTTGAGCCAAGTCTACTTCACTTAAGCTGTAAGTACGAGAAGATTCTAGACGAGACAGATCTAAGACATCATTCACCAGGCGAGTCAGCCTGTCTGTTTCATGATTAGCAGTATCTAGAAATTCTTTGCGCTGCACATGAGTTAAGTCCTCACCATATTCTGAGAGGGTTTCAATAAAAGATTTTATATTAAATAAAGGAGTACGTAATTCGTGGGAAACATTACTAATAAATTGGCTTTTAGCCTCATTTAGTTCTACCTCACGGGTAATGTCTTGAACGGTCATAGCAATTCCTTTAATATTCTCGCTACCTCCATCAACAACGCGGCTGAGTAACAAACGAATTGTTCTAGGTACTGGTTGATTGATGCTAATGCGTAATTCATCTTTTGTTGGTAGATGATTATTGTCCGTTTCTGAATAAGATTCATTCCCAGAGATTGTTTTGCTTTCTGGTTCTGATTTCTTTTCAATCATCTGATAGAGCGGCTTTGTCAGTTTAGTGGTTATTTCTGAAGGGAGACGATGCAACACATTATCTCCTATGACATTTTCATCCCAACCAAAAATGCTTCGTGCAGTAGGATTAGCTAAAATAATCTGCATTTCAGGATCGATTAGCATTGCTCCATCAGCAATGGTAGATACCAAAGTTTCTAGTTTTGCTTTTCCTGAAGTCAATTCTTCAATGTTTTGTTCTTCATAATTTTCTAGCTTTTCTGCCATCCTGTTAAAGCTAGCAATTAATTCTCCTAATTCTCCTCTCAAGGGTAAATTGATTCGTTGCTTAAAGTTTTTAGCAGCAATGTTTTTAACCCCTACCAACAATTCCTTAATTGGTCTAGTAATCATTAGTGCATTAAATACATTACCCAAAATTACCATCGCCCAAATAGTTACATCTCTAGTGAGGTTGGAAGAGGCTACAATAGTTGGGTTGGGATTGATTCCCACCGCCAATACTCCTAAATATTGATTGTCGTGACGCAGGGGAACAAAAACATCTGTTACTTGCCCATTGGGAGTTTGATGTTGGCGAACAAAGGGTAAATCACTATTTTGAGCATAATCATCAGGTAGTTGAATACGACGCTTGATAGTGAGAGAATTTTGTATTTCGGCTTGAGAATAGGGAATGCCAAAGAAGATATTGCCAAATTCGTCAGCATAAATAATGTAACGGATACTAGAAGTACTGCGATAAAAACGATTGGAAAACTGAGCTAAACCAGCGAGATCTCCTTCTTCTATTAAAGGAGCTGCATTAGAAGCAATTAGAATACTTAGGTCGCTACCAAAACGAGTGTCGTTGATATTAGACTCTTGCTGGATAGTATTTACCGCCCAGAAAGTTAGGCTACTCATAATCAAAGAAACTACCAAAGTGGCAGCAGCCATCAGTTTTGTTTGGAGAGTAAACTCCGACCACCAGAGGGCAATGATTTCTTTGATCTTGGTAATGAAGGTCAACAATGTAATCTAATTTAGTTTAATGAACAAATGTTAAGTTCCTTGAATTATAGTTTATCAAGTGGATTGACAAATAGGGGAAATAAAGAGTAAATCTTTAGGATTGAGCTTGGAAAATATAAATTACTTTTGTTTGTATTTATGTCCAATGTCACGGCGATAATACATTTTGTCAAACTCAACCAATTTTATGGCATCATAAGCGACAGCGATCGCCTTGTCAAAGTTATCTCCTACAGAAGTAACCCCCAATACCCTACCGCCAGAAGTTATTACCGCCGATTGTTCTAGGGTTGTTCCTGCATGAAAAACAATTGCACCTTGGTTTTCGGCTTCATTGATGCCTGCGATCGTTTTTCCTTTTTCATAAGCATCGGGGTAGCCTCCTGATGCAGCTACTACGCATACTGCACTACCTGATTTATATTTAATTGGTGGTAATTGCTCTAGCTTTTGTTTGACGCAAGCAATCAGTATTTCATCTAGAGGAGTATCCAATAGAGGTAAAACAACCTGAGTTTCAGGATCTCCAAAACGCCAGTTAAATACAATTACCTTGGGTTCAACCTCTGGAGAGATCATCTAGCCTGCATACATTACCCCTCGATAGTCAATTTTTTTGATGTTTATAGCTTCTAAAGTTGGCTCCAATACCTCTTTTTGAATTCTAGCGATCAACTCGTCTGTGACCAGAGGTACAGGAGAATATGCCCCCATTCCTCCTGTATTTTTGCCCGTATCTCCTTCCCCAATACGCTTATGATCTTGAGCAGGAGATAGAGGACGAATCGTTTTGCCATCGGTAACTGCCAAAACAGATACTTCTGACCCTGTGAGGTATTCTTCAATTACTAATTTATCTGTGTCGTCTCCCAGCAATTCATCTACAGCATCAAGGGCTTCATCTAGGGTCATAGCTACAATCACCCCCTTTCCCGCAGCAAGACCATCGGCTTTAATCACGATGGGCGCGCCCTCCGACTGAATATATTCTTTGGCAGAATTGGCATCATTAAAGGTTTCAGATTTGGCAGTAGGAACTTTTGCCAGGGTCATTATTTCCTTTGCCCAAGACTTGCTAGATTCGATTTGCGCCCCTTTTTTTGTTGGGCCAAATACAGGGATGTTTTGATCTCTTAAATAATCGACAATTCCCAATGACAAAGGTACTTCAGGGCCTACTACAACTAAATCCAAGCTAAGTTCCCTTACTGCATTAGCAATACCTGCAAAATCATCTACAGCTAGAGGTAAATTTTGACAGTTTGCCATAGTTGCAGTCCCACCATTACCAGGACTACAAAACACCTGTTTTATTTTGTCAGACTGTAATAATGTCCAGGCAAGAGCGTGTTCTCTGCCTCCGCTACCAACTACTAATGCTTTCATTTAATGTAAGGAAATAATATGTTGCAAGTATATGATTATCTCACGATCGCTAGTTGTTTAAAAAGTTGAGTGACTTTAGTAAGATCTTTATCTCCAGGGGATCGCTCTACGCCACTTGATAAATCTATACCATCAGGTTTTAGACGAGAGAGAGCATCATTAATGTTATTTGGGGTTAAGCCTCCTGCTAGCAGCCAAGGAAGACTAGGAGCGAACTGTTCTAGATCCTGCCAATCGATTGTATGACCAGTACCACCAAGCATTTGGGGATGATATGCGTCCAAAAGTAAGGTGTCCACTTTGTTTGAGTATCCCTTTATGTCTTGCAATGATGCGGCGGTTTTGATGCGAAAAGCCTTTATTAATTCAATTTGATCGGGCAATACTTGGCGCAGGCGATCGCAAAAATCGGGAGTTTCTGCACCATGTAATTGTACAGAGGTCAATTTTGCAAATTTAAGGGTTTTTGCTATTTCCTCTAGAGAATGGTCGGCAAATACCCCAACTTTGTCAATATTATGGGGTAAAGCAACAGCGATCGCTTTGATGTCTTCTGGACTAATATAGCGTGGCGATCGCTCTACACATATAAAACCAATACTATTTGCACCAAGCTTAACAATCTCTTGAGCTTGATTTAGGTTCGTGAGTCCGCAGATTTTAACTCGCATTTGTCTTAGAATTGATTAATACTGTGTTTTTTTAGTAAAAGTTTGAACTACTGTTAATTATTTAGAAGAAACGCTGTTTTGCTCAAAGAGATTTTTATAATTCCTATAAATCAAAAAACCCCAAAAAAAAGCATTTAATAACTAAGGGAGTCAAAAAAGCAATGATATCTAATTTTGTATTGGCAGTACAGCAAACTCCTTCTACTATTGATTGGAATCCAACCGTGGCAATAGTTATGATTATGTCCAATTTATTTTGTATTGCTATTGGTCGCTATGCAATTCAAAATTCTGGACAAGGACCAAGTTTACCCGTACCCAAGCCAGAAGTATGGGACAATTTTGGTTTGCCCGAATTGTTGGCAACTACTAGTTTAGGTCATATCTTGGGTGCTGGCATAATCCTCGGCTTGGGCAATGCTGGAGTTCTATAACCTATAGCTTGTAGCTGACCTCAATTTTATCAACCTGTTTGTGTACTTTATCCCAAATCTTACTTCAGTTTTAATGATTGTGGATCTAGATATTGTATTAAGCTTAAAGGCATTTTTCTTTTGCTAATCACATGACCATATTCTGAATTGAGATAGCTGGCATATTTTGGTCTATTTTGAATGTATGTACCAAAAAATGCCAGACCTAACTGTTTGACATAGGCTTGAGCTATTTTAGGGTCTGGACCAATTGCCGTTTCAGGAACAGGTATACTACCCGCAGACTCATTTAGGGTCGAAAAGTGCGTTCCTCTTTTGAGTAAAACCAAATATTTTTGGGGGGTTGTCAGCCAAGTAAAAGGAATTATCTGCTCTGGTAGGGCGGGGGTAACTGGGTCAGAGCTTCCTGAAACTATCATCAAGGGAATGTCTATTTGGCTGAGATTTTCCTGTCCAAATACTGCACTAGTTAGAGGATTAATAGCGATCGCAGATTTGATTCTCTCATCTTTGAGACTGATGGCTGTATCTTCTTGAGGTACTTGCCAAGCCAAACACTGAATCAGTAAAGATAAATTCCAAGAGTTTTGAATGCTATCGCAGTCTGTGTTTAAAGTTGACCAATTCAATTCTGCTCCAGCGATCGCTAAAGTTGTATATGCGCCAAAAGATTGACCAATCATACCTACATTGTTGGTGTCAATTTGTTCGCCATAATTTTTAGCCAATTCATTAAGCAAAAATTTTATATCCAAAGGGCGATCGATTAATTCTTCTGGGGGGGTGACATCATTTTCCAAGCCAGTTAATAGTGATTCTATCTGGCTTGCACTACTGCCAGGATGTTCTGGCACAGCTACAGCAAAGCCATGACTCGCTAAATGTTTGGCTAAATAGGCAAAGGTGGTCAAATCGCTTCCCAAACCATGAGAAATAACGATTAGAGGTAGCCGATCGGAGGTTGGAGTTTCGGGTAAATTAAGATCTAAGGGGAAAACGCGATCGCGCAACTTACCTGAAGGATATTGTTGTTCCACATCTTTCATAGTCAGAGATTGTTTTTTATAACGAATCCCCCCTGGAATCAACAAGTTGAGATCTCGTACTCCTGGTGCTGCTGTTACTTGATTGCGCCTTTCTTCTACTGCCGCTTTTTCCACTGCGGCGATCGCCTGACTGTTTCTTTGAACAACTTTACTCAAATTTTTGAATAACTCAAAACCCTCACGAGAATCGATTCTCAAGGTTTTGGTAGGAAATTTTTTGAGAACATTGAGCGGGCTTAGTCCTCCATCCTCTTGGTCGGCAGCAGCCAAAATTAGAGCCGAGCGCATAGCAAACAATCCTGGTTGACGAGCTTTGGTTTTAACTACTCGTGATACCCGCTCTTATATTTTCTCTCCCTGATAAGAATAAAGAAATTGAGCGATCGCCAAATGACTAAAATCAGCATCAGTAATCAAACCAACCTTTAATTGTTCCAACTGCTCTGGACTTAGAAAATCGGCATAGCTTTTTAATGCTCCTTGAAGATGCCCTGTTTTAGCATAAGTTTCCAGAGAATCGACAGAAACAGCAAATTCTAAAGCTCCATAACTTAGAATAATATCCTCTGCTGCGATCGCTTTTTTCGCTCCCGCTCCCCAAAGACTTACTCCCAAGATAATTTGGATCGCCCCTACGCCACAATAAGACCAGAATCTCAATTTATTTAACATTGATTATTCCTATCAAGCAGTATGACTGTTTTAACATTTTCTTTGCTGCCCCTGTTTTAAATTAAAAGCTTAAAGCTTGTGCCTTAAAGCTTTTAAGTCGCTTTTAAATCCTTTAAAGGAATATATTTTATAGTTCCTTGGTTGATTCGTGTATGCATTTGGTTTTAGAATTGACTCTTCTCTATCTCAGCCTTGTTCAAACCCTTTAGGCTGACTACTTAATAAAACCATTAATAAATTAATGATATGAAACAGCTTAAAGGAAGAGATTTACTTGGCACTGCGGACTTGAATACAGAAGAAATTATAGACGTATTGGATTTGGCTCAAAAGCTTAAAAGTAAGCAGCTAGAGATTCAATCTAATAAAGTATTAGGACTACTTTTTTACAAAGCTTCTACCCGCACCAGAGTATCTTTTAGCGTGGCAATGTATAAGCTTGGAGGACAGGTGATTGACCTCAATCCCAGCGTGACACAGGTGGGAAGAGGTGAGCCGATTGAAGACACTG
>ERZ1740059.1480-NODE-1480-length-11802-cov-6.570699_pt1 | contig 11802 bp, 6 predicted proteins | sample MGYA00581744_ERZ1740059 | MGnify/ENA primary metagenome ERZ1740059 (study PRJEB43018, sample SAMN04849738) | marine metagenome | isolation source: floating plastic debris | place: Pacific Ocean | collected 2008-08-28 | study: EMG produced TPA metagenomics... | reverse complement strand
GCCCTCGCCGCGGCGCAGGGCAGCGACCGGCCCTCCCTCATCGCCTGCAAGACCACCATCGCCCGCGGCGCGCCCACCAAGGCCGGCACGGCCGCCGCGCACGGGTCACCGCTCGGCGGGGAGGAGCTGGCGGGCCTCCGCGCGAGCTATGGCTGGGACCACGGCCCCTTCGTCGTTCCCGAGACGAGCGCCGCGCCGTGGCGCGCGGCCGGCGCGCGGGGTCGCGCGGCGCGCGAGGCCTGGGAGGCCCGCGTGGCCGCTCTTCCGGACGCCGAGCGCGCGGAGCTCGAGCGGCGCCTCGCGGGGACGCTCCCGGACGCTGCCTTCGCGGCGCTGACGGCGCTCAAGACCCAGTGGGCCGAAGAGAGGCCGAAGCTCGCCACGCGCGCCTCCTCGGGCAAAGCCCTGGACGCCCTCGTCCCGGCCATGCCGGAGCTCGTCGGCGGCTCGGCCGATCTGACCGGGTCGAACAAGACCCGGGCCGCCGGTGCGGTCCCCGTGGCGCCCGGCGCCTATGGCGGCAGCTACGTCCACTACGGCGTGCGGGAGCACGGCATGGCCGCCGCCATGAACGGCCTCGCGCTGCACGGCGGCCTCATCCCCTTCGGGGGCACGTTCCTCGTCTTCGCGGACTACATGCGCGGCGGCATGCGGCTGAGCGCGCTGATGAAGCAGCGCGTCGTCTACGTGCTGACGCACGACTCCATCGGCCTCGGCGAGGACGGGCCGACGCACCAGCCCGTGGAGACGCTCGCCATGCTCCGGGCGACACCGAACATGCATGTCTACCGGCCGGCCGACGCCATCGAGGTGGCCGAGTGCTGGGAGCTCGCGCTCCGACGGACCGACGGACCCTCGGTGCTCGCCCTGACGCGCCAAGGCTTGCCGACGCTGCGTGGCGACGTCGACGAGAACCGCTCGGCGCGCGGCGCCTACGTGCTCGCCGGCGCGGGCGAGCCTCGACGAGCCACCCTTCTGGCGACGGGCTCGGAGGTGGAGATCGCGATGGCCGCGAGGGAGCTGCTCGCGGAGGAGGGCGTCGCCGCCGCCGTGGTGTCCATGCCCTCGTGGGAGCGCTTCGCCGCCGAGAGCCCCGCCTACCAGGCCGAGGTCCTCGGCGAGGGCCCGCGCGTCGCCGTCGAGGCGGCGTCGCCCTTCGGCTGGACCCGCTGGACGGGCACGGGCGGTGGCTTCGTCGGCATGCGGAGCTTCGGCGCGTCCGCACCGGCGAAGGACCTCTACGCCCACTTCGGCATCACGGCGGAGGCCGTCGCCGCCGAGGTCCGGCTGCGCCTCGCATGATCGCCCCCTTCAGGCTCCGCCCATGAGCACGAGCCGGCCCGTCGGCCTCAGGTTCACGCAGTTCTACGTCGTGGTGCTCGTCGCGATGGGGCTGCTCGGCTTACTGGCGCAGTCGTCCACGCAATACGCCACCGTGTCGCTCCTCTCGGACGCACACGCGGTGAACATCGCGGGACGCCAGCGCATGCTGAGCCAGCGAGTCTCGAAGGGCGCTCTCGAGCTCGCCGCGGCGACGGAACGGGGCGATGGCGCCGCCGCGAACGCGGCACGGGCCGAGATCGGGCGCGCCGTGGAGCTCTTCGAGAGCTCGCACGCCGAGCTCGTCACCGGCGCGAAGGACGACGCGATCCGGGCCCGCTTCGTGGCCCTCAGACCTGCCTTCGACGCCGTCCGGAGCGCCGCGCGGGAGGTGGCCGACGCATCGAACGACGCGGAGCGCCGCGACGCGACGCGACGTCTGCTGGCGCGAGAAGGAGCATTCCTCGAGGGCATGGATGCGCTCGTCTTCGCGCTGGAGGACGCCGCGAACACGCGCGTCGAGGAGCTCCAGGGCCGCCAGGCCACCTTCTTCATCGTCCAGCTCCTCGCGCTGGTGGCCGCCGGCCTCTTCATCTTTCGCCCGGCCGTGGCTCAGCTCGTGCGGGCCCTCGATGCCCTCGAAGAAGAGCGTCGCCGGCGGGTGGCCGAGCTCGAGGAGGTGCGCCTCGCCGAGCAGGCTCGCGTGGGCCGCGACCTCCACGACGGGCTCTGCCAGGAGCTGGCGGGCATCGCCATGCTCCTCGGCACCTTCGACCGAAGAGTGCAGGCGGGCGAGGTCGACGGCGCGCAGCTGGCGCCGATTCGCAGCCTGGTGGCCGACGCGCCCGCGCACGCGGGCCGGCTGCGGTGGCTTATTCGTCGCCTGGGGCCCTCCCCTCCCTTCCCCGCGCGGCGCTTGTCCCGCGGCCTCTACCCGGCCGTGCTCGAGCGCGAGGGTCTCGGCCCGGCGCTCGAGCAGCTCGTCGAGGATGCCGTCGTCCGGCACCCGGAACCCGAGGTGCTTCTGACCGTCGACGTGCAGGCGGGTCTGCCCGGGACCGTGGAGAACACGCTCTATCGCGTGGCCCAGGAGGCGCTCTCCAATGCCCTGCGACACGCGGAGGCGACGCGCGTCGACGTATCACTCACGGTGACCGAAGGCGCCGCGGAGCGCAGGGTGGACGATGACGGCGTCGGCTTTTCCCGGAGCGCGGTCGAGCTGGGCATGGGCCTCGACAGCATGCGCAAGCGCGCCGATCTTCTCGGTGCCCAGCACGAGGTGAGCGGCGGGCCCGGCGAGGGCACCCGCGTTCGCTTCCGCGTAGAGGACCCGCAGCGATGACCCGAGAGCGAACCCGCCTCCTCCTCGTGGACGATCACCCGGTCTTTCGCCTCGGGTTGAAGGCCATGCTCGAGATGGATGCATCGCTCCGCGTCGTCGCCGAGGCGGCTTCCGCAGCCGACGCGCGCACGGCCCTGGAGAAGGGCGACGTGGACCTCGTCCTCCTCGACATCAGCCTTCCCGAAGAGACGGGCCTCGAGCTCCTGCGGAGCCTCCGCGAGGACGGCGCGAGCGCGCCCCCGGTGCTGGTTCTCTCCATGCACGACGAACGTGTCTACGCGGAGCGGGCGCTCCGCGCCGGGGCGCGCGGCTACCTCATGAAGCACGAAGCACCGGACCGCGTGCTCGACTTCGTTCACCGAGTGCTCGCCGGCGACGTCGCGGTCAGCGACCGGGTCCAGCGCACCATGCTCGACCGCCTCGCCTCGGGGGAGCGCGCGGATGCGGCGCCGCCGGACGTCCTGACGGCCCGAGAGCTCGAGGTCTTCGAGCTCATCGGGCACGGGCTCCGCTCGAAGGACATCGCGGAGCGCCTGGGCATCAGCGCGCGCACCGTCGAGACGCACCGCACGCACATGAGGCGCAAGCTCGGTCTCGACGGCTCGAGCGATCTTCTGCGCGTGGCCATGCGCTACGCAGCGGGCCTGGGAACCGGCGACTGACGCGGACCCGGCCCTCGGGTCCGTCCCGGCGGTCCCTTCGCGCGGCTCCGTGACGCAGCGCGTCGTCGCATCTTACGCGGAGGAAACGCACGCGAAATACGTGCTGACTACTACGTGGTCTCCCGTAGCCACTCGGAGGGGAGCACGTAGATGAGCGCACGAGAGCCGAGCGAAAGGACCGCCGCGCCGCGGCTCGTCGTCGTGGGCCACGGGATGGCCGCGCACCGCCTCTGCCACGCGTTGGCGCGTGCCGGCGCCCCGCACGCCGTCACCGTGGTCGGAGACGAGGCCGCCTACGACCGCGTTCACCTGAGCGACGCATTCGCCCCGGCGCGCGCCGGAGCCACGGCGGCCGATTGCGTGGAGAGCCTGGCCCTCGAGCCCCTTCCCGAGCGGGTCGCCACGCTGCGCGACCGGGTGACGCGCATCGATCGTGAGGGACGCCGAATCCTCCTCGAACGCGGCACGGAGCTGGCGTACGACGCCCTCGTCCTCGCGACCGGGTCGGCACCCTTCGTCCCGCCCATCCCCGGACGAGAGCGGGAAGGGGTCTACGTCTATCGAACCGTCGAGGATGTCGTGGCCATCGCCGAGGCCGCCGGCCGAGCCCGCCGGGCGGCGGTGATCGGTGGGGGCCTTCTGGGGCTCGAGGCCGCCCGTGCGCTCCTGGACGCGGGGCTCGAGACCCACGTGATCGAGCGCGCGCCACGCTTGATGCCGCGTCAGCTCGACGGCCCCGGGGCCTCCGTCCTCCGCAGGGAGGTGGAGGCCCTCGGCGTCACGGTGCACACCGGCGCGCAGGTGAGCGGCATCCTGGGGGACGCCCGCTGCGAGGCCGTGATGCTGGGCGAGCGCGCGCTCCCCGTGGACCTGGTGGTGATCGCCGCGGGCATCCGGCCACGGGACGGGCTCGCGGCGGCCGCGGGCCTCCCCCTCGGCCCGCGCGGGGGCGTCGCCGTGAACCGTCGCCTCGAGAGCGCGGACCCGACCGTCTTCGCCGTGGGCGAGGTCGCCGCGCTCGAGGGCCGCTGCTGGGGTCTCGTCGAGCCCGCCTACGCGATGGCGGACGCCCTCGCGGCACGGCTGGCCGGGGACGCGAGCCGCGAGGTCGAGGCGCGGCTCCCTCCGACGCAGCTGAAGCTCCTCGGCGTCGACGTCGCGAGCGTCGGCGCGCATCCGGAGGAGCGCGAGGGTGCGCCGGAGGTCGTGTGGCACGACGTCCGCGCAGGCGTGTACGCGCGCCTGGTTCTCGCGGAGGATGCCCGGCAGCTGGTCGGCGCCGTGCTCGTCGGCGACGTCTCGGCGCTCCCCCGCCTCGCCCATTACGAGCGAAGCGGCGAGCTCCTGCCCGACGACGTCGCCTCCCTCGTCGTGCCCGGGGAGCGAAGCGCCGGCGATGCGGGACTGCCCGAAGGCGCGCTCGTCTGCTCATGCAACGGAGTCAGCCGTGCTGCGCTCCGGGACGCCGTCGCCGGCGGCGCGCGCAGCATGGCGGAGCTGAAGGACGCCACCACGTGCGGCACGGGCTGCGGCGGCTGCGTGCCCCTGGCCACCACGCTTCTGCGTCAGGACCTGGCGGACCTGGGCGAGAGCGCCCCCACGCGCCTCTGCCCGCACTTCGCCCACAGCCGTCAGGACCTCTTCACGATCATCCAAGTGCGCGGCATTCGCGACTTCTCCACGCTGCTTCGCGAACACGGTGAGGGCAGCGAGGGGTGCGAGATCTGCAAACCCGCGGTCGCCTCGATCTTCGCGAGCACGAGCCCGGCGCCGATCCTCCGGGAGCACGCGCTTCTCCAGGACACGAACGACCGCTTCCTCGCGAACATCCAGCGCCAGGGCCTCTACTCCGTGGTGCCGCGCGTGCCGGGCGGCGAGATCACGCCGGAGAAGCTCATCGCGCTCGGCAGCGTCGCCGCGCGCTTCGGCCTCTACACCAAGATCACCGGCGCGCAGCGCGTGGACCTCTTCGGTGCTCGCCTGGAGCAGCTCCCGGACATCTGGGAGGCCCTCGTCGATGCAGGCTTCGAGAGTGGCCACGCCTACGCGAAGGCACTTCGCACGGTGAAGAGCTGCGTCGGAACCAGCTGGTGCCGCTACGGCGTCGGAGACTCGACGGGCCTCGCCATTCGCCTCGAGACTCGCTACCGCGGCCTCCGCGCGCCGCACAAGCTCAAGGGCGCGGCGAGCGGCTGCGTCCGCGAGTGCGCCGAGGCGCAATCGAAGGACTTCGGGGTCATCGCGACGGAGAAGGGCTGGAACCTCTTCGTGGGTGGAAACGGTGGGGCCCGCCCCCGCCACGCCGAGCTCCTCGCGAGCGACATCGACGAGGAGACGGTCGTGCGTTACCTCGACCGCTTCCTCGCCTACTACATCCGTAGCGCCGACAAGCTCACGCGAACGGCCCGCTGGATCGAAGGGCTGGAAGGGGGCATCGACCACGTGCGCGAGGTCGTGGTCGAGGACCGGCTGGGGCTCGGCGCCGAGCTCGAGGCGCAGATGGCCTCGATGGTCGAGGGCTACCAGTGCGAATGGCGCGCCGTCGTCGAGGACCCCGCGCAACGCGCCGCCTTCCGCCACTTCGCCAACAGCGACGCGAGCGACGACCGGGTCTTCACCATCCGCGAACGCGACCAGGACCGGCCGGCGGATTGGACCGAACGCAGGCCGGAGAAGGTCAGCCTTCCCCTCGTGGGCTCGCGCTGGGTCGACGTCGGCGCCCCGGTGGACTTCCCCGAGGGCGGGAGCGCCACGGTCCAGATCGACGGCGTGCAGCTCGCGGTTCATCACTTCGCGTCACGCGGCACCTGGTACGCGACGCAAGCCATGTGCCCGCATCGAGGTGACATGGTGCTCGGCCGCGGCATGCTCGCCGACGTCGGCGGCACCCCGAAGGTCGTGTGCCCCATGCACAAGAAGGGCTTCGCCCTCGAGACCGGTGAGGAGATTGGAGGCGAGCACACGCTCGCGACCTTCCCCGTGCGCATCACGGCCGGCCGAGTGCTGGTGGAGGTTCCGTCGTCGGCGGCGCTGCGGTCGGCGCTCTGCGCGGGTCACGCCGAGGCCGCGGAGTAGCCATGGCCCGCGTCGTCGCGCTCCCCGTCCTCTCGTCCGTCCCCAACGGGGACGGCGAGGACGATTCCCTGGCCACACGCCTTCTTCGGGAACAAGCCGATCTGAGCGCCGTGGAACGCTTCAGTCAGCTCCACGACGCCGGCGAAGCGCCGCTGCACGCGGAGCGCTACGCCGCCTTGCTTCCGGCCGCACCACCCGCTCCGGGCGAGCAATACGCCTTCGAGGTCGACCTGGATGCGTGCTCGGGGTGCAAGGCATGCGTCACGGCCTGCCACAACCTGAACGGCTTGAGCGAGGGCGAAGCCTGGCGGAGCGTGGGCCTCCTCCACGGGGGCTCGAGCGCCGAGCCCGTTCGCAAAACGGTCACCTCGGCCTGTCATCACTGCCTCGAGCCAGCGTGCATGCACGGCTGTCCCGCGAGCGCGTATGCCAAGGACGAGGACACCGGCATCGTCCGGCACCTCGATGACCAGTGCATCGGCTGCCAGTACTGCGTCTTCACCTGCCCCTTCGACGTGCCGAAGTACCAGCCGGCCATGGGCATCGTCCGCAAGTGCGACCTCTGCACGGACCGGCTGGCGGAGGGAGAAGCGCCGGCCTGCGTGCAAGCCTGCCCGAGCGAAGCCATCCGAATCGCGCGGGTCCGCACCGCGGACGTTCGCGCCGACGCGCTGGGCACCTTCCTGCCCGGGGCGCCGGAGGCCTCACTGACGCTGCCCACCACGCGCTACGTCTCCCGGGAGCCGCTGCCGCGGAACCTCCGTCCCGCCGACGCGAGCGAGCTTCGACCGGCGCACGAGCACGCGCCGCTCGTGTGGATGCTCGTGCTGACGCAGCTCGCCGCCGGCGCCTTCGGCGCGCGAGTGGTCTTCGGTGGCGGTCACCGTCACGCCTTGGTGGCGGCGGGTCTCGCGGTGCTCGCGCTCGTCGCCAGCACCACCCACCTCGGGCGACCCCGCTACGCCTTCCGGGCGCTGCTCAATCTGCGTCGCTCCTGGTTGAGCCGCGAAGTGCTCGTCTTCGGGGCCTTCGGCGCGAGCGCGCTCCTGGCCGCCGGAACCGTGGTCTTCCGGTCGCCGCACGCGAGCGTCGCGGCGCACCTCGCGCTGGTGACCGGCCTCCTCGGCGTGGGCGCGTCCGTGATGGTGTACGCGGTGACCGGACGCGCCTGGTGGTCACCGGGCCGTACGGCCTTCCGCTTTTTCGGCACCACGGCGGTGCTCGGCACCTGGTCGCTGGCTTTGGCGGAAGCCTCCGCGGCGCGTCCGGCGGAGCATCTCCTGGCGCTCGCGGCCGCGCTCACGTTGGGCAAGCTCGCCGGGGAGGCCACGGATTTCGCGCCTCGCAGGCACGGCGCCGTCGCCCGGGGCGCCGCGCTCCTTCGCGGCGCGCTCCGCCATCGCACCGCCGGCCGCTTCTTGCTCCCCACCGTGTTCGCTGGCCTCGCGCCGCTCGCCGTCCTCGGCGCGGGCCTGTCCGCGACCCCGCTCGCCATCGTCGCGGGTCTCGGCTTCGTGGCCGCCTTCAGCGGCGAGGTGCTCGAAAGGCGGAGCTTCTTCGCCGCAGAGAGCGCAGCGCGCATGCCCGGTGCCATCGGCGGCGGGCGCTGACGCGCAGGGAGAGATGCGATGAGCGCCCAGAACCCTTGGACTCGACTGCTCCATGACCCCGGCAGCGTGCTCACGCGCGACCTGCTGCGCGAGCCCGGCGGCTTCGGCCTCGGGCAGGTACCGAAGCGGGTCCAGCCGGATGCGACGACGGCCATGATCTGCGGCTTCTGCGGCGTCGGCTGCAGCCTCGACGTGCACCGCAAGGAGGGTCGCGCGGTGAACCTCTCACCGTCGGCGGCGCACCCGGTGAACCGGGGCATGGCGTGCCCCAAGGGTTGGGAGGCGCTCACTCCCCTCGCTGCGCCGGACCGCGCGACGCAGCCACTCCTTCGGGACGCCGCCGGAATGCTGCGTCCCGTCGACTGGGGGGAGGCGGCGCAGGTCTTCTGCACCCGCATGAAAGCCCTCCAGGCCGAGCACGGGGCCGACGCCGTGGCCTTCCTGGGCACGGGGCAAATCCCCTTCGAGGAGATGGCCTACCTCGGCGCCTTCGCGAAGTTCGGGATGGGAACGCGACACGGGGACGGGAACACGCGCCAGTGCATGGCCACGGCGGTGGTCGCCTACAAGGAGTGCTTCGGCTTCGACGCCCCTCCCTTCACGTACGCAGACCTCGAGGAGAGCGACGTGCTGGTGTTCATCGGTTCGAACGCCTGCATCGCGCACCCGATCTTGTGGGAGCACGTCGCCCGGAATCCGCACGACCCGACGCTGGTGGTGATCGACCCCCGCCGCACGGAGACCGCGGCGCAGGCCGACTGGCATCTCCCGCTGAGGCCAAAGGGCGATCTGGCGCTCCTCTACGCGGTCGCGCACGTGCTCATCCGCGAGGGCTTCCTCGACCGGGACTTCGTCGAGGCTCACACGGAGGGCTTCGAAGGCTTCGCGGCGCACGTGGCGTCCTTCGATCCGGCCTCGGTGGAGCGGGAGACCGGCATACCCGCCGCGGACGTCGAGCGACTCGCCCACCTCATCCACGAGGGCCAGCGCGTCTCCTTCTGGTGGACCATGGGCGTCAACCAGAGCCACCAGGGCGTGCTGACCGCCCAGGCGATCATCGCCCTCGCGCTGATGACGGGGAACATCGGCCGACCGGGGGCGGGCCCCTGCTCCATCACGGGGCAGTGCAACGCCATGGGCTCCCGGCTCTTCAGCAACACGACCTGCCTCTTCGGTGGCCGGAGCTTCGGGGACGCGGGGCATCGCGCGGAGATCGCCGAGCTGATGGACATGGACGTGGAGCGCATCCCGACGGACTCGGGCTACGCCTACGACCAGATCATGGAGGGGATCCTCGACGGTGAGATCCGCGGGCTCTGGGTCGTCGCCACCAACGGCGCCCACTCCTGGATCAACCAGCGTGACGCCCGGGCCATCCTCGACAAGCTCGACTTCCTCGTCGTCCAGGACATGTACGCCAGCACCGAGACCTGCGCCCACGCTGACCTCGTGCTCCCCGCGGCGGGCTGGGGCGAAAAGGAGGGGTGCTTCATCAACTCGGAGCGGCGCCTCGGCGTGATCAAGCAGGTCGCGCGCGCCCCGGGCAAAGCGCTCAGCGACTTCCGCATCGTGCGCCTCCTCGCCGACGCCTGGGGCTGCGGCGACCTCTTCGGCGCGTGGAAGACGCCCGCCGACGTCTTCCAGGTCCTCCGGGAGTCCACCCGCGGCCGGCCCTGCGACATCACGGGCCTCGCCGACTACGAGGGCTTCGACGTGCTACGCGGCGCACATTGGCCGGTGCCCGCGGGCACGCAGCTCGAGGTCGCCAGCGAGCGCCGGCTCTTCGAGGACGGCCGTTTCTACACGCCCTCCGGCCGCGCGCGCTTCTGCTTCGGCCCCTCGCGCCCGCCGGCAGACGCAACGAGCCCCCGCTTTCCTCTCGTCTTGCTCACCGGCCGGGGCACCTCGAGCCAGTTCCACACGATGACGCGAACGGGAAAGAGCGCCGTCCTGGCGCGGCTCCACCCTCGGGAGCCCTACGTGGAGCTCTCCACCGCCGACGCGCGTGCGCTCGCGGTCGACGATCACGCCTGGGTCGTGGTGGAGAGTCCCCGCGGCAAGGTGCGCGTGCGGGCCTTCGTCACGACGACCGTCCCCGAGGGAAGCTGCTTCATGTCCATGCACTTCGCCGAGACGAACGAGCTCACGAATCCGAGCTTCGACCCGAAGTCGCGCGAGCCCTCCTACAAGCACTGCGCCGTCTCGGTGTCGCGCGCGAGCGGCTGAGGCCATCCGTATTCGCACGTACGTGATTTTACGTATATCGACCAGAGAGGATACGTAGCCGAAATAAATAATCGATAGAACGTCGGATGAAAGGATGGATTTGCCAATGAGTGCAATCGATCAACTGCCCGACGGAAGAGCGACGAAGATCAATCTGATGAGCCTTGGAAGCGTGCACATGCGCACCTTCCACCTCACCTGGTTCGCCTTCTTCATCTGCTTCTTTGGCTGGTTCAGCCACGCACCGCTCCTGCCCGCAACCATCGGTCCGGACCTCGATCTGACGCGGGCCCAGAAGATCACGGCGTTCATCGCATCCGTGGGCGTGACCATCTTCGCCCGCCTCTTCATCGGCTACGTGTGTGACCGCGTCGGCCCGCGGAAGGCCTATGTGGCGCTCCTCGTCTTCGGCGCCGGCGCCGTCGCAGCCTCCTCGCTCGCCTACGACTGGCCGACCTACCTCGCGTCGCGCCTCTGCATCGGGGTCATCGGCGCGAGCTTCGTGATCACCCAGTACCACACGAGCGTGATGTTCGCGCCGAACGTCGTCGGCATCGCCAACGCCACGACGGCGGGCTGGGGCAACCTCGGCGGCGGCGTGACGCAGGCGGTGATGCCGCTGGTCGCGGCCGCCATGCTGAGCCTCGGCTTCGCGGAGTCGGAGCTTTCGAAGTGGCGGCCGGCGATGCTCGTCCCGGCCGTCGTGATGCTCGTGATCGCGGCGCTCTACTGGAAGTTCACGACAGACTGTCCCCGCGGTAACTACTCGGATCTACCGGACAGCCGGCCCACGAGCAGCACGAGTGGCGTCTCTCTATTCAAGGAGGCTCTTGCCGATGGTCGTGTCTGGATTCTCTTCGCCATCTACGCCGGATGCTTCGGTATGGAGCTCTTCGTCAATGGCCGAGCCGCCGCCTACTACCAGTCGCGCTTCGGCCTCGCCGAGGCCACGGCGGGCATCATCGCGAGCCTCTTCGGCCTGATGAACATCTTCGCGCGGTCCATGGGTGGCTGGCTCGGCGACAAGTTCGCCGCGAAGACCGGCCTCACCGGTCGCGTCCGCTGGCTCGTCGCGATCATGGTGCTCGAGGGCCTCGCGCTGATGGTGTTCTCGCGCATGGGCGTCCTGCCCGTCGCCATCGCGACCATGGTGATCTTCTCGCTCTGCGTGCAGATGGCGGAGGGCGCGACGTATTCCGTGGTGCCCTTCATCAACCCAAAGGCCCTCGGCGCCGTCGCGGGTATCGTGGGAGCCGGCGGCAACGTCGGCGCCGTGCTCTACGCGCAGTTCCTGCTGCGGAGCGAGATCCCGCTCCAGGACTGCTTTCTCATCTTCGGCGTCGCCGTGGGCCTCATCGGCCTTCTCGGCTTTGGCGTGAGGTTCTCCCCGGAGGTCGAGGAGCGCGCCCGCCAGGATTACGAGGCCGGGCAGCGAGGCGCGACCCCCTCCCTCACCGAGCCGGTGCCGGCGGAATGAGGCGAACGATGCATGCTCGCCTTCCCGTCGTCCTCGCCGCGAGCCTGGTGCTCGCGGCGGCGGCCCCCCTCGCCGCACAGGACGGCGGCT